>ODAI012595047.1_pt1 | contig 10737 bp, 8 predicted proteins | sample 1539321 | NCBI WGS metagenome assembly ODAI01 (sample SAMN02144231, study PRJEB22623) | gut metagenome | biome: sheep rumen | host: Ovis aries | place: New Zealand | reverse complement strand
GTTCTGGGCACTTTTTTATATCATAAGGAAATTATGGTATGGAGCGCTTATGGGCGATTAGCTCAGGTGGTAGAGCACTTGACTTTTAATCAAGTTGTCGAGGGTTCGAGTCCCTCATCGCTCACTTTGGATCTGTCAATACGGCAGATCTTTTTTTATGCCCTGAGGCAGGTGCAGGCAAAAAAATACCGCCTGACATAAGGAATTACAGGGATCCTCTGTCAGGCGGAAGACGGGGCGTCGAATTCGGTATTCCGAAGACGCCGCTTTTACATATGCTCGATCATGTAACGGACCAGGCCGGCGCAGTGCTCGGCAGCTTTTCCTTCGAATTCCTCATAGGAAACGGTCACGCTCTCGTCTGCCTTATCGGAGATGGCACGGATAATAATGAAGGGGAGATGGTTGAGATATGCGGCCTGGGCGATGGCGCAGCCCTCCATTTCGGTACAGTCTCCCGTAAAGACGGACCGGATCCGGTCTTTGACTGCCCTTTCTCCGATGAACTGGTCGCCGCTGGCGATCCTGCCTTCAAAGACCTGTATATCCGGCGCCGCTTCCCTGCAGGCCTTCACGGCCTCCCTGCGGAGCTCTTCGTCCGCCTGAAAGCTGACGAAGCCCATGCCGGGCACTTCTCCGGGCTGATAGCCCATGAAGGTAACGTCCATGTCATGATAGACGGCGTCGGTGGACACCACGATGTCGCCGATGTTGATATCATTGTTGAGGGAGCCGGCGATACCGGTATTGAGGACATGGGTCACGTCAAAGAGATCCGCCAGGATCTGTACGCACATGCCCGCGTTGACCTTGCCGATCCCGCATTTGACCACAACGACAGGTACTCTGCCCAGGGTGCCTTCGCAGAATTCCATGCCGGCTTTGGTGACGGTCCTGTCAATGTTCATGGCTTTTTTCAGGGATGCGACCTCCACATCCATGGCGCCGATGATTCCGATCTTCATAAGTTTCCCCTTTCTTATTCCGGATAGACCAGGTGGGAGGCGTCGATTCCGTAAAGAGTGTTCTTCAGGAAACGGTCCGCGAGCCATCTGGCCATGGGCAGGTTCTGGTCCAGGTAGTTGCCGCATTCTCTCTCAGCAGCTCCGGGGATGGGACCTTCAAAGTCCCGGATAAATTTGAACATGCCGGTCATGAGGGGGACGATATCCTTTGAATCCAGATCTCCTGCCAGCAGGAGATAAAAGCCTGTCCGGCAGCCCATGGGACCGAAATAGACGGTCCTGTCTTTATAGTCCGGGTGGTTCCTGAGATAGGTGGCCCCAAGATGCTCGATGGTATGCATTTCGGCCGTATTCATGACCGGTTCCCGGTTGGGGCTTGTCATTCTCAGATCGAATGTGGTAATCACCGTATCACCGTAGCGGTCCCTGCGGGATACATAGATCCCGGGCTCAAGGGTGAGATGGTTGATGGTAAAGCTTGCGATTTTCTCCATTATATTCCTTTCCTGACCATCGGGTATTCTCCTGATCATCTGGTCTTCTTTGAAATTCCTGTGCCTCAGTTTAGGCCAAAAGAAGACAAATGTAAAGAGAGCAGAGCCCTGCGGGCAGCCGTCCCTTCGGACGCTTTTCAGGGCCTGGTCCGGTGCAGAGTGTCAGAGGATGAAAAAAGAGACGTCAGATGGTCCTCTGATGTCTCTTTTTGTTCTTCGGCAGGGTGAACGCCGTTCTTATGATCCGGCGCCCTGTATTTCGACAGCTTCTGCCTTTTCTGTTGTCTGTGCCAGGCAATTTCTGCAGATTCCAAAATAAATGGTGCTGTAGGTATCGATCTCTCTGCCGGCTGCGGCAGAAGCAAGCCTTGTCCTGACCGCTTTCAGGTCATAGGTGTCAAGATCGGCAAGGGATCCGCATCTGCGGCATACGAAATGTTCATGATCACTGATATTCGGATCAAAATGGATCGCATTGTCCCCTATTTCAATCGTGCTGAGCTTTCCCATATCCTTCAGGAGCATCAGGTTGCGGTAAACTGTTCCCAGACTGATATTGGGATAGATCTGCCTGACGCCTTCGTAGACTGTGCTGGCAGTGGGGTGATCGTGCCTCTCTCTGATGAAATCCCAGACAGCCTGACGCTGCCTGCTGTATTTGAGGGTCATGGGCACCTCCTCTGAAGTCAGTAATGATTTCTGCTTTTATTTTCTGCCAGTATGCCTTTGTTAGTCAATGCAAATATTCCGGGCAGGATGCAGGGCTCTGTTTTTCCCGGGATTTTTCTGTTAACCGGGGCTGTGCTTGCGTCATGTGAAATTTCTAATTATACTGAATAATGTAATACGGGTCCGGCCGGAACCGGATCGAAAGCGGGGTTTTTTTATGACTTTCAGGCAGCGGCTCGTCATTTCCTTTTCCATAGTCATTATCGTACCGGTCATCCTGCTGACCATTGCCTTCTATATTCTGGGCAACTATCTGGCAGGCCTTTTCATAGCCATGATCGTGATCCTGGTCTTTACGGCCCTGCTCCTGACCAGGTGGCTGGAAAGAAGCGTATTCGGCCCTATCAACGTGCTGAATATAGGTATGAACAATATCCGGGACGGAAACCTGGACTATACCCTGAATACCAAGGAAAGAGGAGAGATCGGAGAATTATATCAGAACTACGAGGAGATGCGCCTGCGTCTTAAGGAGAGCGCGGACGAAAAGCTGGAAAGGGAGCGGCAGAACAGGGAACTGATCAGCAATATTTCCCATGACCTGAAGACCCCCATTACTTCCATCAAGGGCTACGTGGAGGGCCTGATCGACGGAGTGGCCAATACGCCGGAGAAGCAGGAAAAATATATCCGGACCATTTACAACAAGGCCAACGACATGGACAGGCTGATCAATGAGCTTACCCTCTATGCCAGGATCGACAACGACAGGATCCCCTATAACTTCCACAGGATCGTGGTCTCGGACTATTTCGGGGACTGTGTGGAGGAGATCGGCATGGATCTGGAGGCCAAGGGGATCAAGCTCAACTATTCCAACATGGTGCCGCCGGAGACCCGGATCATTGCCGACCCGGAACAGATGAAGCGGGTCATCAACAACATGGTGGGCAACTGCGTCAAATACATGGACAAGCCTCAGGGAAGGATCGATTTCAGGATCATAGACGAGCAGGATGCCGTCCGGGTGGAGATCGAAGACAACGGCAAGGGCATCGCAGCCCGGGACATCCCCTACATTTTCGACCGCTTCTATAGGACGGACTCCTCCCGCAATTCGGCCCAGGGCGGCAGCGGCATAGGCCTTTCCATTGTTAAGAAGATCATTGAGGACCACGGCGGCTATATATGGGCCACCAGCAACCTGGGAGAGGGCACCTGCATGCACTTCGTGATCCGCAAGTATCAGGAGAAAGCGGAGGACGATGCGGCCTACGAGTCCTTCTGACAGGGAAAAGAAGTTCCACGTTAATATACGTACAGAATATTCGGAGAAAAAACATGAGCAGAATACTGATTATCGAAGATGAAGAAGCGATCGCCGATCTGGAAAAGGATTATCTGGAGCTTTCGGGCTTTGAGGTACAGATCGAAAACAGAGGGGACCAGGGCCTGCAGACGGCCATGAACCGGGAGTTCGACCTGATCATCCTGGATCTGATGCTGCCGGGCATGGACGGTTTTGAAGTCTGCAGAAGGATCCGGGAGGCCAAAAACGTGCCCATCCTCATGGTATCGGCCAAGAAGGACGATATCGACAAGATCCGGGGCCTGGGCCTGGGAGCGGACGACTACATGACCAAGCCCTTCTCTCCCAGCGAACTGGTGGCCAGGGTCAAGGCCCATATGGCCAGATATCAGAGACTGGTGGGTGCCGGACAGAAGACCAATGACATCATTGAGATCCGGGGCCTGAAGATCGACAAGACCGCCAGAAGAGTCTATATCGACGGAGTGGAAAAGAACTTTACCACCAAGGAGTTCGATCTTCTGACCTTCCTGGCCGAGAATCCCAATCATGTCTTCAGCAAGGAAGAGCTCTTCCGCAAGATCTGGAACATGGAGTCCGTAGGGGATATCGCCACGGTCACCGTCCACATCAAGAAGATCCGTGAGAAGGTGGAATTTGATACCTCCAAGCCTCAGTATATCGAGACCATCTGGGGTGTGGGATACCGGTTCAAGATCTGAGGCTGCTTTCGGGATTTTCCCTGGTTGGATTTACTGCATTGTTTATTGATAAGACCACGAAACGTGTTTCTGCTGCCGGAATAAGGCCCCTGAGTAAATGGCGGCCGGGCGGCAGCAGAAGAGCACGCTGCGTGATCTTATTTTTTCAGAGAGGAAATGGTATGCGGGGAGTGACCCTTGCATCTGCCGGCGGGCAGATGCCAAAAAGTGAAGCGGCAGGAACTATGATCAAAGCTGTCAGCGGGAATATGGGACGAGTCACGGCCGTGACCGGTCTGTGCTTTCTGCTGACGTCCACCGCCTATCTGGCCTGGACATATCACATGATGGAACTGGTAAAGGCGCCGGTATCGGACGCAGTCACCCTGGTGGCGGCCTATCTGCTGCAGGCAGCAGGGATCGGTCTCTTTTCGCTGTTTATGCGCAGACGGGAGGAACTGATCCGGACTTCCCTGTATGCCGTGCTGGCCCTGCACATGCTCTTACTTGTACCGGCAGCGGCCGGCTCTTCCCTTATACCCGGCCTGGTCTCCGGCCTTGCCATGAATGTATGCTGCGGCTGGATCGCCGGATACTATCTGCAGCGCCTGACCTTCGAAGCGGGTGCTTCGGACAGGGCCAAGACCCTGGGGATCGGATATGCCGCGGCCATTGTGACCACCTGGATGCTGTCAGTCATAGGCAGGGGGATCTTCCGGCATCCCGCCGGCTCCATGGGGATCTGCCTGTTTCTCACGGTCATAACCTTTCTGACAGTACGGTCCATGCCGCTCCTTTCGGAAAGGGATGCGGGGGAGAAGAATGCGGCTCTGAAGCTGCAGATCCCTGCAGGCATGTCATGGAAGCACTTCCTGATCCTTGCCGGGCTGCTGGTCTTTCTGTTCAGTATCGTCAACAGCAGCGGATTCGGATTTCCCTCGGGAGATCTGAGCAGGGGGATCAATCTGGAGTTTTCCCGCCTCTTCTACGCTGGCGGACTGGTGATCGCCGGCTTTGTGAATGACAGGAACAGGCGCTACGGTGCTGTCTGCGCCGTGGCGGCTCTGGTGATCCCTTTTCTCATGCTGGCCATCCGGGGAGAGAGCGTCTCACTGTTGATCCTATGGGCCCTCAGCTATTTTACTTTCGGTTTTTATACGGTCTACCGCATCGTTCTCTTTACCGACATAGCCATGAAAAAGAAACGGCTCTGGCTGGCCGGAGCGGGTCTTATGATCGGCAGGACCGGCGACGCTCTGGGAGAGACACTGTGCCTTGCCCTGTCGGAGAGATACCTGGTCCTGGCCGGGGTGACGGCCCTTCTGTTTATGATCTCCCTCCTTCTGGCTTTCCGGGTCTTCTACATCCTGTATATGCCGGAAACGGTCAGACCAAGGAGCGAGAGGGAAATTTTCCAGCACTTTTCGGCACGCCATGATCTTTCGGTCAGAGAACGGGAAGTATTGCGCTATCTGCTGGAAGAAAAGACAAATCAGGAAATAGCCGAAGAATTATCCATTTCCGAGGGAACCGTCAAATATCATATCCACAATCTTCTGCAGAAGACCAGCTGCCGCAACCGTCTGGACCTTCTGTCCGTCTACGCGGCCGAGCATGACACCTGAAAAACAGGCCTGAAAAGGGCGTTTGGCCGGACCCTACCCAAACCTTACCCTGAAATGGGCCCCACTGGCCGAAACCTTACTTGTTTTACGGAAGGGATTCGGGATAGTGTGAGCATGTATGAGTATGCTCCCAGGGGGCAAATATGATGAAAGGGCAGGTAGGTGTGATGAAGAAGAAACTACATGCGCTGCTTCTGGTCCTGGTGCTGATTCTGTGTCAGCTGCCTCAGATCACAGCAGCCGCAGAAGAAGAGGGCGCCGGGGAACCGGCCGCGGAAGTTTCCATCGAAACGAAAGGGGAGGAAAGACCGGCCCCGGCACAGAGCAGCGGCAAAGAAGAAGGCTCTGTACAGGAAAAGGCTGAAAAAGCCGGGACCGAAGAAGAAAAGGATCCGCTACAGAGCAGCGGCAGAGAAGACGGCTCCGTACAGGAAAAAGCTGTAAAGGCCGAAAAAACGGAACCTGAAGAAGAAAAGGCCGCAGCGGAGCAGGACGGAGAAAAAGCCGGACCGTCCGGACAGGACGGGGCGAAAGAGGAAGCGGTGAAAGACGATTCCGGGAAGGAGACCCTGTCGGAGCCTGCCGGAAAGACCGGAGAAACAGACCTGAAAGCTGAAGAAGCTGATTCGGACGGCGAAGAGACCGGAGAGCCCGCGAAAATATTTATGAGCGGCAGGGAAGGCGCCTGTCAGATCTACACCTCTGTGACAGGAAAAGGATCGGTCACCGCTTCCGTGGATGGAAACGAAACGGACAGGGCCGACGAATCGGAGTTCGTCTCTCTGACCTTTTCTCCTGCGTCAGGCTATGAATTTAGCGATGTCAGGGTGGAGAATTCCGACGGGGAAGCGCAGCAGCTGTTTAACAAGTCGGATGCAGGATGTGATTTCCGGATGCCCGGATCCCTGGCGAGTGTATATGTTACCTTCGCAGAAAGCGGCTCCAAAGCCCCTTCTGCCTCTCCGGCTGATGTCAAAGAGGTAGTCATCGGCGTCGCCGGGCCTCTGGAGGGCAATACGACCGAAACCTCTCCCGAAGCTATTGCTCTGGGGACGGGCTACACCGTAACATCGGCATCCTGGTGCGACGAGAAAGGGGACGAACTGGTTTCTCCTGTGACCTTTGCCGGAGGCGGGACATACTACATGAAGGTTTCTGTTTCCGCTGAAAAGGGATATGCCTTCCCTCAGGGCAGCACCGGAACCAGCTTTGAGGCCCAGGGCGGCGAGCTGAAGAGCTCCTGGATCATGAACTGGATGGATATGGAAGACGTTCTCCATTCCTGTGCAGAACTTGTCATAGCTGTAAAGGCTGCCGCTTCCACATCCTTCTTCGGGGTCCTTATTTCCGATACCGAAGGAACTGCCAATAAGGGCGGCAGCTACTACATGGACTATTCCGGCATGGAAGGGGAGCCTTCCAGGACGGGATCCTCCAACAACTTCGCGGCAGACGGCAGCGGTGTGTATCTGGAGGCCTATCCGGCTGACGGATACCGGTTCGTGGGCTGGTTCCAGGGGGAGCCCGATCCGGAGGAAGGCGGCATGCGCTACAAAGGCGATCCGCTGACCACCGATACGGTCTATCAGTTCACTGCTCCCATCGGCCTTTCCAGGCCTTATGTGTGCGCCGTGTTCGAGGAAGATGATTCTCCCCGCGGCGACCAGGTGCAGATGTGGGTCGGAAATACGCAGGTCATAGGTCCAGGCAGCAGCGCCCAGGGCGGAAAGGTGGCCGTCAAATATACCCCCGGCTATGATATTTATCCCGAGATCCGGGCAAAAGACGGTACGGACTTCGCTGCCGGCGAGATCCTTCCCTTCTACGTTGGAGACGAGTGCACAGTATATGCGAAGGCTGACGAGGGCTTTTCCTTTGTGGGCTGGTACCACGTAAACATCGAATGGGGGCCCGGTGAAACCCTGGCCTGGGAGGGGGATATGATCTCTTCCGAGTCCAGCATTACCTATAAGCCCGGCGTGACTCTCCTGCCCGGCGACACAGAGCCCCTGCGGTATGTGTGCGCTGTTTTCGAAAAGAAGAAAAACGTCCACACTGTCAACTTCTATGCCGACGACAGTAAGAAAGACCTTCTTTATAGCCTGGAGGTAGAGGACGGTGCATCTCTTGCGGATCCGGCCAGGGGGGCACAGCCGCAGCATCCGGGTCACCCTCTCTGGAAGTTTGAGTACTGGGCCCTTATGCGGGCGGACGGCTCCGTGGGCATGAGATTCGCCTTCAATGAAGAATATCCCTATGTGCCGACGATCACAGAAGATATGGACTTTACAGCCACCTGGGGCATAGCCTGCAGGCTCAGCGTCTACGACAGATCCACCGGAAAGGCGGGAAATGACGCGGAGTGCGGATATTTTTATGATTCACCCTTGACCGGCAAGGCAAGGCAGCGTGTCTGGTCAGACTGGACATACGGTCAGAACGGCCATCTGTCGGACCACCTGAGATGCCATGCGGAGGAGGGCTACGAGTTCGCGGGCTGGTACCTGGTGGAAGCCGGCGGCACAGTGGAAGGAAGCGGCATCCCGTTTTCTGAAAGTATCGAGGTGGACTATACCCCTGAGAACGGATCCAGTCAGAAGGACAACGAACTTGACATCCTGTACGCAGTATTTGAAAAGAAGCAGTGCAGGGTCACCTTTGTTCCCCGAAACGGCGGGGAGGCCTTTACCCGGACGGTCCTCTGGGGTGAAAAGGCAGTCAGACCGGAAGATCCCGTAAAGGGAGATCTGACCTTCTTTGGCTGGAATATCTATCCACCGGAGGAGCTGACAGAATATGATAAGGCTGTTTTACCTGTGTCTGACGGCGGCGGTGTCTATGAATTTGACAAACCCGTTACAGAGGATCTGACCCTGTACGCAGTGTATGAAAGCTATCTGAATACCCGTGCCTATGACGTGACGGAGAAGGCCTATGACCAGGGCGGGCAGGTGAAGAGCACATCCATCCTGACGGTTGAACCCTGGGGCGTGAAGTGGAGAGCCTGGTCCTTTGACTGCATCGATGCAGCAGTGCAGGCAAAGGCTGATGAAGGCTATGCTTTCCTTGGCTGGTCCGCCGGCACTTCGCCGGACGATCTCATCACAGGTGAAGCAGAATATACGCTTACGCCTTCGGAATACGAAACAGAGCTGTATGCCCTGTTTGAAAAAGCCCATGAACACAGCCTTGTTCCTTCGGCCGAAAAACCGGCCTCCTGTACGGAGGAAGGCACAGAGGCTTACTGGACCTGTTCCGGGTGCGGCAGGATGTTTTCCGATGAAGCAGGCACGAAGGAAATAAGCGCTCCTGTCACGATCGCCCCTTTCGGCCACGACTGGAGCGGCTGGACCGTGGAAAAAGAACCCACCGGAACGAAAGAGGGCATCGAAGTCCGTACCTGCAGGAACGATCCGTCCCATACGGAAAGCAGAGAGATCCCCGTGATCCACTACCGGGCAGTCAGGGGCGAGGGCAGCGTGTATACGAAGGGAAGCGGCAGCAGCCCTGTCTTCGTCTTTAAGAGATCCTTTGCCGACGGGGAAGCCTTCAGTCATTTCACAGGGATCACTGTGGACGGAGAGGCCGTGGCAGAATCGGACTTTGCGGCTGTTTCCGGCAGCGTGGAGATCACGCCGGAAGTCTCCTTCCTGGAGACTCTGTCCCAGGGAGAGCATACCCTTACGGCCCTCTTTGAGGACGGGAATGACGCCACTGTGGGATTTTCCGTGAAAAAGGAGAAAAAGTCTTCCCAGAGCGGTTCTTCCGGCAGTAAAAAGGACACAAAGAAGTCTTCCGGAAAAACCGCAAAGAAGACTTCCGCATCCGGCAGAAAATCGCCGGCCACCGGCGATGACAGCCATAAAGGCATCTGGGCCCTGCTGTCTGCGGCATCCGCTGCGGGCCTGATCCTGATAAGGAGAAAAAGACATATAAGATCCCGGCATTGAGATTTGAGACGGGGGCGGCAGCTGCCGCCCCGGGACCCGGGAGCACGGAAGGAGAGACATGGGAAGATCCGCAGGGGGAGAGGCGCTTCGCCTGGACAGGTACCTGGCCGATATGGGGGCCGGTACCCGGAGTGAACTGAAAAAAGGGATCCGGGCAGGCCTTGCCCTGGTCAACGGGAAGGTGGAAAAGGATCCCGGACGGAAGGTGACAGAGGAAGATACCGTTTCCTTCAGGGGCCGGGAGATCGCCTACGAAAAGTATGTCTACTACATGCTCCATAAGCCTGCCGGCGTCATCAGCGCCACCGAGGACAGACGGCAGAAAACGGTCCTGGACCTGATCGAAGAGGAGGATATGAGAAAAGACCTCTTTCCCGTGGGCCGGCTGGACAGGGATACGGAAGGACTTCTTCTGATCACCAACGACGGAGATCTCTCCCATGCTCTGCTTTCTCCCGCCCGACATGTGGACAAGGTCTACTATGCAGAAGTGGACGGCCCTCTGGGAGATCAGGACGAAAAGGCCTTTGCGGAGGGAATGCAGGTGGAGGAGGACTTCAGGGCCCTGCCGGCCCGTCTGGAAATTGTGGGCTCAGGCCCGGATAAGGCCTCTGCCCTGGTCACGGTCCGGGAGGGAAAATTCCACCAGATCAAGCGCATGTTCAAGGCAAGGGGAAGAGAGGTCACTTACTTGAAACGCCTGTCCATGGGCCCCCTGGTCCTGGATGAGAGCCTTCTCCCCGGTCAGTGGAGAAGGCTGACGAAGGAGGAGATCCGCTCCCTTAAGGGCGAAGAAACGGACTGAAAAAAGGAAGCGATTTCCGGACAGGCATCCGGCTCCTTAAGGGCAGGCTGCCTGTCCTTTTTTCAGTCCCTGATTACAGGTAATCCTATGGGATAACTATGAAAAAAGCAAATTATTATGGAACACAGACGGAATCTGGTATATACTGTCCTTAAATTTTCCGGCGGGGCAGCCGGCAACAGAGGAAAGCGGACAGATGCTGCCATATGCCGCAGACGT
>ODAI010135267.1_pt1 | contig 10737 bp, 10 predicted proteins | sample 1539321 | NCBI WGS metagenome assembly ODAI01 (sample SAMN02144231, study PRJEB22623) | gut metagenome | biome: sheep rumen | host: Ovis aries | place: New Zealand | reverse complement strand
GTTTGCCATGCAGCGCATAGGCACACAACAGATAGAGACGGCTCTCGTGGAGCGCCGGGGCATCGACGCCGACGCCGCCCACCGCATCGCCCGCATCGCCGAGGGCAGTTGGGTGAGCGCCCTCGACCATCTCGATGCCGACAGCGAGCACAAGGAGTTTCTCGAGGACTTCATGCAGATCACCCGTGCCTCGTTCATGCGCAATGTGACGGGCATGGTGCAGTGGACCAACAGCGTGGCTGCCTACGGTCGTGAGAAACAGCGGCGTATGCTCACCTTTTTCTCACGGATGATCCGCGAGAGCTTCATGTATAACTTCCATCTGCCCGAATTGTCGTATATGACGCAGCAGGAGGAGCAGTTCGTGGTGAGGTTCGCTCCCTTTGTCAACGAGGCCAATGTCATGGAACTCTCTGAGCTGATGGAGAAAGCTCACTTCGATATCGGGCGCAACGCAAACGCAAAAATGGTATTCTTCGATGTGGCACTGCAAATCACCGTGCTGCTGAGAAGGAAATGATCAATGAAAGAAACAATTATGGACTATAAAAAACTATCATTCAGAATAAGTGCCGGATGCGACAGAGGACTGTGCAGGAGAGGCGTGGGAAGGCAGGACCGCCAGCTCAATACCTACGACTGGCTGGCCGACGTGCCCGGCAACGCCGAGACCACCGACCTGGTGGAGGTGCAGTTCAAGAACACAAGGAAAGGCTACTATCACAACGTCAACAACCTCGATCTGCGCAAGGGCGACGTGGTGGCTGTGGAGGCCAACCCCGGTCACGACATCGGTGTGGTGACGCTCACTGGCGAGTTGGTGAAGTTGCAGATCAAGAAGGCCAACCTCAAGTCGCCGGAGGACATCAGGCGCATCTACCGGTTGGCCAAGCCTGTCGACATGGATAAATATGAGGAGGCCAAGAGCCGTGAGCACGGCACGATGATCCAGAGCCGGCAGATAGCCAAAGACCTGGGCCTCGACATGAAAATCGGCGACGTGGAGTATCAGGGCGACGGCAACAAGGCCATCTTCTACTATATCGCCGACGAGCGCGTGGACTTCCGCCAACTCATCAAGGTGCTGGCTGAGACGTTCCACGTGCGCATCGAGATGAAGCAGATCGGCGCACGGCAGGAGGCAGGACGCATCGGAGGCACCGGTCCTTGCGGCCGCGAACTCTGCTGCGCCACATGGATGAAGAACTTCATCAGCGTGACCACCAATGCCGCCCGTTTCCAGGACATCTCACTCAACCCGCAGAAACTGGCGGGCATGTGTGCCAAATTGAAATGCTGCCTCAACTATGAGGTGGACAACTATATGGAAGCCGGGCGCAGGATGCCGCCGCGCGATGTCGTCCTTCAGACGCAGGATGCCGACTATTTCTTCTTTAAGGCAGACATCTTGGCAGGGCTCGTCACCTATTCCACCGACAAGCGTGCTGCCGTCAACCTCGAGGTCATCACTGCCGAGCGTGCCAAAGAGGTCATCGAACTCAACAAACAGGGTGAGAAACCCCTCTCGCTCCAGGAGGAGGGCTTCCAGCGCGAGGACGACAGACCCAAAGACCTGCTCGAGGATGATATCTCCCGCTTCGACAAGGCAAAGAAGAAAAAGAAGAAGCGCAAGGGTAAGGGTGAGAGTGCCGACGCACAGCCCTCACGCAAAGAGCCGCAGGCCGGGAAGCCGAAGGGTGAGAAAGGGGAGAGACCCGAGAAACCCAAGGGAGAGAAAGGTGAAGACGGAGCACAGGCTCCTCAGGCTCCCAAGGGTGACGGCAAGCCGAAGGGCGGTGAGCGCCAGCAGCAGAAAAACCGTCCTTCCCGCAAGACTCGCCAGGGCAAGGGCCAGGAGGCCGACCCTTCGGGCAAGGCACCGAAAGAGAAGAAGTCTGATCCCAATCATGAGTAGACACACCATCCTCTCCATGATATCCATTGCCGTCGCAGTCTTTGCGACGGCAACTTTTGCGGGTTGCTATCGCAACACCGCTTTTTTCCAATACCATGCCACCGATGCCGCCGGATGGCACAGTTCTGATTTCCTCGAATATCATGTGCCCGCCGTGCAACAACCGGGCTATTACGTAGAGGAAATCGGCATACGCACCGATGCCGGCTTCCCCTACAGGCAGATCAGTCTGGTGGTGAACCAGAACGTGATACACACCGCCACAAAACAGATGGGGAGATTCCGCAGCGACACCATCCTCGTCGATATCCTCGACGAGCAGGGAAGGCCCATAGGCCATGGCACCAGTCTCATGCAGCGGGTCATCCCTTTCAAGAGTCTCAAACTGGAGACCGGCGATTCGCTCTCTCTCCGTATCCGGCACAATATGAGCGGCTCTGTCGTCAAGGGTGTGACAGACGTGGGGCTCAAGGTGACCTTCCAGTACGGAGATTGATTTATGTGCGGATGAGGTTGCGACTGGCGTCGATGCGCAGGAAGATGAACAGCAGGATGGTGAAACCCCACAGCGAACTGCCTCCGTAGCTGAAGAATGGCAGCGGGATGCCAATCACCGGGGTGAGCCCCAGCACCATGCCCACATTGATAAACACATGGAATAGGAAAATGCTCAGGACGCAATAGCCATAGACGCGTCCGAACTTGAATGGTTGCCGTTCGGCCAAGACAATCAGCCGCAGGATGAGCGCCAGGAAGAGCAGCAGCCCTCCCGCCGACCCTAAGAATCCTTCTTCCTCGCCTACCGTGCAGAAAATGAAGTCGGTGTCCTGCTCGGGCACGAACTTCAACTTTGTCTGCGTGCCGTTGAGAAAACCTTTGCCTCTCAGTCCGCCGGAGCCTATGGCTATCTCGCTCTGGTGCACGTTGTAGCCCGCTCCCGAATTATCGTCCTCCAGACCGAGCAGCACGTTGATGCGCTCGCGCTGATAAGGCTTGGCCACTTCGTTGAGCATGATGCTCGCCGAATAGAAGAATAGAATGGAGCCCAGTGCGAACAGGGCGATATAGAGGTAGTTGCTCGACCGGCTGCTCAGTCCCTGATACATGAAGTAGCCGATGAGGGCGGCGCAGACAAAGAGTTGGATCCACACGATGTCGAACGGGATGACATACTCCGAGAAAAGCAGGAAAAGCAAAGTGAGCCCCACGGTGAAGCCCGTGAGTTGCAGCGACTTGTGCTTGTCGCGGCAGTAGACATAGACCATGCCTGCCGAGAACAGTTGGATGAGCAGCAGCACGATAAACTTTCCCAGCGAGGTGGGTGTGTCCCACAGCGGTACCTGCTCATAGCGGATGCCCAAAACGAAATAGAGCACCAGTGCCACACCGGTGAAGAGGATACTACCGGGCATGCCCTCGCGGTAGAACATGAGGAAGAAGGCGAGATAGACCAGCGCCGACCCCGTCTCGTTCTGCAGCACGATACATGCCATGGGTAGCATCACGATGAGGCAGGAGAGGAGGAAGTCGCGCAGCCGGTGGATATTGTAGCCGTAGGTGCTCATAAACTTGCTGATGGCCAGTGCGGTGGCAAACTTGGCGAACTCTGCCGGCTGCACCCTGAGTGAGCCGATGACGAGCCATGAGCGCGAGCCTTTGATGCTCACGGGGTTGAAGATGACGGCAAAGAGGAGGAGCACCATGAAGGCGTAGAGGGCATAGGCGAAGGTGTCGTAGTAGCGGTCGTCGAGCATGAGGATGACGAAGCCGAGGCACACCGACGTGCCTATCCACACCACCTGCATGCCCGAGCGGGTAGACAGGCTGAAGACATCAGGCTCGCTGAAGGAATAGCTGGCTCCGCACACGCTCATCCATCCGAACGTGAGCAGGGCCGCATAGATGAGGAGTGTCCACCAGTCCAACGACATGAGTATTCCCTGTTGGCTATCTGTCTTTTGTGCCATATTTGATATGTTGACTTTGGATGCGGGCGGCCTGGCGCTTAGAGCCTTCCGACAGTTCGCCCTTGATATACTGCTCCATCATCAGCGACCCGATGGGCACGCCGAAAGTGGCACCGAAGCCACCGTTCTCCACATAGACGGCGATGGCTATCTGAGGGTCTTTCATCGGAGCAAATCCCATGAACACAGAGTGGTCGCGGCCGCGGTTCTGCGCGGTGCCCGTCTTGCCGCACACCTCGTAGTCGCGGCGGTTGGCACTGCGGCAGGTTCCGCCGGTCACCGCGCGGCGCATGCCTCTGACCACCAGGTCGTAGGCCTGCCTGCTGGCCATGGTGTATTTCTTCTTCTGGTAGAGAGTGTCGATCGGCTGGTCTTCTATCGACTTCACCACGTGGGGGGTGATATACCATCCCCTGTTGGCGATGGTGGCGCAGAGGTTGGCTATCTGCAGCGGAGTGAGCGTCACCTCGCCCTGCCCGATGGAGATACTGATGACGCCCAGCGCGTTCCAGTTGCGCTTGAAGGCCTTGTCGTAGTATGTGCCGTTGGGAATCATGCCTCGCTTCTCGCCGGGCAGGTCGATGCCCAGTTTATAGCCGAAGCCCATGCTCACCATGTAGTCGCGCCACACGTCCATGGCGGCCTGCAGCGTACCGTATTTTTCCTTCTTGTTGAGCATGTGGTAGAGTCCCCAGCAGAAGAAGCCGTTGCATGAGGTGCCGATGGCAGGGATGAGGTTGAGTGGAGAGGGGTGGCCGTGGCAACCCACATGCATGCCTCGGGTGACGAATCCGCGGTGGCACGGGTATCGTGTGGTGGAGTCGATGATCTCCTCGGTGAGGAAGGTGAGGGCCTGACTGGTCTTGAAGGTGGAGCCCGGCGGATATTGGCCCATGATGGCACGGTTGAGAAGGGGGCGGAGCGGGTCTTTCTGCAGGGCCATGTGGTTCTTGCCTCTCTGGCGACCGATCATCATGCGTGGGTCGTAGGAGGGCGACGACACCATGCAGAGCACCTCGCCGGTGGCGGGCTCTATGGCCACGATGCTGCCCAACTTGCCCTCGAGCAGCCGCTCGCCGAGTTGCTGCAGTTTGATGTCGATGCCCAGCACGAGGGCTTTGCCCGGGACGGGCTTGGTGTTGAACTCCCCGTTGCGGTAGCTGCCCTGGATGCGCCCGTAGTTGTCGCGGAGGAGGATCTGCGTGCCTTTGATGCCTCTCAGCTCTTTCTCGTACGACCGCTCGATGCCTATCTTCCCGATGTAGTCGCCCGGCTGGTAGTAGTTGTCCTCTTCGATATCGGCGGGCGACACCTCGGCTACGTCGCCGAGCAGGAGAGCTGCGTTGGGATACTCATATTGGCGGATGCTTCGCCGCTGGATGTAGAATCCCGGAAATTTGTAGGCTTTCTCCTGAAAGACGCTGAACTCCTGGTCGGAGAGCTGCGACATGAAGAGCTGCTGTGTGAAGCTGGAGTATCCTGGGTTTTTCGACCGGTCCTGGATGTCTTTCATGCGCTTGACGAAATACTCACGGGTGATGTTGAGTGCCTTGCACAGTTCGAGGGTATCGAGGCGCGAGCGCTGCTCGTTGACAATGACCATGATGTCGTAGGAGGGCTGGTTGTATACCAGGATATTGTTGTTGCGGTCGTAGATGTTGCCACGCGAGGGAAACTCCACTTTCTTGAGGAACGCGTTGCTGTCGGCGTTCTTCTTGTAGTCGTCGCTCATGATCTGGAGTGTGAACAGCCGTACGATATAGATGGCCACAATGGCGATGGCCACTCCGGCTACGACATATTGCCGTTTGTGCAGTTCATAATCCTTCATATTTTTATCCAATCAATCGTCATGACGCCATGACTGCGGCGTTTCTTTTCAATTTTTTTCGCTTCTCTCTTCCTTATTTCACCCTGTGGATGAGGGTGTCGGCGGCCAGGATGAGTGCCACGGTGAGCACGGTGCTTCCCACTACGCATTGCAGCCATTTCAAGGTGTTGAAGAAGCTGAACATCTCGAGTGTGAAGAAGAGGGTGCAGTAGGCACCGGTGAGTACAATGGTATAGTTGACGAACGGCTTCAGGCCGAGGGTCACTCTCGAGGGGATAAAATTGTCGTCGCCCTCGCGTGAGATAAACAGTTGCAGCAGGTAGGGCTGTGCCATGGCAGCCGCCGTCATCGATGCTGCCGCGACGCCCGGGGTGTTGGTGAACGTGTCGATGGTGATGCCCATGGCGAACGCGATGACCATCATGACCCATTTAGGCATTCCCTTTCTCATTTTCAGTACGAACCAGAGATAGAACAGCGGCATGGCACAGCCGAAGAGGTGGCAGTGGTTGAGCACGAACACCTGCAGTGCGCACAACATGACGAAGAGGAGCGGTAGCCTGACGAGGTCGTTGTTCATGGGTCTATTGGTTTCTCTGTGGTTTGAGCGAGTCGGTGGCCTGACGGAGCAGGTTGAGCTGCTCGCTGACAGCGGCGTCGTCGATGACGCAGACGTCGCGCAGGTTGGCGAAATTGGTAGAGAGCTTCACCTTCAGCGAGAACGACAGTCCGTCGTCGGAGTCGGAGGAGCCTACGACCTTTCCCACCATGATGCCCGAGGGGAACATCGAGGAGTAGCCGCTGGTGACGATGGTGTCGCCATTCTCAAACTGCGCGTGTCTGGGGATGTCGTCGACATAGGCGACGTCGGAGGGTCCGCCCTTCCAGTGGAGGTATCCGAAATATCCGTGGCTTTTGATGGCGCAGCTGATGTTCGACTTGGTGTTGAGCACGGGGATGACGACGGCATAATGGCCGGAGGCCATATAGACGACACCCACGACACCGTTGCCGCATGCCACGCCCATATCGGGATGCACGCCGTCGTAGCGTCCTTTGTCGATGGTGATGAGGTTGTCGCTCTTGTCGAGCGAGTTGCTGATGACCTTTGCGGGGATGAGCTTATACTGACTGAGCAGCGGCATCTGACCCCGGTAGACATAGTTGGAGTCGTTGCGCTGCTTCTCCTCGGTGAGTTGCTCCCTGAGCAGTGCCACCTCTCTTTCGAGCATGAGGTTACGCTCGGTGAGACTCTGGTTGACGGCACCCTGTCCCATGAACGCGCTGAACTTGGAGTCGGCCTCGTAGGTCAGTCCGGCCAGGTAGTTGGCCGACGAGAACCACACGCTGCCGTGGTAGCTGTTGTATTGGAACATGAGCACGAGGCTCACCACCTCGAGGATGACGAACACAAACCAGTAGTTGTATTTCTTGAGAAACTCTACAAGGTTGTGCATTGTCCGGGCTTGTTATCTCATCAGGAACGAGTACCTGTCCACGTTCTTCAGTGCCACACCGGCACCTTTGGCCACGCTGTGGAGCGGGTCTTCGGCGATGTGGAAGGGAATCTGGATCTTGTCGTGCAGACGCTTGTCAAGGCCGCGGAGCAGAGCGCCGCCGCCGGTGAGGTAGATGCCGTTGTGCACGATGTCGGCATAGAGCTCAGGGGGAGTCTTCTCGAGTGCCGAGAGCACGGCATTCTCAATCTTGGCCACCGTCTTGTCGAGACAGTGGGCAATCTCCTGGTAGCACACGGGCACCTCCATAGGAAGTGCGGTGATGCGGTTGGGGCCGTGTACGATATAGTCTTCGGGTGCCTCGTCGCCCAGGTCGGTGAGTGCGGAACCCACATGGATCTTGATACGCTCTGCCATACGCTCGCCCACCTTGAGGTTGTGCTGGCGGCTCATGTAGTCCTGGATGTCGGCGGTGAGGTCGTCGCCGGCGATGCGGATGGAGTTGTTGGAGACGATGCCGCCGAGGGAGATGACGGCAATCTCGGTGCTTCCGCCGCCGATGTCGACAATCATGTTGCCCTCGGGGGCTTCCACGTCGATGCCGATACCGATGGCGGCGGCCATGGGCTCGAAGATGAGGTAGACATCGCGGCCGTCGGCGTGCTCAGCGGAGTCGCGCACGGCTCTGAGTTCCACCTCGGTAGATCCTGAAGGCACTCCGATGACCATACGGAGTGAAGGCTGGAAGAAACGGTTGCCTGTGTGCACCATCTTGATGAGTCCTCTCATCATCTGCTCGCAGGCGGAGAAATCGGCGATCACACCGTCGCGCAGGGGGCGCACGGTGCGTATGTTGTCGTGTGTCTTCTCGTACATCAATTTGGCTTTCTCGCCCACGGCCAGCATCTTGTCGGTGCGGCGGTCGAGTGCCACCACGGATGGCTCGTCCACCACAATCTTGTCATCGCTGATGATGATGGTGTTGGCGGTGCCGAGATCCATTGCAATCTCACGAATGAATGAAAAAAATCCCATTTTTGAAATGTAGCGGTAAAGTTACTTTTTTTGTTTTGAATGATGATGCCGGTGACCGGTGGCAGGTTATGCCTGCTCGCTGGCAAACCACTGGTGGATGGCAGTGTCGTAGTGGCTGCTCACACCGAAGGCGCGGCAGGCGAACATACGGCGCTCCTCGAGGCTGGTCTTTGCGCCTTTCTCGCGCAGGATGTCAACCAAGAGCTTGTATTCGGCCTTGCTGGGCCCGATGACCACATCGTTGAAGTTCTTGGCGGCGGCTCTGATGAGCGAGATGCCACCGATATCAATCTTCTCGATGATGTCCTGTGAGGCGGCTCCGCTGGCCACGGTGTCCTCAAAGGGATAGAGGTCCACCACGACGAGGTCGATCTCGGGGATGTCGTAGGTCTGCATCTGCTCTCTGTCGCCCTCATTGTCCCTGCGTCCGAGGATGCCTCCGAAGACTTTCGGGTGGAGGGTCTTCACTCTGCCGCCGAGGATGGAGGGATAGGTGGTGAGGCTTTCCACTGTCTGGCATTCGTAGCCGAGCGACTCGATGAAGGCCTGTGTGCCACCGGTGGAGAGGAATTTGACGCCGCCTTTGTTGAGTTCGGCGAGCAGTTCTTCGAGTCCGTCCTTATGGAAGACGGAAATCAGTGCAGTCTTTATGTTTTTTTCTGTTGCCATTATCTTAACCTATTTATATTGGGATGCAAAGTTACGAAAAAATGAATGGATATGCGCCATGTTTCATCTACTTTTTTATTTTTTTGCTCGAATATTTGATTTATGTTATTTTTGTACTAATTTTGCACCTTGATATGGAAATGCCGTCATCGGCAGCTTCTTTTCCTCTCATAATAGAGCGGAGAAAGTGTGCTGAACTATCTTTTGTCGGCGTTTTTTTTCTTCCTTTTTTGGTGGTGGACAGACCGCCGGGGGAGGACTTTATAAATAGACAGTTTTTTATGCGAAGAAAGATCAACATGGCCGTTTTCGTTTCGGGAAGCGGGAGCAATTTCGAGAACTTGGTTCATCATTTTGAGAAGGTGGAATGGGTGTCTGTTGCATTGGTGGTGAGCAACCGTTCCGATGCCTATGCCCTGGTGAGGGCAGAGCGGCTGGGCGTGCCCTCGGTAGTGGTCGACAAGCGCGGACTCAATGATGCCGGTGTTATGTGCCCGCTGCTGGAGCGCTATGCCATCGACATGATTGTGCTGGCGGGATTCCTGCCGATGGTCCCCGACTATCTCATCAACCTCTTCCCGCACCGCATCATCAATATCCATCCCTCGCTCCTGCCGAAGCATGGGGGCAAGGGTATGTGGGGCCATCATGTGCATGAGGCGGTGAAGGCTGCCGGCGACACCGAGACGGGCATCACCGTCCATTATGTCAGTGAGGTGTGCGACGGCGGCGAGATCATCGCGCAGTTTGCCGTGGCGTTGTCGCCCGACGATACGGTCGACGACATCGCTGCCAAGGGCCATGAGTTGGAGATGCGCCATTTCCCCGCTGTCGTCGAGGAGGTGGCTGGTAAGTTGTCTGACGAATTAGGACAGGTGGGCGTATGAGCAAGCAGATTCTCCTCATCAACGACATGGCGGGCTATGGCAAGGTGGCCACGGCGGCCATGCTGCCCATCCTCTCATATATGGGCCTGCCGGTGTATAACCTGCCCACGGCACTGGTGTCCAATACGCTCGACTACGGCAAGTTCAATATCCTCGATACCACCGACTATATCACGGGTGTCTTCCCCGTGTGGAAGGAACTGGGCTTCAGCTTCGACGCCATCGCCACGGGATTCATCGCCTCTGAGCGCCAGGCGCGCATCGTGTCGGCCTATTGCCAGGAGCAGGCGGCCAGCGGCACCGTCATCTTCGTCGACCCTATCATGGGCGATGAGGGTAAACTCTACAATGGCGTGACTCCTTCCACCATCCGCAGCATGCTCGAGATGATCTCGGTGGCTCATCTCATCTATCCCAACTACACCGAGGCTTGTTATCTGACGGATACGCCCTATGTGGCGGAAGGGGTGTCGGCTGCCGAGGCGCGCCGCATGATTGACGCACTCCGCCATACGGGAGCCAAGTCGGTGATAATTACAAGTATAATGGTCGACGGCGAGCACTGTGTGGTGGGCTTCAACCATTTCACAGGCGAGTATTTCCAGTTGCCTTACACCGAGATTCCCGTGCATTTCCCCGGCACGGGCGACATCTTCTCGGCTGTCCTCATCGGTCATCTGCTCAAAGACAAACCGCTGGTGGAGAGCACCCGCCGCGCCATGGACGCCGTGGCGCGCCTCATCGACCTCAACAAGGAAAACGAGGACAAGAACCGCGGCATCCCCCTGGAGAAATTCCTCGAGGTGATCGAGCCGGCCGAATGAGGGCTTAAGGGAATTTAAGATCTTTAGGGTCTTTAACGTCCTTAAGGTCTTTAAGATCCTTAACACACATTGCAGCGAAATCTCACGTAGCCCCTTGGTTCTCAGGAGGCGGATTTTTTGGAGGTGGATTTAGGTGTACCACAGATTTGACT
>ODAI014107606.1_pt1 | contig 10738 bp, 8 predicted proteins | sample 1539321 | NCBI WGS metagenome assembly ODAI01 (sample SAMN02144231, study PRJEB22623) | gut metagenome | biome: sheep rumen | host: Ovis aries | place: New Zealand | reverse complement strand
GACATTGCACGAAGAGAGCGCAAGACACAGAACAAGCGCGATAAGCAGCACAACTATACACCAAAGGAGATTTTCATATTTTTTCATTTACAATTTTCTCATTTATTTAGTTATTTATTCATTTTTCAGGAGTGCACGCGAAGCAATCGTCCGAAGCTCAGCGAGGAAAGAAACAATATCAAACAACATCAAACAACATCAAACGCCCGCAGGGCATCAAACAACTTCAAACAAATTCAAACAAATTGATAACTCCTGAAAAAGAGTCGGGGGCGTCGAGCCCCCTGGCTCTTTTACGCTACCTCGTTCCCTGCCATGCTTTCTGCGACAAGGAAGGTGCGGAGAGTCATATACTTCGACTGGGCCGCGAAGCGTACCTCTGCGGCAGCGCGGCGCTGTGCATCGGCAGCGACAGTCTTCGCGTAGTCGGAAGCCGCCTTGAACTTGGCGCGGTGCTGCTCCATCGCAGCGGTGACCACGTCCGAGGGGTAACACAACTTGGAGATGTAGGGTTTCTTGGTGAAGCCGTTGATACCGAAATAGGTTTTGGTGTGAGAACAGGGTTTGCCGTGGATCTCTTTCACGGGGTACTCAAATACCACTTTGTCATACTTACGAGACATAATAAAAAATTTTTAATTGGTTAATAATTTAATTGGTTATTTATTGTCCTCAAGTTCACATGTCCACGCAGGGATGAATGTGAGCGATTGGGCAAGTGTCAGACGGATGATGTCACGGGCTTCTTCGGGATAAAAGAGCGAAGGGTCTATCGGCACCACGCGAACGGTGAGCGTACCGCCCTTGACCGACAGGTCCGGTTCCAGCGTCTCTAAATGGTACAGCACCGCTGCTTTCGCCCGCTGCAACTCCTCCGTATCCCGAAACGGGATGGTGATAAGAATTCGTTTTTTAGTCTTCATTGCTGTTTTTGTTTATGACAGTTGAACAACCGCCGTCATTTTGGACGCGTTTCCATAAGAGGGGAAAATGAGCCTGTTTCTGTTGTCAAATAAGAAAGAAATGACAACAAGAATGTGAGACCAAGTAGGAATAAGTATAAAGAAAAATCGGAACGCACTTATTTTTCAGTACGTTCCGATTATGCGGATAAAATGAAAAAAGTAAAAGAAAATTATCCTGTTGACAACACGTGTGACAACAGAGACTGTTTTTATGGTCTATTTGGTGCGACTATTAATGCCTTTGGTAGCATACAATCCATCCTCCAGATAGTTCCAGCAGGGGTGTCCATATCAGCCACATCGTTAGTGAAGTCCTCTGCTTTAGTAGGGAGCGACTTCTGTGGATTGATGATTGAAAGTAGCCGGTTAATGAGTCTTTTGCTCTCAGCTGTTATGCGCTTCTCATCTGCTCTCGGATTGGAGAAATGAATTTGATTATTAAAGTGAGGCAAACCTCCTAATACTGCACAGGTGGTGGGTGTGGTCGCCGACATGATAGAGGGTGTTGTTCTCCGAGGAGACAATGCCCTCTTCGTCTATTTTCTCCACTTTCACCCGACCGGAGCAGTGCAGCACCAATTGTTTGGAAAGCAGGATGCCGACGTGCGTCACCCTGCCGTTTTTGTCGAAGAAGACGAGGTCGCATGGCTTGCTTTGCTCCAGCGAAGCCACTTCTTCGCCCTGCGTCGCCTGCTCGGAGGCGTTTCTCAGCAGGCTGACGCCCATCATGCTCATCAGCACTTGCGTCAGTCCCGAGCAGTCCATGCCCAGCGCGTTCTTGCCGCCCCACAGGTAGGGGGTGTTCAGCAGGAAACGGCTGAGGACCTTGAGCGAGTCTTCCGTAAGAGGCATCGGTGCCTGCAACACCATACCCGGGTCGATAGAGAAAGGTACGCCCAGCACCTCGAACGAGCCGCTCTGCCCTTCCACCTTATAGCCACACAGGCGCGTGCCTGCGGTGAGGGGCAGTGTCTGACCGTTGTTGCGGCTCAGGGCAAACGCCATGGGCATTCGGACGTAAGCGGTGCTGTTGCTGAGGCGTTCGCTGTAGTCGGCATACTCGTCGTCTGTCATCTTCGTGAGCATCTTGAAATCGACCCAACCGGTCATACCGTCGGCATCGTTGCGCACGCGTATCCAGCGTTCCGCTTCTTCCAGCACCTCGACCGTTTCGCCGAAGAGCAGTTGCGTCAGTTGTTCGGCGCATTCACTGCTCTCCCCGCGAAGCGGTACTACACTATGCAGAATAATTCCTTTGGACATTTTTTTCGTGATTTCTAAGGACCAAGGGACTAAGTAATTACCAGACGCGGACGCGCTTGTCGGGAGCGACGTACATAGGCGACTCCTCGGTTACGTTCCATGCCTCGTACCATGCGTCAATATGCGGCAGTGCGCCGTTCACACGCCAGCGTCCCAGCGAGTGAGGGTCGCTCTTGGTGAGGTTCAGTATCTCCTCTGGACGGATATTGCCCGCCCACACATTGGCGTATGCCAGGAAGAAACGCTGGTCGGGAGTGAAACCATCGACCGTCTGCAGCGGTTTGTCGGCGGCACGTTGTGCGTTCAGAAAAGCGCGGTGGCTGATCTCCAGACCGCCGTGGTCGGCGATATTTTCGCCAAGCGTAAAGCGTCCGTTGGCATGCACGCCCGGTGCGACCTCTATTCCATCGAAGAAATCCGCCATCACCTTTGTGCGCTCCTGGAAGCGGGCGAAATCCTCTTCCGTCCACCACATGTTCAGGTTGCCGTCCTTGTCGAACTGCGCACCTTGGTCGTCGAAACCGTGCGTCATCTCGTGCCCAATGACCACTCCGATGGCACCATAGTTGAACGCATCGTCCGCCTGCATGTCGAAGAACGGATATTGCAGGATACCGGCAGGGAAACAGATCTCGTTGCTGGAGGGGTTGTAGTATGCGTTCACGGTCTGCGGGGTCATGTACCACTGCTGTTTGTCCACCGGCTTGTCAAGGAAACTGAGGCTGTAGTCCTGCTCGAACTTGGCAGCACGCATCAGGTTCTCGAAATAAGTGAGCTTCGGGTCGATCTGCAGAGCGGTATAGTCGCGCCACTTGTCGGGATAACCGATCTTCACCACAAACGCCGCCAGTTTCTCATGCGCTTTGGCACGTGTCTCGTCGCTCATCCATTCCTGTGCGTCAATACGCTCGCGCAGTGCCACTTGCAGGTTCTTCACCAGTTGCAGCATGCGCTCTTTGTTCTCGGCGGGGAAATACTTCGCCACGTACATCTGACCGACCGCCTCGCCCAGCGTGCCGTTTACAACGCCCACCGCACGTTTCCACAGGGGCTTGGGTTCCTCTTTGCCGCTGAGGGTACGTCCCCAGAAGTCGAACGACTCGGCATAGATCTCGCTGGTGAGCGCACTGGAAGCGCCTTGGATAGTCTGGTGCGTGAACAGCACTTTCAGGTCCTCAAGCGGCTCTTCCGCCAGCATCTTGCCCGCCTCTTTCAGGTGCTCGATCTGTCCGACGGACAGGCTGTCCGTATGTATCTCCATTGCCTGGAAGAAAGCGTCCCAGTCCACCTCGGGGACAAGGGTCTTGAGTTCGGCGATACTCATCTTGTTGTAGTTGGCTTGGGGGTCGCGCAACTGCACATTGTCTTTCGCCGCCTTGGCAAGACGCGTCTCCAGGCGGAGCACAGTCTGTGCTTTCGCCTCGGCGTCGTCAAACCCGAACAGGCGGAACATGTTGGCTACGTGCTTGACGTAGGCGTTACGGATGCGCAAGGTCTCCTCGTCTTCATCCACATAGTACTCTTTCTCCCCCAAAGCAAAACCGCCCTGGCACTCCTTGAGGATATTCATGGTGGAGTTCATCTCGTCGGCGTCCACATACATGCCCCAGATACCATAGTGCATGGACTTGCCCAGCAAGGCGCTCAGTTCCGCTCTGTCCTGCACCGCCCATAGTTCGTCCAAGGCGGGGCGTACCGCCTCTACTCCTTCGGTGTCACGACGGGCAGTGTCCATCGCCATGTTGTACAGGTCACCGATTTTTTGCTCGATACTGCCCTGCGGATGTTGGTCCTTGGCAATAGAACCAATCAGTTCGTTCAAGCGGTTGTTGTTCTCTTCGCGTACCACGTCAAACGAGCCGTATCGGCTGTACTCTGCCGTGAGCGGGTTCTTTTCCATCCAGCCTCCGCAGGCGTACTGATAGAAATCATTCTGCGCCACTGCGGTGGTGTCCAGATTGGTCAGGTCCAATCCTGTTGTCTGTTGTTTACTGCATCCCATTGTCATCATTACTAATGCCATCAAAAAAACACTCTTTTTCATATTTTTAACGAGTTAAAAATCTGCAGTCTTTGCTGCGGCGAGTCGGGTAAGCAAGACTTACACTCGCCTTGCGAAAGACTTCATCATTATTATATTTTAACGAGTTAACAATCTGTTGTCTTTATTGGTTATTTTCATTATTTGCAACCTGTTGCTTTCATAATCAGGGGGGCAACCTCTGAGTTGTCGTGCCATCCGGTGAAACGCTCAGCGCCCACTCCGATAGCGAACAGAGGCACCGCAGCCGCGCTGTGCGAGCCGGTCGTCCAGCCTACCTTGGCTTTTTTGTCCAGCAGACTCACCGCCTTGGCGGAGAGGGAGGACAGGGACGAATAGAGCGTCTTCTTGTCGGCACTCTTGTTCTTGAGCATGTCGTTGAACAGCGCCTTCAGTTCGGCGTCCTCTTCCGCCGTCACGGGTACTGCGTCGTACAGTCCCAACTGCGCGGTGAACAAGTCCTTCACTTGCTGCCATTTCAGTTTCTTGCCGTACGTCTGGTGCATGGCTTTCACTTGGTTGGACAGTTCGGACAATGATATCTTCTGGTGCTGCAGCGCCTGCAGGTTGAGGGTGTAGTCCGAGTTGCCCAATGCCATACCGCCGGTCTCGTGGTCCGCAGTGATGACAATCAACGTCTCATCGGGGTGTTGTTTGTAGAAACGGACGACCTCCCTGATGGCGGCGTCAAACTCCAGCACATCGCCGATAACGGTGGCGGCGTCGTTGTCATGGCATGCCCAGTCGATGGCACCGCCCTCCACCATCATGAAGAAGGGGCGTTTCTGCCGGCTCAGGAAATCGATGGCAGACGCCGTTATCTGCTGCAGGGTCAGGTCGCCCTCTTTCTTGTTGATACCGTATGGAATCATGCCCGTACCCAGGTAGTTCTTGTCACGTCCTTCATGCTCCTGTATCAGGATAAGCCGCTCTACGCCTCTTCTCTCTTCGTACTCTTTCAGTCCGCGGGCGAACGTATAACCGGCTTTCTCGCACAGCTCGTACACGTTCGGTCCCCCATCGGGCGCATCCTTCGGATAGGGCTGGTAGAACGTGGCTCCGCCGAAGAACTCAAAGCCCGACTCAGCCAACTGCCTGCCTATTTCGTAGTACATGTTGCGCTTGGGCACATGTGCATAGAACGCCGCAGGTGTGGCATGGTCAATCGACACAGAGGTCATGATTCCCACCGCCCAGCCTTCGTCATGAAGCCTTTCAGCGATAGTCTTCACCGGCGCACCTTTGTCGTCCAGCCCCAGAGTGCCGTTGTTGGTTTTGTGTCCCGATGCCAGACAGGTGCCGGCCGCCGACGAGTCCGTGATGCTGTTACTGGTACTGAAGGTGCCCAACTGTCCCGAATAGGGCAACTGCGTCATACACAACTGCTTGCGTCCGATCTGTCCGCCCAGCTCCGCCAGATACATCTCTGTTGCCAGCACTTGGTTCGGACCCATGCCGTCGCCAATCAGGTAGAACACATACTTCGCCTGCGCCCATGCACTCATCATGCACAGCACAGCCGTCACTACTACCAAAAATCGTTTCATATCTTTCTGTCTTTATTGTTATCGATATTCCGAGTCACCCCTGCAGGCTTAGACGAGGCCTCGGGGGAGGGGTCTAAGTCGGCGGGGGTGATTGAAACACTCTTAAGGTGCGGGGTTACTTGCTGACAAGCGCCATGGTGTCGGACGCAATCATCAGTTCCTCGTCGGTGGGGATGACAACCACCTTGACCTTGGAATCAGGGGCGGAGATAATCGCCTCTTTGCCGCGGATAGTGGCGTTCTTGGCTGCATCAATCTTGACGCCCATGAACTCGAGTCCCTTGCAGGTCTCTTCGCGCATGGAGGTCTGGTTCTCGCCCACGCCGGCGGTGAAGACGATAATGTCCACGCCCCCCATGGCTGCTGCGTAGGCGCCAATGTACTTCTTGATCTTGTAGTTGTACATATCCTGTGCGAGGATAGCGCGCTGGTTGCCCTCGTGGCATGCTTTCTCCAGGTCACGCATGTCACTACCTACGCCGGACACACCGGCCACACCCGATTTCTTGTTCAGTAGGTCGCTGATACCGTCGGCGTCCAAGCCGAGTTTCTTCTGTAGGAAAGCCACAGCACCGCCGTCCACGTCACCCGAGCGGGTGCCCATCATGATACCCTCCAGCGGAGTGAGTCCCATGGAGGTGTCCATGCAACGTCCGTCTTTTACTGCTGCCAGCGAACCGCCGTTGCCGATATGGCAGGTGATGATACGCTGTTTGTTGTAGTCAACCCCGAGGAACTCGCAGGCACGGGCGCTGACGTAGCGGTGACTGGTTCCGTGGAAACCATAGCGGCGCACACCGTATTTCTCATAGACCTCGTAGGGCAGGGCGTACATGTAGGAGTATGCAGGCATCGTCTGGTGGAAAGCGGTATCGAAGACGCCCACTTGCGGCAGACCCGGCATCAGTTCGCTTACCGCCTTAATACCCTTCAGGTTGGCAGGGTTGTGCAGCGGAGCCAAATCGCTCACGGCCTCGAACGCCTTGATCACTTCGTCGTTGATGATAACGGACTTGGTGAATTTCTCGCCACCGTGCACCATGCGGTGACCTACAGCATCGATTTCGTCGAGGGACTTGATGACCCCCACTTCGGCATCGGTAAGAAGGCTGAAGATGAACTTCACGCCCTCGGTATGCTCGGGGATATCGTGCATAAACGTCACTTTCTCGCCATTCGGCAGTTTCGCCTTGACGAAAGCGTTATCCAGTCCGACGCGCTCGGCACCACCGGAAGCCATCACTTCCTTGGTGTCCATGTTGTACAGCGCATATTTGATAGAAGAACTACCACAGTTCAATACTAAAATCTTCATAATTTTAATGAATTAAAATTCTGTAGTCTTTGCTTCGGCGAGTTGCGTAAGCGGGACTTACACTCGCCTTGCTAAAAACTTCATAATAAAAATCTAAATAATTAAATCTCCCAATTATCAATTGTCACTTGTCAATTACTTTATTGCCTGGTTGGCGGTGATGATAATCATCTGCACGATGTCCATCACTTTGCAGCCGCGGCTGAGGTCGTTGACCGGTGCGGCAATACCTTGCAGGATGGGGCCGATAGCGTTGGCGCCACTGAAACGTTCTACCAACTTGTAGCCGATATTGCCTGCTTGCAGGTCGGGGAAGACGAGTACGTTCGCCTTGCCTGCGACGTTGGAGCCCGGTGCTTTGCTGGCACCCACTTTGGCTACCAAAGCAGCGTCTGCCTGCAGTTCGCCGTCCAATTGTAGTTCAGGAGCCATCTCGTGCGCCAGGCGGGTTGCTTCGGTAACTTTGTCAATCAGTTCGTGCTTGGCAGAACCCTTGGTGGAGAAACTCAGCATAGCCACGCGCGGCTCAATCTGTCCGAGGGTGCGTGCTGTTTCGGCGGTGGAGACGGCGATCTGTGCCAGTTCTTCTGCATTGGGGCAGGGGTTGACTGCGCAGTCGGCGAAGACAAGGAAACCGTCCTCACCCAACTCCTTGGCAGGAGTGAACATCAGGAAAGCGCCCGAAACGATACCGCAGCCGGGTTTGGTTTTCAGGATCTGGAAAGCGGGGCGGATGGTGTCGGCAGTCGTACCGCGTGCACCTGCCAACTCGCCGTCGGCGTCGCCGGCTTTGATCATCAGGCAGCCCAGATAGAGCGGGTCCATCGCTTTCTGTTTCGCCTCTTCGGGAGTCATGCCTTTCTTCTTGCGCAGTTCATAGAGCAAGTTGCTGTACTCCTCCATCTTGGGGTCGGTGGCGGGGTCGAAGATAGTAGCCTCGTGGATATGCTTGTAGCCGTTCTCCTGAACCATGCGGTTGATGACAGCGGGATCGCCGATAAGAATGAGGTTGGCAATTCCCTCCTCGAGGATGATGTTGGCAGCCTCCAAGGTACGTGGTTCGTCACCTTCGGGTAATACAATCCTTTGCTTGTTCGCTTTCGCGCGAGCTTTCATTTGGGATAAAATGTCCATTGTTGTACTGTTTTATTGATTATTACTTGATTTTTCAGGTTAGTTACGATGGTTCCAGACGCCGTTCCCTGTCTCCGCAATGGGGACTCTGAACCGGCGCAGCAACTTTTGCGGGTGCAAAGATACTGCTTTTTTTTGACATATGCAAACATTTTTTGAAAAAAGTGAAAAAATGGCATTTTTTTGATGTGGAGGAGGAACGGAAAAAGAAAATTGCCCCTCTTGACGGAGGCCGCTCTCCCCGTTTCTTTATCCCTTGGGATACGATCACTACGTGTGCATCGGGGAGACGCTCCGGGTATTACAATGGTATTACTCAGTTTTGAGGTTGGGGCAAAAAAGTGCAAAAAAAAACCAAAACAATGTGATTTATTGCTTGAGCATGAGTTTAACGGACCATTTTGCAATCCGGTCTTGCTGCCGTTGAGCGGAATACAGCCAGCGTACCATCATTGGTTCAGCAATTTTGACATATGCATTCTGCGATGGGCAGCAGCTTCATCAGACGAAAGGAACCGCCCAGCACGCAAGTCTTCTTCCGACTCTGCAATCATGGCTTCTATTTCCGCCATAGTATAGGGTTGCAGCGTCCCTGCCTCCTCGACCTCAACCTCGTTTAACAACCGCTCTGCAAGCCATCTCTTGTTAGCAGCTGTGAGATTGTATGCGAGTAAACCTTCCCATATGTTCTGTAAAGCAACAATACTCATACAATTACTTTTTTGTTCGTGCTGCAAAGTTACTGCTTTTTTCCGACATATGCAAATGTTTGGGGCAAAAAAGTGGGGGAAAGAGTGTGAAAAGGGTGAAAAGGATGCAAAAAAGTGCACAGTTGGGCGTTTTTCGAGCGGGAAAAGTTGCGGTTAAGGGCAAAAAACGGGTGAAAAAGGCGCGAGAGTTGCATTTTTTTCAGAAAAGACTTGCATATGTCGGAAAAAAGCAGTACCTTTGCAGCCCGAAATGATTTGACATCATCTGCTATGACCAAGAAAGTGATTTTTCTGCTCGCGCTCATTACCGTTTGCGCGGCTCCGGCGGCGGCAGTGGACACACTCTACATACGACAGACTGACACGATTGTTATCCGTGAGACGCGCTACAAGAAAGTAGCCGCACTTTCAGAGACTCCGGTTCAGGAAGTTGTGCAGGCGGTAAACAAAGACGGCTGTGAAGACAAGGTGTTCTTTGTGTACTTCCCTTTAGGACGATATAGCATTGATGATGCGGCAAAGAAGGCTATTCAGGAGATGGCAACCCGCTTGGAGGAGCACCCCGACCAAGGAGTAAGGCTGACAGGCTACTGCGATGATGTAGGTTCAAGCGACCTGAATGACAGGTTGTCTGTGGCTCGGGCGGAGAACGTGCGTAACAGGTTGCAGGAGGTGCACGGCATAGCCGGTGCGCGAATAGCCGTAGAGGGCAAAGGCAAGTTGGAGAACGTTCGGGGCGAGTACAGCGCCAACCGTCGCGTAGAGATGCGCATGGTGCCGTTGAGCGAATTGACCGCTGCGGCAGAAGCACAGCCATCCGAAATGAGGGAACAACAGAAAGCCGCTCCCACCGCCACGGAAGTGAAGGTGGTTGCCACAGAGGAGGTGAGCCGGTACACCACATTGGCACGGCTGGCACGGAAATACTACAACAACACGTTCTGTTGGGTATATATATACGCAATGAACAAAAGTAATATTCCCAATCCGAACAACCTCCGTATCGGGCAGAAATTAAGTATCCCCGAACTCAGCGAGGTGGACAGACAGATTACCAAGCAGGAGTCGGAAGAGTACTACAGAATGATTAGGAGATAAACAACGCTCCGGGTCCCATAGCTCAGTTGGTCAGAGCACCTGACTCATAATCAGGGAGTCCTTGGTTCAAGCCCAAGTGGGACCACTCGCGGTCGGTACGGCGGTCGTACGGAATGTGCGCAGAGCCGTGTCGCAGACCCCGCGAAAAAGAAAACAGGCTGTCGCGACGATGGCCTTTTTTACTTATAAGGACAAAAAAGATTGCCTGACAGGCAAACAAAGCATATGCAAGATATCAGAAACATAGCGATTATTGCGCACGTGGACCATGGCAAGACCACATTGGTGGACAAGATGCTCTACACCGCGCACCTGTTCCGCGAGAACGAACAAAAAGGCGAACTCATCCTGGATAATAACGACCTCGAGCGGGAGCGCGGTATCACCATCCTGGCAAAGAACGTATCCATCGAGTACAAGGGCGTAAAGATTAACATCATCGACACGCCGGGGCATGCCGACTTTGGCGGAGAGGTGGAGCGCGTGCTGAACATGGCAGACGGCGTGCTGCTGTTGGTAGATGCCTTTGAGGGTCCCATGCCACAGACGCGTTTCGTGCTGCAGAAAGCCCTTGAGATGGGGTTGAAGCCCATTGTCGTCATCAACAAAGTGGACAAACTGAACTGCCGTCCCGACGAAGTGCAAGAGGCCGTCTTCGACCTGAT
>ODAI012834448.1_pt1 | contig 10738 bp, 10 predicted proteins | sample 1539321 | NCBI WGS metagenome assembly ODAI01 (sample SAMN02144231, study PRJEB22623) | gut metagenome | biome: sheep rumen | host: Ovis aries | place: New Zealand | reverse complement strand
CACATCTCAGGGCGCAAGCCCGGTTTCTTATTGGATTAAGATTGGTAAGATTGGGAACTTGCTTTAGCTTGTTGAGCCTTGCGAAAAATTATTGTCAGTTCAGCATCGGAGATGCGTTTGCCATGAATTGTTCGCTATGGCTCACCAAGCTAAAGCAAGTCGTCGAACTGAGGTTAAAATTAACAATAAATCAGTTTCCTTTATTTCGTAGAACTCACGTTAATTAATTGTTTGCGGAATCAAGCCAAAATGTTATTTTTTATAAATTTTTTTGGTTGTGTGTGGAAGAGTGTGTAATTTTGCACTCGGATATGAAATACGCAATCATTGCAGCCGGTGAAGGCTCCAGATTGGCAGAGGAAGGAATCTCTGTACCAAAGCCTTTGGTCAAGGTGGGAGGACAATGTCTTGTTGACCGATTAATCCGTGTGTTTCTTGATAATGAGGCAGATGAGATAATCGTGGTATGCAACGACCTCACCCCGCTTGTGGATGAGCATCTCACAAGGATTGAGCGTGATGGATTTGATGGTAAGAAGATTCCGCTTCGGCATATAGTCAGGACAACACCAAGCTCCATGCATAGTTTCTACGAGTTGAGTAAGTTCCTTTCGGACTCTCCCTTCGTACTTACCACGGTTGATACTATCTTCCGTGAGGAGGAGTTCTCGGCATACGTCAAGGCTTTCAAGGCTTCGCTTGCCAATGGCTCGGCTGACGGAATGATGGGCGTAACGGACTATGTGGATGATGAGAAGCCGCTGTATATAGCCCCCTCTCCCGTCCCCCCGAGGGGGGAGGCCGGAAGGCGAATGGGTTTTCCGCTTATCGAGAATTTCCTTGATGAAGATAAAGAAAGGAAATGCCCATATATCTCTGCCGGCATCTATGGTCTTACGCCCAAGGCGATAGACACCCTCAACCGCTGTATGGCGGAGGGTAAGAGCCGAATGCGTAATTTCCAACGCGGACTAATAGAGGATGGGCTTCAGCTTATGGCTTTCCCCTTCTCCAAGGTTCTCGATATTGACCATGCAGGTGATATTGAGAAGGCGGAAAGAATGGTGGCCTCTCCCCCCGCCCTACAGCCCCTTTCCTGCCCTTCGGGCACCCTTTGACTTTCCTCTTCGAGCCGTCTGTCTCTTCGACATTCCCCGTAAGGGGCAAGGGGGATGTTAGTATTTCAAATCAAAAAAGCGAATGGTATGTGCAACCCTCATAAACGACAAAAGGTAACTTTTCCCTTGCCCCTTACGGGGAAAGGGTGCCCGAAGGGCAGGAAAGGGGCTGTAGGGCCTTTTCTCTTTCTCTTCCGCGCTCGCCGTTTCTCTCCCAACTCTGTGGAGAACGACAGGCTGATTCTTGAGGGCGTTGCCCGCGAGATGGAGGCTATGGGTAATGAGGTGAGGATGATGACCGAGGAGGAAGTCCTTACGCTAAAAACCTTGCCAGAGGCAGATGTGATATTCTGCATGGCTCGTAGTAATGAGGCTCTGGAGATAATAGAACGCTCGAAGGCACGTATCATTAATGAGCCAGAGGGAATAAGGATATGCGGTAACAGACAGGCTCTTACCGATATAATGAGGAGACTGGAGATTCCTCTGCCTCCAGAAAATGGGGATAACGGCATCTGGCTAAAGAGAGGCATTGGAACGGCAGAGGTTGCGGAAGATACGATATTCTGCAATTCGGAAGAGGAGGTAGAGGACGCTATGCAGAGATTTGCCGATCGTGGCATAACGGAAGTTTGCCGACAGGCACACGTGGTGGGTGATCTGGTGAAGTTCTATGGTGTAGCCAATACGGATTTCTTCTATCATTTCTATCCCACGGACTCAGGCCGTAGCAAGTTCGGTAGCGAGGAGCATAACGGAAAGGCTCATCATTATCCGTTCTCCGCAGAGGAGATGAAGAAGACGGTTGACCGCCTTGCCACTACAATAGGCGTTATCGTCTATGGTGGTGATGCTATAGTAAAGGCTGATGGCTCGTTTGTGATAATAGATTTCAACGACTGGCCAACGTTCTCGCCTTGTAGGGAGGAGGCGGCAAGAGCAATTCAAAAACAGTCATGGCCCCTCACCCGTCCTTCGGACACCCTCTCCCCAGGGGGCGAGGGGTAAATTAGTAAGGTAAACGCTAAAGATTGTAATAAATAAAAATTAGAAAAAGCCCTTTTATCCTGTGATTAGAAAAAGGTAACTTCCTCCTCGCCCCTTGGGGAGAGGATGCCCAAAGGGCAGGTGAGGGGCTGGATTATTATTTTTATGTTTAAAAATTTTCGTACTCTTCTTCATAGCACGTATAAGTCATACGATACGGAAGAGAATATAGACATATACTTCACTCGTCCGATAGGCTTGTTCTTCGCGCTTATCTGGAAAAGACTGGGTGTGCATCCAAATGCCATAACCGTTCTGTCGTTCTTTCTCGGAGCGGCTGCGGGATGGTGTTTCTACCATACATCCTTGGAATGGAATATCTATGGTGTGCTGTTCCTGATGTTCGCTAATTTCTGCGACTCTACAGACGGACAGTTGGCTCGTATGACAGGCAAGAAGACCATAACGGGCAGAATGCTTGACGGCTTTGCATCGGATGTGTGGTTCTTCTGCGTGTATGTGGCAATCTGTTTCCGTCTCATGCCAGAGAATATTCCGGGGACAGAAGTGAAATGGGGCTTATGGATATGGGCTTTGTGCGCCCTTGCAGGTCTTTGGGCGCATACCATACAATGTCGCTATTCCGACTATTACCGCAATATCCACCTGTTCTTCCTTCTTGGCAAGGAGGGTTCGGAACTCGACTCATACGCTTCACAGAAAGCAATAGCCGACAGATATCGTGCGGAAAAGAACTGGGTAGGAGTACTCTTCTTTGCCAACTATGCAAAATATTGTCGTGCTCAGGAGAAGGGAACGCCGGAGTTTCAGAAACTCAAGGCTGTGCTTACTGAGCGATATGGAGGAATAGACAAGGTGCCGCAGGAGTTTAGGGATGAGTTCAGAAGAAGGAGCTTCCCTCTGATGAAATATACTAATTTCCTCACCCATAACTGGCGAGCAATAATGCTCTTCATAGGATGCCTGACAAATCATCCGTGGATATATCCGCTCTTCGAGGTTACGGTAATGGCAGCAGCCTGTGCCTATATGAGAAGGACTCACGAGAATATGTGTAAGGAGTTGGCAAGATGATAAAAGCGATACTTTTCGACTATGGTGCCACGCTCGACACATTCGGGCAGCATTGGGGTATGGTTATATGGCATGCCTATGAGCATCTTGCCATTCCCGTGACAGAGGCACAATATCGTGAGGCATACGTCTATGGCGAGCGCACGCTTGGAAGTAAGGAGATAATCCGACAGACAGATACCTTTCTCACGACTCTCAATGTGAAGGTGGACTTGCAGTTTGATTATCTTCGAGATTCCGGGGCTTGGTTGCCTGAGTGTGATGAACGTGCAGAAAAGCATGATGCCCTTGTGGAATATCTGTATTCGGGACTTCAAGGGAATATGGAACATACACGTTCGGTTCTCTCACAGTTGCAAGAAAGGGGAATCCCTATGGCACTTGTCAGCAATTTCTACGGAAATGTGGAGACTGTGCTTGGGGAGATGCAACTTCGGGATTTCTTCTGCGATGTGATTGAATCTGCACAGGTCGGAATACGTAAGCCAGATCCTCGTCTCTATGCCCTTGGGGTGGAGGCTTTAAGAAAAAAACAACTTCCAGGGCATCTGGATGAATCGGACATACTCGTTGTCGGAGACAGTATTCAGAAAGATATCATTCCTGCCAAGAGCCTCGGCTGCAAGACCGCTTGGTTCAAGGGCGAGGGATGGAAGAAAGAACCCGTTGATGAGACGATTCCTGATTTCGTGATTACGGATCTGGGGAATATAATTCAACTGGCATAAAAAATAAAACGCGAAGACGCAAAGTCGCAAAGGATTCAAGATAACTCTGTGTCTCCGTGTCTTTGCGTTGAATAAATAAAGAACGATTATCAAACATATAATAAACATATTACTGCTATTCCTCTTCTGTCTGTCGGCTAATGCGCAGATGGAAGGAACCGTTAAGAAGCGCACAGGCGATTCTCTGTTTGCCGATGTGAGTCTTACAGGGGTGGAGGTGAAGGCTAAGAAGAAAAGGTACTCTCGCAAGAACAATCCTGCCGTTGAGCTGATGAAGCGCGTTATTGCGGCAAAGAAACAGAATAAGCTCACCAACAAGCCATACTACCAGTATCAGAACTATGAGAAGATGACGATATCGCTCAATGGTGTTACTGGTGAGATGCTTGACTCAGGTCTTATAGGCCGTACTCCTTGGCTGAGGAATCAGGTGGAATATAGTCCGTTGAGCGGTCAGCTCATCCTCCCGTTCATGCTCGACGAGAAGGTGACGAAGGTGATGTATCGCAAGGATCCTGAGAAACAGCGAACTCTTGTGATAGGTGAGCGTTCGGAAGGTATCAATCAGATATTCGAGACGGGTAATATCTTCAACGCCTTGTCTGCCGATGCGTTCTGCGAGGTGGATATCTACGATAACAGCATCCGACTTCTTCGCCGTACTATGACATCGCCTATTGCTGATGATGCCATAGGTTTCTATCGCTATTACATATTGGACACCGTGAAGGTGGAACGTGATTCTTGCTATCATGTGTTCTTTACTCCGAACAACCCGCAGGACTTCGGTTTCAACGGTGATATGTATATCCTCAAGGATTCTTCACTTCATGTAAGGAAGGTGTCGCTCTCTATCCCTAAGTCATCTGGAATCAACTTCGTGGAGGGATTGCAGATAAATCAGGAATTCGAGCTTCTGTCAACGGGCGACTGGGTACTAACCGTCAACGACCTCATAGTGGCGTTGCGCGTAAATCAGTCTATGGCTCACGGACTTATGGTGAAGACCTCGACAAGAAGTAACTATTCGTTTGAGCCGATAGACGATAAACTTCTCTCTGGTGTCGGAGAACTTCGTAAGGATGCTAATGCCGAGATACAGGATGAGCAGTTCTGGAGGGAAAACCGTAAGGTTGACCTCACCACTTCGGAGAGGAATATGGGAAAGTTCGTGAAGGATGCCCAGAGTATGAAGGGCTTCAACTGGATTATGTTCTTCATACGTCCGGTTGTAGAGAACTTTGTGGAAACGGGATTCAACGGCCGTCCTTCAAAGTTTGATATCGGACCAGTCAATACCATTATCTCGCATAACTTCATTGACGGCTATCGTGTGCGTCTGTCGGGACTCACCACAGCCAATCTCAACCGTCACCTCTTCCTCTCAGGATATGTGGCTCGCGGATTCAAAACCAAGAATACCTACTACAAGGGAGAATTTACCTACTCGTTTAATCCGAAGAAATACATTCCTATGGAGTTCCCGCGCAGGACTCTCGTATTCCATTCCTCATACGATGTTATGTCGCCTTCGGATAAGTTCCTCGTAAACGATAAGGATAACGTGTTCACGGCATTCAAATGGGCAAAGGTTGATAAGATGATGTTCTATCATCGCCATAAACTGGAGTTCGAATATGAGGAAGAGTGGGGACTGCGCCTTCTTGCCAATATCAAGGTAGAGAGGAATGAGGGGGCTGGCAACCTGCATTTCCGTACTCTCGCAGAGCCTGACAAAGAAATATCCTTGCGAACCACGGAGATGCACTTTGAGGTGGAATATGCCCCTGGCCGTACGTTCATAAATACGAAGCAGAACCGTATTCCGAACAATAACGATGCTCCTGTTTTCAAGTTGTCGCATACGCTCGGAGTGAAGGGGTTCCTCGGTGGCGACTATAACTATAATGTGACGGAGGCAAGCATCTACAAGCGTTTCTGGCTGAACTCATGGGGAAAGTTGAACTGTAATCTCAAGGGTGGCGTGCAATGGTCTCAGGCGCCTTATCCTCTGTTGATGATGCCGGCTGCCAATCTTTCCTATATCGTTCAGAAAGGATGTTTCAACCTTGTGAATAACATGGAGTTTCTTAACGACCGCTATGCTTCGGCTGATATAGAGTGGGATTTGGCAGGAAAGATATTCAACCGTGTGCCTCTGCTCAAGAAATTGAAGTGGCGTGAGGTTGTCGGCTTCAAGACTCTCTGGGGTGGAATATCCGACAAGAACAATCCATTTCTTGAGAAGAATCAGAATTCTGCTTTGCTGATGGAATTCCCTGAAGGTTGTACGGTTATGAACCCTAATCGTCCTTATGCCGAATTCTCTGTCGGTATATATAATATCTTCAAGTTCTTCCGCGTTCAGTATGTTCGCAGACTCAACTATCTCGACCTCCCCACAGCCAACAGGGATGGTGTAAGACTGATGTTTGAAATGACATTCTAGGAGCCCACCCAGTCCCTCCCCAAGGGAGGGCTCCTCCCCCCTTACCCCCTCAAGGGGGAGTAGTTACATTCTTCAAATCAAGAATCATCAACCAATAATATAAATAGCAAGCAAAAACTCCCTTTGGGGGATAAATACTATAAAACATCCTTCCCTTTGGGAAGGCTTGGTTAGGCTTATGATAATCTTAGCAGATCGCCAAGACATAACCCGTGCCGGACTTCAGTATGTCATAAATGATATGTTCCCCGGCGTGGAGATGCACTATTCAGAAGACAAGGCATCGCTCATAGAGCGCCTTAAGCAGTCGAATTTCCGCCCCTCACATGAGGCGGTTGTGATACTCGACTATACCCATTTCGACTTTGTGGGTGAGGCTGAGCTGTATATCCTTGCCTCACGATTCCCGTATTCGCGTTGGATACTGTTTTCCGAAGATCTTAGTGCCGATTTTGTTGGGAGAATAGTTGCGACGAGTTCACAGTTTAGTATTCTGCTAAAGGAATCGCCTATGAGTGAGATTCGTGAGTGCATCAGGTATGCTGCGAGTGACAAGCGATATATTTGCCAACAGGCAGCTTCGCTCTTGGTGGCATCCAAACAGCAGACTAACCCGTATGCAGGTCTGTTAACAAAGACCGAAACTGAGATTCTGAGGGATATAGCCCTTGGACTCACCACAAAAGACATAGCAGAGAAACGCTTCTCTTCCTTTCACACGATTAATACCCATAGGAAGAACATATTTCGTAAGCTATCAGTAAATAATGTTCACGAGGCCACACGCTACGCCCTTCGTGCCGGTATAGTTGATGAGGCAGAGTACTATATTTAAAGAAACCTACAGCCCCTCACCTGCCTTTCAGGCACCCTCTCCCCTAAGGGCGAGGGAGGATGTTAGTATTTCAAATCAAATTTAGCGATAGATATGTGCAACCATCACAAACGAAAAAATGTAACTTCTCCCTCGCCCTTAGGGGAGAGGGTGTCCGTAGGACGGGTGAGGGGCCGTGGGGTCGTTGTCTTGCGCTCCTTCAACCGTGCCTGCGTTTCTTACCATCTCCTTTCAGATGGTGACCGCATCCTTATTGCCCTTTCTGGAGGCAAGGACTCTCTCATGCTTGCCCGACTGATGGCTCAGCGTGCTCGTATCTATAAACCGAGGATAACGGTTGAGGCTGCACATGTCATTATGGATAATATCCCATACGAAACCGACCGCACGTATCTCCAGAACTTCTGTGATGAGCTTGGTATCAGATTGCATATTCTTCACTCTCGTTTTGATGAGAGTACCGATCCACGAAAGACACGCTGTTTCCTTTGTGCCTGGAATCGCAGAAAGACACTTTTTGAATTTGCCGAGGCTAATGGTTTTAATAAGATAGCTCTTGGGCATCATAATGACGATATCATCATAACCTATCTGATGAATATCACTTTTGAGGGTTCTGCCCATACCATGCCCCCGATACTTCAATTAGAGCATTATCCTTTACAAATCATCCGTCCCATGTGTCTTGTTCATGAAGATGATATCCGTGAGATAGCAGAAGAACTTGGTTTCCAAAAACAGAAAACCGTCTGTCCATACGAGGAAGAAACTAATAGAAAGACCATTGCAGATGTATTTCATCATCTTCAGGAAATAAACCCAGAAGCACGCTATTCACTTTCACGAGTAGCTCTGCCAAAACCTTAGATAATATAACGCAAATAATTCGTTCTTGTTAGGTAGTAAATATATTAATTACCTCAAGTTTATGGCGATTGGAAAGCTTTAAAGTATAGATGTCCCACCATTAGTAGATTTATAGGGGGAAAATCTCATAGTCGCGAGATAATATTCAATATACAGGTATGAATTGGTGGAAAAGAGAGAGAATTAATGTCGTTTAATTCATGATATAATCACACATTAATTTCTTCTTCTCCTTCCTCATCATACATTCGACATTTCTTTAATGTGAATTTGCCATCATGATATTCATAGTCAAATTCGAATACGTAATAAGTGTCGTCCATTGATAAAGAGACAGTAAATAACAAATTTGAGTCGTTTGTCAATTTTGTGGTACCAATGTATATTTGAAAATATTCTATGTCATCAACTTTTATTTTTCTTTGTAGTTCATCAATTGTAATTTCTTTTTGATAAACTTTGTTCTTGTCACAGACATAAAGACAGGCTTTTCTTGCATAGGGCAAGTTCGTGGAGTCTATTTTTTCTTCAATATCAGTCACGAACCTTTGTAAATGTCCTGGCACGAATCTCCTTGTACTATCGTTTCTCGTATAATGCCTAATATGGAATCTGCCTATAACACTATCACAAAAATCGGCAATGCTATCTTTTGAAGGCAATAGTATTTGTGTTATACCATCATTATGAGATTCATTTTTAACTAATATACTATCAGTATCTTTGACATTTATTGCGTCATTTGAATTCTGATTCTTGCAAGAGAACAATAAAAATGTCAATGGTAATATGAAAAGGAATAATTTAATACGCATCTTGTTCAAATTTTTATTGATAAAAGACCATGCATCAGGTCAAGTTCCTTGCCGTTGTACTTATTTGGCTTTACGTCCGCACCCTTTGAGGCCGTAGCATCAGTATAAGGCGCACCAAACGGATAGTAATTCGTCACCTGCTGCACAACGCCCTTTGCATCCACCACCTCGCGGTTGTTGTCGAGATGATAGTTGTTTGTGGTTGAATGCAATGGAACAGAAATTATCTGCATTGTTTGATTAGCCCTGTATGTTCGGATATTGCTCATATCGTGGGCAAAAGTAAACAAAAAAACTAATACGACAAAGAAAATCAGGGAAAAGTTTTGGAGTGGTTTTATAAAAAGGAAAATCCATTACATTCTGGTTTAAATTAAGTCCGTTTCACCTCCGTTATAAAACCGTTGTAAGTCCGTTCTTGCTCCATCGATGGGAGCGAACCTGAAGCGAAGCTAGAGCGAAAGGAGAACGAAGGCACTATAGTCTTTTGACAATTGAAAATTTCTCCTCAGAAAAAACTTTTTTCGCAAAACCCTACACCCCTACATTAGCACCCTACATAACACGCACTTACTTAGAGCGTTACAAGGATTTTAAATATGCGCCAACCCTACACTAACCCTACATCAACCCTACACTAATCATGCCTGTCAAGGCATGAAATTAATAATTAATAATGAGTAATGAATAATTTAGTTTGACTTGTACGCTTATAATACTATTCAAATTATCACTTGCTTTAGCTTGATGAGCTTGCGAATAATTATCCATTATTAATTATCAATTACCTACATAAAGATGTAGGTCTAGTGTAGGGTTAGTGTAGGGTTTGACAATATTTGAAAACGCTGCAAACTTTTGTGCGTCAATAGTTTGTGCCACCTGTCAATGTAGGGGTGTAGGGTTGACGCGAAAAAGTTTTTTTTCGGATGATCATCCTATCATACTGCTTGCGAGAGTATGTGATTTGTTTACGTATGGATCATCAGTAATACTCATGAGCGACTCCGAAGCCTGACTGATTGTAGAAAAGCATTTCTTCCAAGAAAGGCTCGTATCGCAAGGAAGACCGGCAATACGCTTCCGATAGTCCATCATAGCAATGGTAATGGAATAGAGTTCGGCACTTGGAAGATTACGTTGTTGCTCCGCTGTTTTGATAGTAGTGTCAATAGACTGCAGAATCTGGGTTGTAGAGTTACCCGTCATAGCTACCTTCATGTGGGAATTGACCTCGTTGAACTCATTGCGAAGACGGCACATAAGCTCACGATAGCTGTGATACGTTTTGTCGTACCTGTTCATAGAATAATAGATTTTGTGTGTCCGTAGTCCCGCAGACATCAGTTTGACATTAATAACAGGCAGGTCTTCTGACTCGTCCTCATGCAGGCTCGTCTTCCCAAACAATGAAACGCATTTCTGTTCAGTGACTTTGATTGCCTGTATGTTTTGTATAGGCTTACAGCATCGGGTAATGTCTCAGATTCACACTGTGTTCCCGTCTTAGTCCTGATAATCCGTTTATCAGGAAACCTGTTATCGTGAAGGTAAAGTTCTAAGGATGAAAAGGTCAAAGTCTCTCGAACCTTAGTCTTTTGACCTTAGACTTTATCATGTGCAAAGTTAATGTAAATATTCTGTATTTGCAAACATTTCGACGTTTTTTCTTGTGAAATAGTATATTTTTCTTTGTAAATATGCATAATTGTAAAGTCCACTATTCAACTTGAGAGAAAAATTCATGTCGCCTTTATAAATAACGTCAGTTCGATGACTTGCTTCAGCTTGATGAGCTTCAGCGAATAATTAAAACTATGTTGTTTTAGCAGCAAGCTGCTGTT
>ODAI011222754.1_pt1 | contig 10738 bp, 7 predicted proteins | sample 1539321 | NCBI WGS metagenome assembly ODAI01 (sample SAMN02144231, study PRJEB22623) | gut metagenome | biome: sheep rumen | host: Ovis aries | place: New Zealand | reverse complement strand
TGATCTCCATCGAGGAAATCCGGGAACAGGTGACTGGAACCCTCGGGATCCTGCCATATCAGTCTGAACGGAAGATCTATCTGATCGGCGAGGCGGAGCTGATGCGCACGGAAACGCAGAATGCCCTGCTGAAAAGTCTGGAGGAACCGCCGTCATATGTTGTGTTTCTGCTGCTGACCACGGATGCCTCGGCGCTTCTGGAGACGATCCGTTCCCGCGCCGTGCTGCTTTCCATGCAGCCCGCGCCGGATGAGGAGGTGGCGGCCTGGCTCAGAGACCAGGTGCATGCCCCGGAGGACAGGATCGCCGCCAGTGTGGCGTTTGCCAGGGGGAATGTGGGAAAGGCGAGGCTTTTGGCCACAAATGACGAATACAGTCATCTGATGACCGATGCGATGGGGCTGTTAAAGGAAATATCCGAGCTTGACGCGGCGGAGATCTCCGCGAGGATCAAGGGCGTTTCCGATGCCTATAAGATGGGAATAGGGGATTATCTGGATATCCTCGCGATCTGGTTCAGGGATGTGCTGCTGTTTAAGGCCACCAGCGATCCCAATGGGCTGGTGCTTAAAGAGGAGCTGAACTCCGTGAGACAGATGGCCAGCAGAGCCACCTATGAAGGCATAAACCGTATACTTGAGGCGCTGGACAAGGCGGGGAAACGCCTTCGGGCCAATGTGAATTTTGATCTTGCAATGGAGCTTCTGCTGCTGACGATAAGGGAGAACTGCTGATGCCAAGGGTGATCGGTGTGCGGTTTCGCGCCGCGGGAAAGGTATACTATTTTGATCCGCTGGATCTGGAGATCGGGCGGGGCACGCATGTGATCGTTCAGACCATGCGGGGCGTGGAGTATGGAACAAGCGTCTGTTCGCCGATGGAGGTGGAGGACGAAAAGGTTTCCAGACCGCTGAAAACCGTGATGCGGCTGGCCACGGAAAAAGACGACGAGCAGGAGCGGGAAAACCGTTCCCGGGAAAAGGAGGCTTTTGACATCTGTCTGCAGAAGATCAGAAAGCATGAGCTTCCGATGAAGCTGATCGGCGCGGAATATACCTTTGACCGGAATAAGCTGCTGTTTTATTTTACCGCTGACGGCAGAGTGGATTTCCGGGAACTGGTGAAGGATCTGGCCGCGGTATTCCGCACCAGGATCGAGCTCAGGCAGGTGGGCGTGCGGGATGAGACGAAGATGCTGGGAGGCATCGGGATCTGCGGCAGGGCGCTCTGCTGCCACTCCTACCTGTCCGATTTTGTGCCTGTTTCCATCAAAATGGCCAAGGAGCAGAATCTTTCCCTGAACCCGTCAAAGATTTCCGGGGTCTGCGGCAGGCTGATGTGCTGCCTGAAGAACGAAGAAGATATTTACGAGGAGCTGAACAGAAAGCTGCCGGGGCAGGGTGACCTGGTGGAGACCGCGGACGGGCTGAAGGGTGAGGTTTCCCAGGTGAATATCCTCAGACAGCGGGTCAAGGTGCTTGTGGAGGAAGGCGATGAAAGAGAGCTGAAGGAATATGGAGCTGAGGAGCTGACGATCCTGAAGCACCGCCGCAGACGCGGTAAAGGGGATAAGGACCGCAGGGGGAAGAACAGAGAAAAGAATCCGGAGACGGGTGAAGAGCTTTCTGAAAAGGAGCTGGCTGCGCTGGAGGACAGTGGAAGCTCAAGGCTGGATGAAGGATAGGCGGAGGCGCCGGACAAATACCGGAAAGTGATGAAATTCTGTGGCAATCCCGCGCTTTGCGGGTTATAATACAACAATGAAATTTTCGGCGTTCGGATTCAAACGCGTTTCCGCCCGTTGGATTGTTTCGCAATTGTTTCTCGTTTTACGGCAAAACACGGCACATGATCAGGAGGGAAAACGATGGGCAGAAGAAGGGGAGTGGCAGTTCAGCTGATTACGATGGTCACCCCGGCCATGCTGGTGCTGATCGTACTGACGATCTTCATGAGCATTCAGATGATCAACACATTAAACCAGGCAAAAAAGGTCTATTATGAAGACATCGCCGAAATGGAAGCGCTCCTGCTGAATGAGGACAGGGACATGTATCAGGCAGAGCTTCAGCTGGACAGGACGCACACGAAGATCGCATATAACTATGATCTGGAACACCTGCAGCGGGCAAGGGATGATTTTCAGGGCAATGCCGATCAGGCCCAGTCAGGCGGAGAAGCGATCCGTCAGAAATTCCAGGAGGATGAATTCCTGCTGAATACCTTCCGGGCAGACGGGCAGACCCGTTCCAACGCGCAGATCCTGGAGGAGTTCGAGGCGGATCTGGATAAGTGGCTTGCCACCTACGATCCGGTCACGGACCAGGGCGATTATGAAGCCTCCTATGACGCGTTCATGCTGGCGAGAGAATACCTGAGCGAGCTGGAGGACAGCCTGGAAGGGTATATGGTCTATATGGACAATCAGCTGCAGAGCAGTATCCATACAACGATCCTGATCATCGTGATCGTGGTGGTGCTTGTGATCGCGGCCACGCTGGCCTTCAGCATCTGGACAGCGATCCGCATTGCCCGTGCGACGAATGATGCGAAGGACGCCGTGATCAGACTCTCTCATGGCGATCTGACCACGAAGGTGCCCGATTCGGTGCTGAAGCGGGGAGACGAGATCGGCGATATGGGGCGCGGCGTTGAGGAGGCTGTCGGCAGGCTGCGGGATATCGTCGGCGGCATCCAGAAATCCGCCGAGGATGTGCTGCATTCCGGGGATGAGCTGGAGAATATGGCCTCTCAGACCAGCCATACTGCGGATGAGATCGCCCAGGCAGTGGATGATATTTCCAAGGGAGCCGTCTCCCAGGCGGAGGATATCGAGAATGCCACGATGCGCGTGAACGAGATGGGGCAGATCATCGAGAGCATCGTGAATAATATCGCGGAACTGAATGAAACCTCCATTCATATGCAGAACTCCGGCAATCAGGCCACAAATATCATGGAGGAGCTGGCGGAGTCCAATGAGAAGACGGATGACGCGATCAAACTGGTGAGCAGGAATGTGGAAGCCACGGATGAATCCGTGAAGAAGATTTCCGAGGCGGTGGACCTGATCACGAATATCGCCAGTCAGACCAATCTGCTTTCGCTGAATGCTTCGATCGAAGCGGCAAGAGCAGGAGAGGCGGGCAAGGGCTTTGCGGTCGTGGCGACGGAGATCCAGAAGCTTTCCGAAGAATCCAATGCTTCCGCGCAGCAGATTTCCGAGATCATCAAGGGCCTGTCCGAGGACTCCAAGAAATCCCTGGAAATGATGAACGAGGTGAAGCAGCGGATCGCGGAGCAGTCCCAGAAGCTGGAACAGACCAAGAGCCAGTTCGGCGATGTGACGAGCGGCATCATGAGCTCCAGAGAGGGCACGGATTCCATCAATGGCGAGGCCAGGGAATGCGACTCCTCCAGAAGCGGCGTGGTGGATATCATCTCCAACCTGTCCGCCATCTCCGAGGAAAATGCGGCCAGCACGGAGCAGACCACCGCATCGATGCAGGAGCTGAACGCCACGATCAACCTGCTGGCGGAATCCGCCAGGAGCTTAAAGGGCCTTGCCCAGTCCATGGATGAAGCAACGAAGTTCTTCAAGCTCGCGTAAAGGATATCGCTGCCCGCAGAATGATTGCCGCTCCCCGCAAGCGGGGAGCGTGATGAGTTTGTTCGCTTACGGGAAAAATGAGCGTTTGCGGACATTTGGCAAGCGTTGCTTTTTCATACGCGGCCTGTGACGGCAGGTAATGACGCGAAAGATCAACCGCCCCGGATTATCCGGGGCGGTTTTTGCGTGATAAGGCCATCACAAGTTGATAAAGTGATCACTCCGTGGTACAATACAGTGGACAGAGTTCCGACAATTTCGCGGGGATGATCTGTTCACCTGCAATGCAACTGTTCAAAAAGGGGGGGGGTATTATGAAAGAGAAGAAAAAGAAACCATTGCTGCACAGTCTTAAATTTGAACTGATCATGTATGCGGTACTGCCGATGCTGCTCCTTGGGGTCGTGCTGCTGATCATTATGTCCGTCAGCATGAAGGGCGGCATGGAGGATCTGGCCTTCAGTCAGTTAAAAGCGGTATCCCACAGTGTAGCTGCTTTCTACGAGGACATGAACTCGGGAGATTTCTTCATCGATTATAATGGAGATCTGAATAAGGGCGATCGCAACATCAGCCAGAATCAGGAAGACATCGATGATCTGGTGGAGGGTGAGACCTACGATGTGACAATTTTCTTTGGCGATACGCGCATGGCTACATCCTTAAGAAGCGTGGATACGGGCGAGCGCATGATCGGGACGCAGGCATCGGCAGAGATCGCAGCGAAGGTGCTGGCAGGTCAGAGCTATCAGGGGAATGCCACGATCAATAAGCAGGATTATTTTGTTTATTATTCCCCGCTGCATAATCCGGATGGAACGATAATCGGTATGGCGTTTGCCGGTTCGCCCAGTGCACAGGTTGAGGGATTTATCTTTTCCAGGATCATGCTGCTCTTAGTCGTGGGGCTGTTGATCATGATCGCCTCTGCTGCAGTCGTCTTTATCATGACGACCAGAATGGTGAAGGCATTGGATGCGATCGGGAAAGGGATCACGGAACTGGCGAACGGCGATCTGAAATATGATCTGGAGGAATTTGTACAGAAGCGGAAAGATGAGATCGGTGACATGGCCAGGGGGCTTGAGCTTTCCCTGCAGGAGCTCAGGGAGGTCGTGGGAAAGATCCAGACGGCCGCGAGAGATGTGCTGCATTCCGGCGACGAACTGGAGAGTATGGCTTCTCAGACCAGTCATACGGCGGATGAGATCGCGCAGGCTGTGGACGATATCTCCAAGGGAGCGGTATCCCAGGCGGAGGATATTGAAAATGCCACGATGCGGGTCAACGAGATGGGACAGATTATCGAGGCTATTGTCAATAATATTTCAGATCTGAACGAGACTTCGATCCATATGCAGAATTCGGGAAGCCAGGCGACGAACATCATGCAGGAGCTTTCCGAATCCAATGACAAGACAGCGGACGCGATCCAGCTTGTTTCCGGGAATGTGGAGGCCACGGACGATTCCGTGAAGAAGATCGCGGAGGCGGTGGAGCTGATCACGAATATTGCCAGTCAGACGAATCTGCTTTCCCTGAATGCTTCCATTGAAGCGGCGAGGGCCGGGGAAGCGGGCAAAGGCTTTGCCGTGGTAGCCACGGAAATCCAGAAGCTTTCCGAGGAATCCAATGCATCCGCGCAGAAGATTTCCGAGATCATTAAGGCGCTTTCCGAGGATTCGAAGAAATCCATGGAAATGATGAACGAGGTGAAACAGAGGATCTCCGAACAGTCGCAGAAGCTGGAGCAGACAAAGAGCCAGTTCGGCGATGTGACGAACGGCATCATGAGCTCCAGGGAGGGCACGGATTCCATCAACGGCGAGGCCAGGGAATGTGATAATTCCAGAAGCGGCGTGGTGGATATTATCTCGAACCTGTCGGCGATTTCTGAAGAAAATGCGGCCAGCACGGAGCAGACCACCGCGTCCATGCAGGAGCTGAATGCAACGATCAACCTGCTGGCGGAATCTGCCAGGAGCCTGAAGGGGCTTGCGCAGACCATGGACGAGGTGACGAAGTTCTTCCAGATGTAATTACAGGTGCAGCGAAAGCTGCCTCCAAAAAAAGGAATGAAATTTTTCAAAAAAGTTGTGTCAAGCATTTTTGAAAATGTCCCAAAAATTTAAAAACATTAGCTCCGGATTAACGGAGCTTTTGTTTTGGGCTGAGATGCCTCCGGCGGCTTAGGGCGCTGCCCTAAGAACCTGCAAGGGACCAGCCCCTTGACCCCTTTTGCGGGCTCTGCCCGCACCCGTCCTCGCCGGAGGCAGGGAAAGGACACAGTCCTTTCCCTTTGTGACAGGATAATCCGTGAGCCTTACGTCAAGGGGCTTTCGCGGCATATCCTCACCGGCAAAGTGCGCCGGTTCCGGTATTCCACGATCCCCTTGACAACGGCTCCGCTCATTATGCGGGTATATCATCCGTCAGATGGTGCTCCTGACTCTTCACAAATTTCCTGAATGGCTTGATGCGCCAGGGATGATTCATCGGAGGGATATATTTCTTTTGCGGCTTGGGCTTTTCGTAGTCGTTATCCAGCTCCTTGGATTTTTGTTCTCTTTCCGGAATCTCATCCAGTGCATATACTTTTGCATCGTTCACAGAACAGAACAGGGTTCCGTCAAATGCCTGTATTACCATCACCTTCGTACCTTTGCGGTAGTGCTCCTGAATGCCTCTTTCATTCAGCATTCGGTAATAGTGGTTGTGAAAACGGATGCAGTGTCCACAGTCTACGGTTCTTTCGGTCAGAACGGCCAGCGTCAGGTTTATGGTTTCTTCAGAGGGTTGCGCTTCAAACACGGATTTGATACCATCAGTAGGAAGAGCGAACTTGGCATTGAATTCATCGATGTAGGAATCCAGGAATTCATTAGCCTCTTCCATGCTGGTTACGCCTGCCAGCCGGAGCTCGACTGGCAGGCGTGACTGCAATGTTTCAAACATTCGCTCCACGCGTCCTTTTGCCTGGGGGACGCTGCTGTATTCGATCTGTGTGCCCAATTGCTTGCATGCGTAGGCAAACTGGGTGCAGGTGTCTTCCTCGATATCCGGGGCATTTTTCTTTTTGTAGGTAAACACGGTGCGCCTGTCAGTAAAGAAGCCATAAGGGATTCCATATCTCCGCAGGATCTGGGCGTATATGTTGTAGTAACCCCTTAGCGTTTCCTGGTTGTCAAAGAAGGCACCTGTGATCCTTCCTGTTGCGTCATCTACGGCGATATGAAGCGTTGTTTTTTCGGTGCTGAACCATTCATAGGGTGATGCATCCATCTGCTCTAATTCTCCGAAATAAGCGCATCTGGGGCGTCTTGAGTGCGCATCCTCCACGGACACGATATTGGCTTGTATGTTGTCCGCTTCCTTTTTTGTTTTGGCGGCTTCTTTCTGCCTTTCCAGTTCTTTTTTTATCCGCTTCTTTTTGGATTTTGTAACACGCGGAGAGAGGATGTGTTCAGCCTCCAGGAAATTTGTCACGGCGGAGACGGATAGCGTGATGCCCTCATGCTTCTTCAGAAGCTCGGTAAAGTGAGTGAAGTTTGCTTCATAGTATTTTGTACGGTAAAGATCCACAACGGTGGCTCTGACCTCATCTGGGGTTGTGATGACGGGCTTTCGTCCGCGATTGCCATGTATGAATGCAGCCTTTCCCCTTTCCCTGTAGGCAGCAATCAAACGGTTTACCTGTCTCTTTGAAATGCCTAATGTCAGAGCGGCCCTGTCCTTGTTCCCATTAGTATCTACGAGTTTCTTGATCACCTCATACTTTCTCTGCTCATCCATGTTCAAATCAACCTTTCTGATAATGTTCACCTCCTTATCCAGAAGGTAGCCTACCACATCCGGGACATTTTCTCTTGTGGTTTAACAGGACATTATCAAAAATGGTTTATAAAATGTTACAATTCAGTTGTTAGCCAGCGGTTCACGAATAAAGCCGATGTGATCATACACTCACATCGGCTTCTTCTTTCTTTTTCTTCTTTTTTCTGTAACGCTTCCGGTCAAAGATATCTGTTACCCTGTTGTATAGATTTCCTTCTTCAAACTTTAGCGTATATAGGATTCCCAGGCTGTCACAGACATATTCAAAATTGTCTCTGCTTCTGAAAACCATCATCTGCTTTTGCTTTCGCTTGAAGACTCGTGCTAATCTCTCAGCTAACGAATTGTTTGCCGGAACCGCTTTGTCGTGCAGGAAGAGCAGTTCACTTTCCTTGTACTTTACAAGCCGTTTAAATAGATTATAGCCCTCGCGATAATAGTCGCTGGGCGGATTATCAAGGTACTCTTTCTCTGCCAGTTCGAGAATCTTATCATATTGTCTCTCAAGAGCCGCTACTTTTTTCTTGTCCAAATCATCCTCTGGGCCAAGGCTGTTACGGTAGTGCAACATCTTTTGGACAAGTTTATGCATCTTCTTATTCCATTTCAGATGCGGCTCATTCTCTATGCTTCCTATTGCATATCTACAGTTATGCTGAGAACATTCCTGGTGCTTCATGCCATATTTGTAGAATTCTGTGGCATGATCATGAACCATAGTTCCAACATAATTCTCAAGTGGCGTCCCTTTGATACCTTTATGTCCTTTGTTATCCCTGGCAATGAACATGGCAGCATTCCTGCTTGGTGATGCTATTATAAGGACATGCTTGGATTTCCCGTCTACATTGGCATTAGTGAAATCCGTGTTTACAACAGGGGACGTCATTACCCTTGTAAGGATATCCCTTTTCTCCGGCTCAGTTTTTGATGAGAATTCTTCACTAAGACCATTTATAGTAGCTTCCGACATCTGCAGGCGTCCTTCAGATAAATCACATAAAAGCTGTTTGATTTTTCCACATGACACGTTGCATTCATTTGATAGAAAAAATGCGAGTGCCTTAACGGAGCTGTCATAATTAACTTTATTCACATAGCCATTTGGAAACTCTGCATGAACCCTGGAACCGTTAATTCTGCTTCTAAATTCTCTTGCCGTATATTCATTTACGCGTATTCCAAGAACAATCTCAATCTTTTGTCTGCGTATGACTTTACCAGTTGCATAATAGTCAGGATCTGATGTATATTTCTCAGGGTCGGGGAGCATATGTGTTTCGGTAGGCTTTAGAGGCTTGAGGAAATGGCCTTTATGGCCGAGTTGTCCCCCACGCTTTTTATTTGTCTTAACACGGGCGTTGGGAATCTTTTTTCTCCCAGGCCCCTGAAGTGAAGAGGGAATAGAAGAATTCTCAAAATCCTTGTTTACCTGTGCTGTAAGCTTCTGATTCTTTCCTTTTTCTTCCTCAAGTTCTGTTCCGATTCGGTATATTTCCCGTTGTTTGTCACGTGATTTATCAAGGGCTGCATCCCTTTGACGTTCAACCTCAAGAACACGTTCTTTTAATCTGGCGATTTCCCGATCCTTTTCATCTATTTCCTTTTTATGCTCTTTTTCGAGGTCATCAAATACCTCAGACCATGCTTTTCTGGATGAAATGGTTTCATTCTGAGCCTTGGCGACATCACGCTCAAGCATTTTTATCTGTATATTCTTCTTATGGATTATAGCCTCATAGTCATCCCTGAGGCTGTTGAAAGCGTTCCCATTCTGATAGCTTTCAACCTGTCTTCGCAGGATGCTGTTACGATATTTAAGAAACCAAATATACTCAGATAATTTCACCTTTTATGCTCCCGTGCAATTGCTATTTCTTACTTTTTACTGCTTCTAACTCAAGCTCAAGTCTGACTATTTCTTTTTTGAGTTCGCTCACCTTCATTCCCCTTAGCCGCTCCATGATCTTTTCCTCGGCAGTGGGCTCAGCCTTTTGATAAGGGCTGTTCTTTCTGCATCTTCCGTCAGTGGGCTTTATTTCTCCGGTCTCCGGATCAACTCTGCCAATTAAAGTCCGTTTGCACCTTGGCATCTTTGTTTCCTTATCCCAGTAAGACTTGGATTCATAAGCATAAGTAATGCCTGATCGCTTGTCAGTTTGATACACAATCGACATATTTAACCTCCTTAGATAGATATGTGTATATTATAACACATATCTATCTAAAATGCAATAAAAATGCTGAAGAACTCAGTATTTTTCTGCGTTTTTCAGCATTTGTTTATAGGATTATTTAGGTATGCGTTCAGGAGTGCCTGGCTAACAACTGAATTGTAACCGTTTTTCCGGAAGGCGGTTTGCCTGCAAGGGTGAACTGCAATTCTTTCCGAACCTTCCCCGATGCTCCCCCGATGCTGTAAAGAACCGAGGGGATGAAAGGCCGGCACAGAGGATTTTCGCAATAGAGCTGTAGGCGGAGGGAACCAGGAACCCGAAGCCACCGATGTAGCAGGATGTCTGACTGACGGCGCAGCCCCGGAAAGGGTGAGGCCGACAAAAACCGAAAAGCATGAAGCGCCAGAGAAAAGCGCGGGCCGCAAAATGCCTGAATAGCAGTGAGCGGAAGCTTGTGAATTATGGAGCGGCTGCGAAAAACTGCGAAGGGCAGGAGCTGATAATCAGCGGAGCGGCGCGGCACCAAAGGATCAGGAACCCGGAGCTTCAGCCATTCCCAGGGGGCGCAGAGCCTGAAAGCAGGAAGAAGCGCAGCAATTGCAAACCCCTCCGGGGCGGCGCCGGAAGAAAGGCGCAGTCGTCGGCGAACAGTCAGACATCCCCAAAAAGGGGAGGCGGCAGGCCTCTCCGGAAAGGAAAAGGGAGTCAAATGAAGAAACACAGAACTCGTATGCGTGGTCTGGCACTGCTTCTAAGTATGGTTATGCTATTTGGCAGTGTCTTCCCTTCGTATGCACAAAAGCTCGACGATCCGGTCGAGGAATCGGTGAATGTCACCAAAGAAGCCGCTGAAACAGGCGAGGCTGACGTAGTGGAAGATGCTGCCGAAGCGGAAGAGGCCGAAGCAGGCGCCGTCGAGGACGCAGCCCCTGCCGAGGAGCCCGCTGCGGAAGAGGCCGCTGCCGCGGATGAGATCACTGCGGAAGCAGAGGAGGCTGACGCAGCCGCCGTGGTTGAGGATGAGGAGGAAGCGGACGAGTTCGATTCCTATCAGGACAGCAAGCTGGCAGTTCTGGATGCCGCCTCCGGTGGAACCTACCCGGGATCAGCCACTGCC
>ODAI010984085.1_pt1 | contig 10738 bp, 11 predicted proteins | sample 1539321 | NCBI WGS metagenome assembly ODAI01 (sample SAMN02144231, study PRJEB22623) | gut metagenome | biome: sheep rumen | host: Ovis aries | place: New Zealand | reverse complement strand
CAGCTATCGAAGATACGAGCAGATACTTTCTGATTTTTTGAGTACAGAATGGAATAGTATGTTCACCTGGGAGAATATCGAGGGAAATGTATCTGTGAGATTACATTCTTTGAAACAAGTCTCAGGCATTAGTTTAGAACCGTTGGATTTATTGTTTTCCGTATGCAAGGTGACAGACTATACAGAAATAGATATTGAAAGTCCATTTGTATTTACCGGAAGGACGGAACTGGCCTGAAAGACAAGGATAATACACCTCATGATCTAAGAATACACCCGGTGAAACAGGGCAGATCCATTCATAAACTGTATTCAATTGTCAAGGAACAAACATTTTTCATCGCCAAGTCGGATAATTCCCGACTTTTGGCGACCTGATCATAATATTCCTGTGGTATACTTTGCACGTATTGGAGGTTAAAGACCTCGATAAATCGCCAGTTTGTCGTGATGAATGCTGGAAAGAAACAACGTAGGAGTAGATATATGCATCGCAATTTTCTTTTTGATATAGATCAGACATTGCTGGATTTTCATGCTTCAGAATTTAAGGCACTCGGAATTATACTGAGGGCTAATGGTTTATCTTTTTCAGAAAAGATATGGAAAAGTAAAAGAATCTCATATAGATACTGTTCAAGAATCTGAGGTTATAGAGCAGTTCAGAGCTAAAACTGATGAACTGTTTCATAAGATAGATGATAGAACTGCCTCGGATATTGAGCAGGATGTGTTGTCCGCTGTAAAGGGTATACTCGCAGATTATGATATAGATGCTACCTGACTATGCTGTTGTGGTTGGTAATCCTGCACGAGTAGTAAAGATGCTTGATGCGGAGAAATTTCAGTAACCAGAAAGAGACACGGGACATCGAATGACTTTAAGGCGGTGGCTTTAAATCGAAAGATTTATTGCTACCGTTTTTATTTCCCGAGGAATATCTGTTTCAGTGTTTCCGGCATGGATTCAAGCATCATCAGAGCGGCAGGCGTGGATTCATACCCGCCTAAAGCTTTCACGTAATCTGTTTATAAGCAACTCTGTTATAGGAGTGAAGACCTGATTTTTCCTCCAGATGATAAACATCTCGGCAATTGGAGCTTCTTTTAAGGGCCGGAAGATAATATCGCTGTCACTGCCGGTATCAACAAGCTTGTCAAGCATAATGGCATAACCAATCCCGGCTTTGGCCATTATTGCCCCGTTGTAAGGAAGATTGTAAGTTGCAACGATATTGACATCCTTAAGATCGTACTCAAACCAGTCAGGCAGATCGTGGTCAACCCATTGTTTTGAACAGATCAGCGGAAGGTCTCTTAAATCAGATATGGAGAATGACTTTTTCTTTGATAAGGTATCGTCATTTCTGAATATTATTCCCCAGTGGTCTTTCGTTAACATGGGGAGACAGTTATATTTGGTCATATCCACAGAATTCATTACTATGGCAAAGTCGAGTAAACCCTTATCGAGTTTTTCACATACATCCTGCATATTTCCGCTGTATATGTTGCATCGGATTTTTGGATGATCCTTTTGAAGCTTGCACACGATATCAGCGAAAAGGCTCATTGCTTCGGATTCTGGGGCACCGACATAGATGTCACCGCTGTTGATCTGATCCAGTGATTTAAACTCCGCTTCGGTTTTGTCGACAAGAGAAAGGATATCTTCGGCGCGTTCCCTGAGGAGTATACCGGCTTCAGTGAGTTGGATGTTATAGTTGGAGCGGACGAACAGCTTTGTTCCCAGTTCCTTTTCCAGTTCTTTCAGCTGCTTTGACATTGTAGGCTGCGAGATAAACAACCGTTCGGCAGCTCTAGTCATGTTGCCTTCCCTGGCAGTTTCCAGAAAATATCTCAGTACTCTGATCTCCATACAGGTCACCTCCACAGATATTCTAATAGAGAATAATTAATAATGCAATATAGATATTGGACATTTCTTGATTGCTTGGATAAAATGCAAACAAAGGACGTAAAGCGATGCATGATGGAGGAAAACAATATGCAGGCAAAAATGTTAGAAGGAAAAGTAGCAATCGTATCCGGTGCAAGTTATGGAATGGGGTTTTCCATGGCTGAACTGTTTGCAAAAGAAGGTGCCAGGGTTGTCATGACCGCAAGAGGTCAGGAGAAACTGGATGCAGCTGTGAAACAGATCCGTGATCAGGGACTTGATGTTACCGGTGTTGTTGCCGACAATAAGAACCTTGATGATGTTAAAAATGTCATCCGTACAGCCATTGATACTTACGGAGACCTTGATATAGTGATCAATAATGCTGCGATCGGAGAACAGAAGATGATCGACGAGACAGATGATGAATGGTTGGAGCATGTATATCAGACGAATGTATTCGGACCATTCCGTTTCATAAGGGAATCATTGAAAGTATTCCTCCCGAAGAACGATGGATGTATTATAAACATATCGTCTGTAAATGGAGACCGTCCCTTCTGCGGAGCATCGTATACTTCATCAAAGGGAGCGATCAATACACTTACAAAAAATGTTGCCATGAGACTGATCGATACGAACATCAGGATCAATGCAGTAGCTCCGGGGGCAACGGTCACACCGGCGCATCTGGCAAATAAAGCAGGAGAACAGCCCGGTGGTGCAAAGATGCTGGAGTACAGCAAACACTTCGTATATTTTCCTGGACCGGAATGTGATCCGATGGACCAGGCGAATGCGTGTCTGTTTCTTGCATCGGATATGGGAAAGCATGTGAAGGGGCAGGTTATACAGGTTTGCAACGGTGCATTTTTATAAAGATTACTGAAGACAGGGAGGTATGGTCATGTCAAAGAGAGTTTTGATCATTGAAACAAGTCTGAGGAATGACAGTAATTCTGACAGGCTGGCAGAGTCCTTTGCCCAAGGTGCCAGGGATGGTGGAAATGAAGTAGAGATCGTATCATTAAAAGGAAAAAACATTGGCTTCTGTACAGGGTGCTTTGGATGTCAGAAACTGGGGCATTGTGTCATTGATGATGATGCAAACGAGATCACGGAGAAAATCCTTGAATCAGAGGTCGTTGTCTGGGCAACACCGATCTACTACTATGAAATGAGCGGCCAGATGAAGACGATGATAGACAGAGCAAATTCGCTTTATCCAAGAGATTATAAATTCCGCGAAGTGTATCTGCTGTCTGTGGCGGCGGAAGATGAAGAATATGTAGATGAAAAAGCTGTTTCGGGACTACAGGGATGGGTGGATTGCTTTGAGAAGGCTGTATTCAAGGGGAAAGTTTTTGCCGGTGGTGTAAATGACCGTGGAGAGATTGAGGGACACAATGCTCTGGAAGAAGCTTATCTGAAAGGGAAGAATCTTTGATCGTATGTGATATGAAGAGGTGATGTTTTGATAGTACGTATGGGCATATACCAGATTGGGACATATATCTGATAAAGATGACTCTCAAATGAAAGAGCTTTTATCAAACGGTGACGTGACGCTGACGATATCAGTAAAAGATTAAAGGAGTATTTGGAATTAAGGAGGAAGAACAATGTTAGGTAATTTCAGCTACAAGAATGCAACCAAGCTTTATTTCGGGAATGACTCTCTTAAGTACCTGAATGATGAACTTCCTAAGTACGGGAAAAACGTTCAGCTGATCTATGGAGGAGGCTCCATCAAGAAAAACGGTATATATGATGAGATCGTAAAGATCCTAAAGGATAATGGAAAAAATATTATAGAAGATGCGGGCGTAATGCCGAATCCTACTATCGAGAAACTTCGCGAGGGAATCAAAATTGCGAGGGATAATAAATCGGATCTACTTCTGGCAGTGGGCGGAGGATCCTGCTGTGATTACGCTAAGGCGGTTTCTGTATCGGTGAACTGTGATGAAGATCCCTGGGATAAATACTACATCAGGTTTGAGGAACCCACATGCGATATCCTTCCTGTGGGATGTATCCTCACTATGGCCGGAACAGGCTCTGAGATGAATGCAGGTGCCGTAATAACCAATCATGAGCAGAAGCTGAAGATTGGGCATGTTTTCGGAGAAGACGTGATGCCCAGGTTTTCTATCCTGAATCCCAGATTTACATTCTCTCTCCCAAAGAGACAGATGGTTGCCGGTATTTATGATATCTTCAATCATATCTGCGAGCAGTATTTCTCAGGGGAAGATGATAACACGAGCGACTATATAGCAGAAGCACTGATGAAATCCCTGATCCACAGTTCTCTTATAGCAGTTGAGAATCCGGAGGATTATGAGGCGAGATCAAATATCATGTGGACGGCAACATGGGCACTGAACACACTTATTTCCAGAGGCAAGTCTACCGATTGGATGGTTCATATGATCGGTCAGTCAGTCGGTGCATATACCGATGCCACACATGGCATGACACTATCTGCAGTTTCACTGCCTTATTACCGTTATATAATGCCTTACGGTGTGAAGAAGTTTAAGAGATTTGCAGAGGAAGTATGGAATGTTTCATCAGGTGGACTGTCAGATGAGCAGGTGGCAGAGGAAGGTCTTAAAGCTATGGAAGACTGGATGAAGAAGATAGATGTCGCTATGAAGATATCCGAGCTTGGGGCTACGGAGGATATGATCGACGGGATTACGGAAGGAACATTGATCCTTGAAGGCGGCTATAAAGTGCTGACAAAGGATGAGATCAAGCAGATCCTTAAAGATTCACTTTGAGACAGATAGAGGTCGAGTGAATGAATAAAGATTTCCTGTAATAAATGTAGCGAATGACCTTAAGGCGGTGGCTTTAAATCGAAAGATTTATTGCTGCCGTTTTTATGTCCCGGGGAATATCTGTTTCAGTGTTTCCGGCATAGATTCGAGCATCATCTGTGCGGCAGCCCGGGCAGGGGTTATGTTGTCGGTAAGCACCCATTCCCTGTAAGCGTCAAATAGGATGATGAAATGCATGAGATCCCCGATGGAATCATAGATGCGTTCGTTGAGAAGATTATTGTTTATTATGAAGGATTTGAAAATTCTCATATTTCATTGTTGAACCAAATTATGAATAAGCGAAAGAATATGACGCTTCAGGTCTGCTCGGATCGTTATCTCCTGAGAATATGAATAACCGAATATTCAAGTAGAATAACCCCAGCTGTCAAACCCACATATCCCAGAAGATATCCCGGATTTCCCATTCTTGCCGCGAACCACGCAAGGGGAGTATTCGGCACAGGCCAATTGATGAAAAAGTAGTTGCAGTCAAAGCACTTGTCGAATATATACACCGGTGGAATCACGACACAAAAGAATAAGATCACGTAGTGTATATGCTTTATGTCAGAAATAATTTCCCCTCTCATCGCTTTCAGGACCGGGTAGAGAATAAGCAATCCGTGCCAAATATAGCTGTACAGATTCATGAAATTCCATACCGGATAATAGATTGTCCAATCTGCAAAAAGCAGGGCTGCAAAAGATGCCGGCATAATGACGATGAATGCAATCTCCCCCAGTATCTCTCCGGCCTTTCGCCATGGTAGGAATTCATTCAGAAGGAAAATGAATATTCCTATGCTGCATATGTGAAGCGGCAGATATCCCAGCCCGAATCTATTTACAGACAGCAGAAATCCATCCTTAAAGAGCTCCATGCTCAACATGATCAGTGGGATAGCCTTCAGCCATCTCTCCTGCCTTTCATTTTCCAGTTTTGAAAAGATTCGGACGAGCAGGAACACACCAGCCAGGGTCAGGATCACGCTGATAAAATGAGTTGTTCCAAATAATTGATAACCCAGACCCTGAGGTATATCATCCTGCTGTCTCCAGAAGTATTCCATTCGTGTACTCTCCCTCAATTTTTCCCCTTACTGGTCTAAGTTTAACATAGAAATAAATAGGGTTTTAATCTGTTCCTGCTCTGACTTTAAAGAAAGACAGCCGATGGCATCGGAGTAATCAACTTCGATGTTGCATTTGTAAGTTTGCTTCTACAATAATAGCAGTTTTTGTGATGCAGAAGAAGGACAGACTTTCTTCGGCAGACATTTCAATCTAATTCTTGTCCGTATCAATGCAATAAGGCAAGACAGAAGGAGCCTGCGATATGAGACAGACGACAGGGCAGTCTTCTTTACGGACCCAGACGTGAGAGATCTGATCGATTAAGTTAGTAACTGGTCGATGCGGAAAAAATATGCAGGGAGTTGCTGAGGTCAATCCTGAAACGGATCTGGTGTGTCTGTGCGCTAATTGCCACAGGATGATGCATCGGAGCAGGGAGCATGTGATGACGGTTGAAGAATTGAGGGAGGAGTAGCGAGCTTGAATGCGACTATTCGGTAAATCAAGCATATCTATGAATAGAAGCCGGACTGCCGGAACATTTGTATAGGCAAAAGTGTTTAAGATTGACTGTCCAGAATAGCCACGCTCCCTACAAAAAACAGGTGAAATTTAGATGCTTAGATTTTGCATTATTTTTGACATCTAAATTTAATTTAGAAATAGGTAAAGTCACGTAATTCGATACATCTAAAAGTCAATAAATAATCGAAAATATGGGAAATTTTAAATAATAGATATCGATATTTTAAAGAAAAATGATATACTTATTATTAGTTAGATAGTTGCTTTTGGAAGGGAGTGATTGTGCTGTGAGTATTATGAAGTTGAAGAAGATTACAATTAAGAATTTTAAATCTTTATATGATGTCTCGTTTGATCCGGGACGAGTCAACGTTTTTATAGGAGCAAACGGTTCCGGCAAATCTTCTATATTGGAAGCAATCGGTGTGCTCAGCGCCGCTATGACGGATAGGGTCAATGCAGTAAGTCTGCAGCGGAAAGGCGTAAGACTCAGTACATCGGCCTTGTATAAATCCAAGTTTTTGTCAATAACAAAAGAATCAAAAACAGTGGACTTTTCTATAGAGTGGGAGATGAACGGTCATGATTATGAATACCTGAACTATTTGACAGTGCCAAAGGATGATGATGCATGGAAATACTTTGCTGAAAGCGTGACCTGTGATGGGGAGGCTGTTTATGGAAGAAGTAACAGAAGCAGCGCTCAACTGAACAATAAAATCGGTTATTTTTCAATTTCCGAGGCTTTGTCCGGTGCTGAATATGTGGAGGCAGCAAAGTATATTGGAGATTACGGTATATATCAGCCGGATACGTTGACTTTGAGAGGAACGGTTGCTGATCCGGTGCAAACAAATCCGATTGGATTGAATGGAGGCCGCCTGGCAGAGGCGATAAATGATCTCATCCATGAGGAGGATGAAGATGTGATGTTTGGCTCTATGTTCATGGAAGATATGCTGGAACTGATTGACTGGGCGTCAGGATTCAGAGTAAGCAAGCCGAAGAAGACCATCCTGAACCCGGGTATTCCCACAACACAGCAGATTATCGAGTTCAGAGACAAGTATTTGAAAGATACGGTATCCTTTACCGGGTATGATGCCAGTGAGGGTGCGCTGTATGTTCTGTTTATGCTGTCCCTTGCGATGCATGAAAAAGCCCCGAAGATGTTTGCTATAGACAGCTTTGACCATGCCATGAATCCCAGACTGGCCAGGAGAGTCGTGGAGGTCTTCTGTAACAAGACTATCGAAGAGAATAAGACAGTTTTCATGACAACGCACAATCCGTTGGTGCTGGATGGTCTCGATCTGTCCAACGATGATATTAGATTGTTTACGACAGACAGGAACAAACAGGGCTATGTAGAGGTCAGGCGTGTGCAGGTTTCAGAAAAGCTGCTCAAGCTGGATCAGCCGCTGTCAAGGCTCTGGATCAACGGAGTACTAGGAGGAGTTCCGGAACTGCTATGAAAAAAGTAATTGGAATAGTGTCGGAAGGGCCAACCGACTATATGGTTATAAAGGCAGCAATTGACAGGATCACAGGAGAAGAGAACAGATACCTTTCGCTACAGCCGGAACCAGATATGATGGGACGCTATGGAAACGGATGGAAAGGTGTCTGGAGATGGTGTAAGGAGACCCCTTCGATCAATATGCTTATGCAGGAAGTGCATCCAAGCATTGACGCGATTGTCATCCAGATGGATGGTGATGTGATACGAAAGGAAAAAGAGGCCCACTGCCTTTGTGAATCAACTGTCTGTGAGTATAAGGGAACGGTTTTCCCCCTCTATTGCGAGAAAGTGAAAGAAAAGCAATGTCCGGTAGATCTTCCGTGTAAAAATCATGAAATTGGGATTGACGGTAGGATCAATCATGGTGTTTCAATTCTCTCGTCAGCCATTGGAGATGAAGATATGACGCATATATCGATTATTATCCCTTGTGACAGTACAGACGCATGGGTGGTTGCGGCATATGATGAAATAGACGATGTTGAAATGATAGCGGATCCCTGGAAAAACATTATTGCCAGGAAAAAGTTTTATCATGACATAAGAGTGAGAGGAGATAAAAAGAATACGATTACATATGCGTCCTTTTCTAAAACGGTTGTTGATCGATGGGGGAAAGTCACAGAAAAGTGCAGTACGGCAAAGATGTTTGAAAATGAGATTAAAAGGATTCTGATGAGTAACACAGAGATTAATGATTGTGGCTTGCAGAAAAAATGGGAGGTATAAGATGACGCTGGAAGACACATCGTTTTCTGATCGACTCAAGCAGCTGTGTGAGGATTATTTTTACGAGCATCAAGAGGTTCCTCCCTGCCCTGTGAAGTCTTACGAGCGGATGAACTCCTTATTAGGCGGGACCAGGAAGCCTACCGTGGAAGAATTGATTGCAATTTCGGCAGAGTATGATGTGAGCATAAACTATTTGCTCACTGGGGACGAGATGTTTCCCAGTCTGCACCGGATTCCCGAAGGGGAGGCTAAACGGATCCTGCAGGAAATCGAAGATCTGGAACCTGAGCCGGCGTGGTGAGGTCAGCTGATAGAACATGCAGGTATGAGAATATCAGTTTGACAAATGAATGATATGAATTGATGAAGAGAGGTGTCACGCAGGTGGCGACTCTCTTTTTTTGGGTGTGGTTACAGGCAGGGCCGGAATGGCAGGACTGACATTGTATAATAGCTGATTGGGTACTCAATCGGCTCAGAAAACCAATATACAGACCGTGAAAATATTTAATGAAACTTTATAGAAATCGTGCTGACAGTATGACTTTTTTGAACTCAAATATTGTATTGTTATTTCATGACAGCTCTGGAGTTGCAAATCAAATCATCTTGGTTTGCTCAAGGCATTACCATCTCAATAATTGATAACCCAGACCCTGAGGTATATCATCCTGCTGTCTTCAGAAGTATTCCATTCGTGTACTCTCCCTCAATTTTTCCCCTTACTGGTCTAAGTTTAACATAGAAATAAATAGGGTTTTAAGAATCCACTATATATAGGAACACTTACGTACCACAGGCAGTACACGCCAGACTTTCTGGAACAGAAAAAGGTAGTCAACCACGGAGAGATTGACCTGCTTCAGGTGAAAGGAAAACATGAGCACCTTATTCCGGATGAACTGTACCAACAGGTGCAGGAACGCCTGGAACAAAAACGCAGGGGATGGAAGGACACCGTGACCGAGAGTAGGGAAATCTCTACCGGAAGAAAGATCGGTGATTTCTGGACCAAAAAGCTTCAGTGCGAATGCGGGAACCGGTATGTGCGCAGGCGGTGGCATACGCGGATGGATGGCTCCATCGAATACGGATATCATTGCTATGGCCAGGTACATACCGGTTCTGTCCGTACAAGGAGCAATAAAGGGTTATCTGTCGATGGAATATGTACCACTCCCGTAATCCCTGACTGGAGGCTGCAGATGATGGTCCGTACCATTTTCAGGTACTGCCTGCAGGATGCGGGCGGGGTCTTGAAGATGGTCGAAATGATGCTCATGAAGCATCTTGATGACAAGAACTCTGCTGACGGTGATGCAGGACGGATCGATGAGATTAGGCGCGAAATTGCGGCCCTTAAAAGGAAGCTGGATACCTGCGTTGATCTGCTCCTCGAAGGAGATCTTTCGAGGGAGGTGTTTCGAGAGAAGAAAGAGCAGTATGAGCATCGCATTGCCGAACTGGACATCACTTTGCAGGAGCTTATCAAGAAGGCAGAGGAAGAGCGGAGGTCAGCGGAGAAACTTGATAAAAGAGTCAGGTCGCTCATTGATGGGCTGAATAGTGAGCTGGGCCATATTGATGATGAAATGCTTGAGATCCCGGATGGGATTATAGATGCGTTTGTAGAGAAGATCGTTGTTCATAAAGACGGGTTTGACTGGTATCTGAGAGGATGCGGTGCAATGGATCGTGAAGGAGAGATTGAGAATGGGGATGTGTTGCTGCGCGAGATGACTTTTACGAAGGAAGATGCGAAGGAGTATCTGTATGCGATAGATAACCGGAGGAGGATTCATAGGTGGGTGGATATTAACGTTAGAATATATACTTGAATTTATCGATATTTTATCGGTAACGATACTATGATGATAGCCTTTTTTATTGTATCAAAAAGAAAACAGAGACCTTTGGTGAACTAAGATATGAAACATGAAACAATCGAGAATGCTATCTCTTGTAAGGCAGTGTTTTTGCACATATACTATAAAAGAAGACTTTATGGGTGTTTTACTAAAGTACAGTGATCCGGATTGAGAGGAGATGAGCATATGGCATTTACGGTCAGTGTTGGGGAAGCGGATTTTGCGGCTCTTCGAAATGAAAATGCATATTATGTTGATAAAACGGAGATCCTGTATGAGCTTG
>ODAI012549531.1_pt1 | contig 10739 bp, 8 predicted proteins | sample 1539321 | NCBI WGS metagenome assembly ODAI01 (sample SAMN02144231, study PRJEB22623) | gut metagenome | biome: sheep rumen | host: Ovis aries | place: New Zealand | reverse complement strand
GATGACGCCTGTGCGGAACGAGAGTCCCTGCAGCCAGCGCTTGATGGAGAGCAGGAATTGCTTCATGTGGGGTTTGTTATCTTCGCAGGAGTTGGCGGGCATACTCGATGAGGGGGTCGCGGCCGCGGAGGAAATCGTCGTCAGTGAGGCTGACGAAGTGGTCGGGGTCGATGCCGAACTCCGTGGACTGGCGGTTGCGGTCGTACATGGGGCAGGCGGAGAACCTCACGCTCCACCCGCAGGGCAGCTCAGAGGAGAAGGGCAGTCCGGCTCCTCCGCCGGTTCGGTCGCCGACGATGGTGGCCTTGGGACAGCACTTCATGTACTTCACGAACTCGTTGGCAGCCGAGAACACGCCGCGGTTGGTGAGTACGACGACGGGTTTCTGCCAGCGAATGCCCTGGGAGGGCTTGAGCCGCTGTTCCTGCATTTTGGAGAAGTCGTTGTGTCCGCGCCCGGTCTTGTGCTGCATGTAGCCCACGAGCAGCTCGTCGTTGGTGAACCGTGCAGCGAGCTGTTCGGCCGAGGTGAGCAAGCCTCCGCCGTTGCCGCGCAGGTCGATGATGAGGCCCCGGCAGGGCGCGAGGAAGTAGAGGATGTCGTTGAGATTGCCCTCGCCGAACTCGCCGGAGAACGACGGGCAGCGCAGGTAGGCGGTCTGGTCGTCGAGGATGCGGTATTGCATGCCGGTGGCGATGCGGTAGTCGGTGCCGAGGTATCGGCGAATGAGGGTGTCGCTGAGGTTGGCGGGATAGTCTTCCTGCCAGGACCAGTTGCGGGCCACGTCGAAGGAGGAATAGAGGTTGACGTGGCCGTCGCGCAGTTCGGCCAGCATGTTGGCGAGCACTTCGAACTGCTGTGTGGCGGTCATGGTGGCATCGAACTGTGGCCGGTAGCGACGATAGACCTCCTGCCAGTCGAGTCCGTAGGCTTGCTGCTTGTAGTCGAAGAAGCAGTAGTGCTCGTCGATGATGTGCCACAGGGCCTCGAAATTTCCCTGTGGCGAGTTGGCGTATTCGTCTTCGTCGACACAGGCCATGCAAAGTGACAGGGTGACAAGGAAACAAAGGAACTTTCTCATACTCATACGATGCTATGTTGCGCTGATGGTTGATCACTTCGTTACGGTGAGGCCGATGACCAGCATGTGGGCGAACTGATGTCGCTTCAGGTTGTTGAGCTTGGCCTGCTGATAGTCGCCGAGGTAGCCGAGGCGCAGCATTCGGGCAGGATGGCGTCGCGAGAGCGGAATGTCGGCGGTGAGCATATGGCGCAGTGAGGGGGTGGCGGCAAGGGTGGTGGGCACGAGGTTGTGGTCGTAGTTGGCCCGTGAGAAAATCTCGTAGTAGGACTGTCCGTAGTTGGGTGAGAACATGAGTCCGAAGAGTGGGGCAGAGGCTTCATAGCTGAAGCGCACCGGCCAGCGGAAGACGTGTTGCCAGCGGCTTGCCGCGAACGAGGGCATGAGCTGCAGTGAGGCATAGGCCTGTGCGGGATTGTTGCTGTTGCGGGTGTTGTAGAGGAATCCCAGTTCGGCGCCTAGGGCGCCTCCCGCCTCGATGGCGACTCCGTTGTGGAGGTTCCAATGTCGTCGGAGGTGGTACTGGAAGCGGAACATGCCGCCCAGCTCGTCGTTGTTGTCGGCTCGGTTGCTGACGACGTCGAGTTGCCCTTCGCGAAGAATGGTCTGTCGAAGGTTGTCCCAGCGGGTGGGTCGGTTGTGGGTTGTGAGATAGCGAATCTGGCTCCCCTTGTATTTCTCGGCAGAGAGATAGGTGTCGAGGATGTTGGAGGAACCGGCCGCGAACATATAGGCGTGGGTGGCGAGCGAGTCGTTCTGGGCGCTGACGAGGCAGGGCAGTTGCGACAAGACCGCAACGAGGAGAACCCAGTGGCGCATGGACTGCGCCAAGGGTTTTCTGCGGTGGAAGAGCTTAGAGGTCTTCATCTCCAAACAGACTCAGTTCGCCAGTCTTGGGGTTATACTTGAATTGCGGGCTGCGCGGCTCGTCCTCGGTCTTCGGGGCAGCAGGTTTCGCAGCCTTGGGAGCCGGTTTCGCAGCCTTCGGGGCAGCAGGCTTGGCAGCCTCGGGAGCAGGTTTGGCTGGTGCGGGAGCTGGCTCAGCTGGTGCGGGAGAGGGTTCGGCTGGTTCCGGAGCCGCCGCGGGAGGCGTCGGCTCGTCGTCGGAGGGCTTTGCCTTTGTGGCATCGGCTTTTCGTGCACGCGGCTTTCGGGCAGGTTTCGGTTCGGGCGTGTCGGCAGCAGCCTCGTCGGCAGTCGCTTCAGAAGGAGCTTCGGCAGGCTCTTCAGCGGGTTCCTCGGCAGACACGGGAGCCGGTGCGCCCCCGGAGGCGGGTTCTTCCTCAGGCTCAGCAGTCGGGGAGTCGTCGTCAGAAGGTTGCGGTTCGGGCTGTCGGGTGGGCTCCAGTTGCTCGATGGTGTCGATGGCGAAGGTGGTGATGCGCTTGCCCTTGGCCTTGGAACTCTTCACGCCGATGAACTCTTCAATCTCGATTTCCATGGGCTCGCGCCAGGCATCGGCTCCGGTGAAGGTGACACGGATGCGCGGATAAGGCTGGTCGGTGAGAATGAGATAGCGTGAATTCTTGTTTTCGCCCACCAGGCTCTTGCGGGTCTTTGACGGCTCGATGAGGAACCGCTTGATGTAGGGGTAGCCCTTGTTGTCGGCATCGTAGAGCACCATTGACCATACTTTCTCGGCATTGAACTTCTCGATGCGCAGGATGTTGTCCTCGTAGTGGTTGTTGACGTCGAAGCTGGTGCAATAGTAGTCGCCGTTCTGCAGGATGACAAGGATGAGGTCGTCGTCGTAGAACTCGCCGAGCAGCACGCCATGGTCGTCGTAGTTCAGTCGGTTGACGTCGGCATCCCACCACACTTTTCGTCCTCCGAGGGTGGAGTGGCCGAGGCTCTTGAGCGAAATGCGGTGGACGGGATTCTTCGTAAGGATGTTTCCCTTGGCGCCTCGTCCCTTGATGGCAATGTCGGCAAAGGAGCGCTCCATGAAGAGTTTCTTGTTCTTGCTCTTCATCTGCAGGATAGAGTCGAAGGTGACCTTGATGACTTCGGCCTCGCCGTTGGGGTTGGCAGTGAAGTAGACAATCTTTGAACCGGGCTTGCCCTGTGTGAGGTCGACGTCGCGGTCGCGGGTGATGGTGGGCACGTTGAAACGCTTGATGAAGTAGGGTCCGGTCTTTCCGTCGCGATAGACCATGTTGTAGGTTGTGCGCGTGTCGTTCTTCTTGAAGACCTGCAGGTGCTGGATGTTCTTTCCGACGAAGAGTTTCTCGGCGACGCGCACCACCTTCATGTGGCCGTCGCGGTAGAAAATGATGATGTCGTCGATGTCGGAACAGTTGCAGACGAACTCGTCCTTCTTCAGCGAGGTGCCGATGAATCCCTCCTGGCGGTTGATGTAGAGCTTCTGAGTGGCCTCGATGACCTTGGCCGCCTCAATCGAGTCGAAGTTTCGGATTTCGGTGCGGCGCGGATGGTCCTTGCCGTATTTCTCCTTGATGTTTTGGAACCAGTTGATGGTGACATCGACCATGTGGTCGAGGTCGTAGTTGATGCCCTCGATTTCCTTCTTGATTCGTGCGATGAGTTCCTCGGCCTTGTCCTTGCTGAACTTCAGGATGCGCTGCATCTTGATTTCGAGCAGTCGGAGGATGTCGTCGCGTGTGACTTCGCGAATGAAATCCTTCTTGAAGGGTTCGAGCCGCTGGTCGAGGTGCTGCACGACGGCATCCATCGTCTCGGCATTCTCGAACTTGCGGTCTTTGTACATGCGTTCCTCGATGAAAATTCGCTCGAGCGACGCGAAGAACAGCTGCTCCTCGAGCTCGGCCTTGCGAATTTCCAGCTCGCGGCGCAGCAGCCCCATGGTCGTGTCGGCATTGTGACGGAGGACATCGCTGACGGTGAGGAACTTCGGCTTGTGGTCCTCGATGACGCAGCAGTTGGGGGAAAGGTTGATTTCGCAATCCGAGAAGGCATAGAGCGCGTCGATGGTCTTGTCGCTGGAGACGCCCGGTGCCAGATGAATCTGAATCTCGACGTTTGCGGCCGTGTTGTCGTCGACGCGCTTGGCCTTGATTTTTCCGCGCTCGATGGCACGCAGGATGGAGTCGATGAGGGTGACGGTGGTCTTCGAGAACGGAATTTCGCGAATGACGAGCGTCTTCTGGTCGAGCTTTTCAATCTTTGCGCGCACCTTCAGGAGTCCCCCTCGCTGACCGTCGTTGTATTTCGAGACGTCGATGGAGCCACCGGTGGGGAAGTCAGGATAGAGCTGGAACTCTTCGCCCCGGAGATAGTGGATGGCGGCATCGCACAGCTCGTTGAAGTTGTGAGGCAGGATTTTCGACGACAATCCGACGGCAATGCCCTCGGCACCCTGTGCCAGGAGCAGTGGGAATTTGGCTGGCAGCACGATGGGTTCCTTGTTTCGGCCGTCGTAGGAGAGCTGCCAGTCGGTGGTCTTCGGGTTGAACACCACGTCGAGTGCGAATTTGGAAAGTCGGGCCTCGATGTATCGGGGAGCGGCGGCGCGGTCGCCGGTGAGGATGTTTCCCCAGTTTCCCTGCGTGTCGATGAGCAAGTCTTTCTGTCCCATCTGCACCAGGGCGTCGCCGATGGAGGCATCGCCGTGGGGGTGGAATTGCATGGTGTGGCCCACAATGTTGGCCACCTTGTTGTAGCGGCCGTCGTCCATGCGCTTCATGGAGTGCAGAATGCGTCGCTGCACGGGCTTGAAGCCGTCCTCGATGTGCGGCACGGCGCGCTCCAGAATCACGTAGGAGGCATAGTCGAGGAACCAGTTCTGGTACATGCCCGAGAGGTGATGGACCACGGAAGCGTCGAAGCGGTTCACGGGGCGGTAGTCGGAGTGCAGCTCAGTGTCGGCGTCGTCGGCGTCGTCGGTGGTGGTGGCGTCGTCGGCATTGTCGGCATTTCCCTCCTCGTTGTCGTTCTCTTCGGCGTTTTCCGTTGCTTCCGTCGGGTTCGCATTTTCCAGTTCGTCAGCACTTTCAGGGTTCAGAATTTCGTCGTCTTTTATCTTGTCGTCCATAGGTCGTTAGTAAATTATCATGCAAAAATACATAAAAAAAGTGAGAAAATCGCCATGAAAGTCATTTTTCTCGCAATAATCATGTAAATTTGCAGCGTAAAAAGTAGAAATTGAATAAGAAAATGAACATGAATAGCTTGAAGAAAATCAAAACGGCAGCAGGGGCAGTGCTCCTGTCAGCATTCCTGATGAGTGCCATGCCAGGCGATGACACCATCACTCGCGAGGGTGCCACCACGATTGTCAATACCACCGCCATCGGCAAGAGCATACAGGGCTATGCCGGACCTACGCCCTTGAAGATTTACATTGAGAAGGGCAAGGTGGTGAAGGTAGAAACCTTGCGCTCGCAGGAAGGTCCGAAGTACATGGCGAAGGCCAAGAAGCTGCTGGAGAAGTATCAGGGTAAGACGGTGGCAAAGGCCAAGAAGCTGAAGGTGGATGCCGTCACCGGTGCCACCCTCACGAGCAATGCGCTGATGAAGAACATGCAGAAGGGTCTCGAGTACTACGAGAAGAACAAGTAAAAACGGTCTCTCTCTGCAATCCCCATAGAAGAATCCGACTGAGCATTTGGTTCAGCCGGATTGTTTTTTGGGGGTAAGGATCAGGCAGATGGCACGCTTTGTACCATCTGCTATATCATCTCCTTCTTATTTAATTCCGTGGTAGGTTTGCTGCACCTCTTCGTAACTCTGCAGGTTGCCGATGTCGTATCGGCGACCGGGCATTTCCATGGCATGCACCGTGGTCTGCGTGCAGAGCCAGGCGATGTAGCTGCCGGGAGCATCGGTGCCGCAGCCCTGCCGGATGCCTTCCGTCACCAGCCGGGCGTCGGCCGTGGTGTAGAAATAGAAGGGCGGGCAGGCCCAGTGGGTTTCGGGCGTGGGCGATTTCTCGGTCATGCGCAGCACGCGGTCGGCCTCGTCGATGGTCACGACGCCGCACTTCAGCAGTTTCTGTTCCGAGGGTTCGTAGAATCGCATGATGCACGACGTCTGCTTGGCGCGTGCATAGTCGATGAAGCGCGTCAGGCTGAAGTCGAGCACGTTGTCGCCGGCAATGACCAGATAGCCGTCGGTGGGCACGTCGGTCTGGCTGATGGCAAGTTTGACGTCGCGCACGGCGCCCAGCCTTGTTTCGTTGCTTTCGGTGCCGTCGTCGAGCACGGTGATGTGTTGCGGCTTGGTCTTTGCCCATTCCTGGAAGTGATGGGCAAAGCGATGGTTCGAAATGACGACATATTCATCGACGCGACCGCTGCCGTCGATGTCGTCGACGAGCCAGTCAAGAATGGTCTTGTCGCCTACTTTCAGCAGCGGTTTCGGGAAGTTTTCTGTTAACGGATATAGGCGCGTGGCATAGCCTGCGGCCAGAATGAGACATTTCATTGTGTGGAGTTGTGGAGTTGTGGTTTGAGGGTTGAAGGGTTTCTGGGTCAGAGAATGACGCCGTCGGCGCTGTGGCAGACGTGGATGCTGAACTTTCCCTGCAGTTCGGGGAAGGCGTCGAGATACTGGCGGCTGATTTGCTCCTTGATTTGTTCGCGATAGGCGGGGTCGGTCAGGGCCATGCAGCAGCCCTTGAAGCCTGCGCCGCTGAAGCGTCCGCCGTAGATGCCGTCGGTCTTGGTCATCAGTTCGTAGATGGTCTTCAGTTCGGGCGAGCCCGTCTCCCAGTTGTAGATGGACGACCATCCGCTCTCGAAGCTCAGTCGACCGTAGGTCTTGAGGTCGCCCCGGCGCCAGGCCTCGGCCCCTTCCTCCACGCGCTGGAACTCCGTGAACCAGTGCTCGGCGCGCCGACGCCACGTCTCGGGCAGGCGGTCCTTGTAGGCTTCGTAGACCTCGCGCGGCACCTCGCGCAGGTTGGTCTCTCGGAATTTTCCGTAGGGCATGCCGGCAAAGGCCTTCAGGGCGTATGCAGCCGAACGGGCTTCGTCGACTCGCATGTTGAAGGCGCTGCCAGCCAGGGTGCGTTCCACGCCGCTGAAGAAAATCATGATGTCATAAGGCGGCATGTCGCGGTGGGTGGGAATGAGCTCATAAGCGTCGTCCTTGGTGTCGAGATAGAGCAGCTGGTCTTTGCGCGAGAAGATTTCGCAGCTCTGATCCAGCTTACCACAGCTCACGCCCACGTATTCGTTCTCGACGGCAACGGCCATGCTGATGAGCTCGCCTGCCGAGGGATGGAGGTCGTTCACACGGCAGAGCGCACTGAGGAACGACAGCGTGACAGCCGCCGACGACGATAGTCCGCCAATGGGCAGGCTGCCCTCGATGACACCGCTCAGGCCTCGGCGCAGCGCATAGCGCCGTCCCAGCTGCAGCGTGGCACCGCGCAGGTAGTCGGCCCAGTCGTTCTCCTTGCGGCTCGGCACCTGTGCCACATGCCACTGGGCGCGCTTCTCGAACTGCAGCGAGCACAGTTCGACGACGCCGTTCTCCTTCGGCTTGTAGGCAATGTGAATGCCTTTGTCGATGGCCAGACCCGTTATTTTTCCGAGGTTGTGGTCGCTATGGGCTCCAATGGGGCAAATGCGGTAGGGGCAGAACGCGATGCCTTCGGGTTCCTTCCTGTAGAGTTCTTCAAATCTTTTTACGCAATTCATGTTTCTTTTCGGTTTTTGCTTTTCTGTCGGCAAAGTTACGAAAAATTGAGTGCAGAACAAAAGAAACTCGTTTCTTTTTTATGCCGAGATGGAGAAAAAACGAAAGAACTCGAAATTTGCTTTCGCTTGTGTTGAGCAAGAAGTTCCAAAATAAAGTTATTATCGGAAAGAAATGCCCAGCGCTCGGCCCTCTGGGACGCTTTCGTAGCGAAGCGGAGAAAGAATTTAAACCCAGAAATACGATAATTTTAGGTAATTACATACTTTTAGACCCTCAATGGGGTATCCGCTACGCGGGCTTATAAAAAACACAATAAAACCACCTAAAACCAAAGAAAACATTTGGTTTTTCGCTCACTTATTCGTAACTTTGCAAACTGTAAACTGGAGAGAACATGATGAAACGTCTGAACATTTTTTTCATTGCCCTGTTGCTGCCGGTGCTTGCCGCATCGGCCCAGTCGCTCAGTAAGGCTGAGGCAGAGGCCTGCCGCCAGCAACTCGCCGCAGCGTGGAAAGCTGCCACCCAGAAGCGCCTGCAAAGCGCTTGGGAACGCAACATCGTTGAGGTGAACAGCCTGGAAATGCCCATCTGGAAAGCCGTCTATGGCGAGGAACCCAGCGACGGACGCAGCCTGTGGATATCTCTGCACGGCGGCGGCAACACCCATCCGCTGGTGAACGACCAGCAATGGGGCAACCAAAAGTGCCTCTACCGTCCGGCGGAGGGGGTCTACGTGGCTCCGCGTGCGCCCTACAACGACTGGGACATGTGGTGCAAGCAGGCGCTCGACGGCCTCTACGAACAGCTCATCCAGATGTGCGTGGCATGGCTCGACGTGAATCCAGACAAGGTCTACATTATGGGCTATTCGGCCGGTGGCGACGGTGTCTGGCGCATGGCCCCACGCATGGCCGACACGTGGGCAGCAGCTTCGATGATGGCCGGGCATCCCGGCGACGTCTCGCTGGTGAACCTTCGCAACACGCCGTTCATGATCTGGTGTGGCGGCGACGATGCTGCCTACGACCGCAACAAGCTCGATGCCGAGCGCGGCCTCGAGATGGACTCGCTGCAACGCACCGACCCCGAGGGCTATCGGCACGAAACCCACATCATGGAGGGCATGGGCCACTGGATGCAAAGAGCAGACACCGTGGCCGTGCCTTGGATGGCTCAGTACCAGCGCAACCCCTATCCGCGCACCATCGTCTGGCAGCAGGAGGAAGTGCTGCGCAAGCATTTCTACTGGATTTCGGCACCTCAGCACGAACTCCGCCGCGGCATGGCCGTGCGCCTGACGTGCAAGGACAACGTCATCGACATCAGCGACTGCGACTATTCCTCGCTGACACTCTGGCTCTGCGAAGACCTGGTCGACCTGGACCAGAAGGTGACCATCCGCTATCAGGGACGCCAGCTGTTCAGCCAGCGCCTGCCGCGAACGGCCGAGAACATGCAGCAGAGCCTCAGCGAGCGCAACGACCTGAGCTACATCTTCCCAGCCAAGGTCACGGTGAGAATCAAATAGGAAATCAATCATTTTGCAAGACACGTTATTAATATGAAAGAACTGGAACTGAAGTACGGGTGCAACCCGAACCAAAAACCCGCCCGCATCCTGATGAGTGCCGGCGGCGACGTCGCTGACCACGCAGAAGATTTGCCCATCGAAGTGCTCAGCGGAAGGCCGGGCTACATTAATTTCCTCGACGCCCTGAACGGCTGGCAGCTCGTCAGGGAACTGCGCGAGGCCACGGGGCTGCCTGCGGCCACCTCATTCAAGCACGTCTCGCCAGCCGGTGCTGCCGTGGGCCTGCCGCTCTCGGAGACGCTGAAGCGCATCTATTTCGTCGACGACATCGAAGGACTCGACGACTCGCCCGTGGCCTGTGCCTATGCCCGGGCCCGTGGCGCCGACCGCATGTCGAGCTATGGCGACTTCATCGCGCTTTCCGACACGTGCGACCTGACCACCGCACTGCTCATCAAGCGCGAGGTGAGTGATGGCATCATTGCCCCCGACTTTACGCCTGAGGCACTGGAGGTGCTGCGTGCCAAGCGCAAGGGAACTTATAACGTCATCCGCATAGACCCTGCCTATCGCCCCGCGCCGATTGAGCGCAAGCAGGTGTTCGGCATCACCTTCGAGCAGGGACGCAACGAAATCCGGCTCGACGACCCCGCTCTTTTCGAGAACATTCCCACGCAGAACAAGACCTTCACGGCTGAGGCCCGCCGCGACCTGATGGTGGCGCTCATCACGCTGAAGTACACTCAGTCGAACAGTGTCTGCTTCGTAAAGGATGGGCAGGCCATCGGCATCGGTGCCGGTCAGCAGAGCCGAATCCACTGCACGCGCCTGGCCGGTCAGAAGGCCGACATCTGGTGGCTGCGCCAGCACCCGAAAGTGATGGCACTGCCGTTTGTGGAGGGCATTCGCAGGGCCGACCGCGACAATACGATCGACATCTACATCTCTGACGACCACGACGACGTGCTGGCCGAAGGTCAGTGGCAGCAGTTCTTCACCACCAGGCCCGAGGTGCTCACGCGTGAGGAAAAGCAACAGTGGATTGCGCAGAACACGAAGGTAAGCCTGGGTTCCGACGCCTTCTTCCCCTTTGGCGACAACATCGAGCGCGCCCACAAGAGCGGCGTGGAGTTCATCGCTCAGGCTGGTGGCTCCGTGCGCGATGATCATGTCATCATGACCTGCGACAAATACGGCATTGCGATGGCGTTCACGGGCGTGCGCCTGTTCCATCATTAAAAACAAGGAGTCTTCCCCCCTGGCTCTCCAAGAGGAGGGCACAGTCTGGCTGCGAGCTTGCAGGCAGTTCAACCCCATGGTTGGAGGGTCAGGAGGGAGGTTTTCTCGGTTTTCTTTCCGTATTTTTTTGGTGATATGGAATTTGAGCATGGGAAAATGATACGCTTCGCGTCTTTAGAAAAACATAAGAAAACCAAAAAAGACATAAGAAAACAATTGAATGTTTTTATCTGTGAATACTCAAAATGTTTTTTCTTGTTT
>ODAI010427425.1_pt1 | contig 10739 bp, 6 predicted proteins | sample 1539321 | NCBI WGS metagenome assembly ODAI01 (sample SAMN02144231, study PRJEB22623) | gut metagenome | biome: sheep rumen | host: Ovis aries | place: New Zealand | reverse complement strand
TAGCGCGCAATTCCATTAAAAATCTACTGGCAGACCAGACAAACTTTTCTCAACACCGCCCGAAATCGGAGCGATCGAAAATTCAGAAACGTGCAGTTATGAGGGGTTACGATACTCTGAGAGCATAGAAACCCGCAACTGTCATTTTGACGAATGCCCATTTTTCGATTCATTGACTTTTTGTTTTTTTTCTTGTATCATATCCATAGGGACGGGCGCAGAGCTTTGAGCCGAAAACGAAAAAGAGAAAAATAGTCGCTGACGCTCCAATTCCTCACACGGAAGTGAGGAAACCACCTGAGCCACAGGCTCAAATGCAAAATAGCCCCACAGGGGCTAACACAAATCGCAAGCTCGGCAAATCGTGGGCGCACTAACGGCAACCCACAATTCGCACCGCTTGTCAGAGGGCTGCCGCCCCTGAAACCCTGCACAGAAAAATAAAAAGAGAGGTTTACACCAAAATGAATGAGAAAGAAAACAAGAATCGCCGTGATCTTTACTTGAAGATCAGGGTGAGCCGAGAGGAGCTTGATGCCATTGACCGCAAATTCCGCAACAGCGGAATGAAGTCAAGAAGTGAGTTCGTCAGGGCGATGATTTTCGAGGACTACATCGTGCAGTTTAACGAGGAGAATCTGATTGAAATTCTCAGACTTGCAAGGAACATCTCAGGCAATATCGATCAGATCGCTGTCCGTGCAAACAGCGGCGGCAGAGTTTATGATAACGATATTGCTGAGATCAAGGAAGGGGTGAATCAATCGCTCTGCGCCCACTAAGATATTTTCAATCTCTGCTGATGACCTTGCAGCACTGAGCCGTTACAGGCAAGTCATGATTTTGCTGAGATCAGAAATACGGCACAGGCAAGGCGTCCGTTTTTTACAATCTGAAACCAGCCACCAAAAAGTTCAGCACCCTCGATAACCGAGAGTGCTGAATATCAATTTCTCTATTAGAATGTCAGGATGTCCGCTTCCTTTTCCGTTTTGAATAAAGGATAAGACCAATAGGCATCATGGGCATTACGAATAGCAGAAGTGCTTTGCAAAGTGTCCCCGGTATTCCGGTTGGTAGAACGCCATTTCTGGTATTCGTAACAAGCAGTTCGGTTGTTGCTGAGATAGTAAATGTAATCGTATCTGTATTCTGTGCTTCAGCGTGATTCAACTGCATAGCGGCTGTGTAATCTTCCGCTTCTTCGGTTATAGTTACTTCGCATTCCAGCGGCAGAATAAATACTGCTGTGTCTCCATGGGCAAGGTGAAATGTATCGCCGGAGCGGATACTCTCCTGTGTCACCTCATTCAATGCCCACATGAAATATTCATCAGCCGCATTTCTAACCGTCAGTGTAAACGCAAAATCCTTTGTTTTGTCGCCAAAAGCGCCTTCAACCTTTTTCGTAACGATGAGGTTGGCAGTCTGTGCATCCTTACGGGTGTTTCCGGCTTTGATCCTGACAATCACTCTGCCGTCCTGAGATGTGTCGCTGGCGAGGAAAACACCTATCGGCGCATTTACCAGTTCCACTTCACCGAGGGGAGAAATGCTGAATTCGATCGCATCTGCAAACCGTTCATACCCATTCGGTGCACGCTTTTCTCTCAGGAAGTATCTGTTTGCAGGCAATGTTTCGTCAATTTTCGGAATCACACCGTCTGCTCCGGAAACAAGAGTTTCATAGCCGCTGAGCGGATAATAGTTTTGCAGATAGCTTCCGTCAGGCTGCTTGGTTCCTCTGTAAAGCTCAAATTCAGCCCTTGCCAGCGGTTCATTGGAGCCGGCTGTATACTTGATCATGTTGAGCGACAGCTTTTTGTTATAGATGATAATATCGCCGATCAGGTCGTCAGAGCTGATATCCTTGTGATTTACCCAGCCGTCATTTTCGGAATTCAGTATCCTAATACGATCTTGTCCTTCAGCTTCTTCGATATAGAATCTGATCGGTGTGTCAGTTCCCACCCATGTTACCGGTGCGCCGGTCTGAGTGAGTGTGTAAATATTGTTTTCGCCCTTTTCGTAATCATACAGAACAGCGATAAGTCCGTTCTCATCTGAAGTGAATTCGCCGAAATCAACCGTATCGCCGTTCAGTTCCAGGGTAAACGTGCCGTTCGGCAGAGCTGTTTTGAAATCTCTGTCAATAGCTGTTCCGTTCCATTCGCTCAAACGGATGCGAACGCCCTTTGTATCCGGCGTGTTTGTGACAATATCCGTGCGGATGTTCTGTAAATCTTCGCCGGCAGCAGAGGATTCAACAGTGCCTTCATGGTAGCTGACAAAGTAATCCTTGTCAGTCATCTGATCGCTGCCGCTTTTCCGTACACCGACCGTAACAGTATCCGAAGTGCCTTCTAAAACCGGAATCACTGTTCCGGAATAGCTTGTGACATTTCCGTCGACATCTACGACCGGATTGCTTACGGGCTTTACCTCACGGACAACATAATCAGAAAGATCGCCGGAAGATGCACTCAAATACCATTTTACCGAAGAAGCAGGCGCTTTCAGCTGTTTGAGCGTACCGTTTACAAGGGTTTCGACGGTGCCGTTTTTCTCATAAATCGCAAGATAAACAGGCTCATGCTCCGAAACGGAATACCTGTCTGCCCACACCTTCTCAGCAGAAATACCCAGCCCACGCTGGTTCTTCACATACATTTCAGGATTGGAATTTGCTCTGACAATGCCGGTGTTCGACGGTTCCGTTGCATCTACGATATAAGTGCCGCCGACTCTTTCATATCCGATCAGATCATATCCAAGCGGTGTTTCAGAAAATTTTTCCTCGACCTTAAATTTCGTACCGACAGGAAGGTCAATGACCTGAACCTTATACCAGGCTGGGATCTTAGAGATAGAACCGTTGGGGGAAGTGTAGAATGTAATGCTGTCAAGCTGCTCTTGTGTCAATCCGCCGATGCTCATATAGCCTGTTTCTACAAATTTTGAATCTACATCAGACCAGCTGCAATACTTTCCGTCAGGAGAGATCACACGATACCGGTGCATATTCGCGTATGCAAGATCCTCAAGATCAGTTGACTCTGCACCGAGATACAGACGGAAATCGAAGGTCGTCGTATCATTATGGATCTCCTGTTCGTTTGCGTCATAGAGCTTTTTGGTGAATGAGAGATCTCGGATCGCATCACTGCTGACATGGTTATCATAAGTTACGGCAGGGCGGTTGCGTACCGTGGAAGTTCCGCAGTTAAAGTCCTTACGTCCTGTTCCGGTGCCCGTAACCTGATCGCCGTTCACCTTTACTACATCATATACATTCGAATCTATTCCGCATTCAACGATATAGTAGTCAACAATATCTTCAGGGAAATCAATAAAAACGCTCTCACCGGCACTCAGGAAGAAGACATTGGAATACGATTTGCTTCCGCCCGGCGGTGTGTAGCTTGATAAATAGCTGACATCTTTGGTAGAATTCTCATAATAGACACCGACATAATCGGTCTCGGTGCTGTCCAACGGGTTCAAAGCTTTGTAGCTGTCACTGGAAGGCAGCTTATACCAGATCTGGAACGGATACTCAACAAACTCATAATCCAGATCAAGGTTTGCATTGTCTGTTGAGATTTCTTTGCTCAGACGCACCTGACCGGGCTTGACAGAACTGAGATTGAATCTCATGTGTAGGTTTGAAGCTCCTGCGCCTCTCTCCATGTAGAATATCTTCATTGTGTGGGACGAGTAGTCCTTGAAGATATTTTCACCTTCTTCGAAGTAATCAGCGAGGTAAGCGTTGAGCTGGTCAGTAGTTGCATCAGGATGTCTTTCCATATAGTTATCAGAGAATACCTGGCGCAGAGTTCTTACTCTGCCGTTCTCTACGACTTTGCCCGTAGCGAAGTTAACTGATCCTGCGAGAGCAGAATGGATGCCGCCGAGGTCGAGGATCAGTTCTCCGTCAACATAGAGCCAGAAGTCATCATCGCCAGTGAACTCAAAGATCATATCGTGTCCCCAGCGATCCTGACCGCTGGGTGTCTGAACAAAGCTGGCGCTCAGTTCCATACCGTTATAGTAGTTGGGATCTGGTACACTGTAGAGGCGTTCATACTTTCTCGGATCCGAATCTGGAAGCGCACCTGTATTCTCATTGTTTCGGTCTGCAAGCGCACTGTAAAGGTTTACAGGGTTGAGTGTCGAGAACTCCCCAGGAGTTATCGAATCATACGGGAAGAACTGTCCATGCTTCAGTGTTGTGGAAGCGCTTTTATCTGAAGTACCGAGTTGGTTATATACTATGAAGTTCGTGCCGACAGTGCCATCCTCCTGGATAAGTGTAGCGAAATTCTGACAACTGTCAAATTCAAAGTATCCGGACTCTTCGTAAGTACGTGATAAAAATAGGTGATTTACTTCTGAAGCGTTTTCATACAGTTGAAAAAGTGATTTGTTACTGCCCTTGGTAGCATCGGGATATCCGTTTGCCTTCAGGTCGCTTGTTAGAAGACCATGGGTATTATTATTGTCTGCAAGCACTGCATACTGTTCGTTGTTATTATTGTTCGATCCCTTGGAATAGTCAATCATCCTCATAGAGATGCCGTAATCATTGTTATCTATAGTAGATACAGTAGTAAGTGCGTTCTCGTATTCAGGGACGTCGATCATCGCAAAGTAAAAAGTATCTGCTTTGTTCTTGTTGCATGAGACAACGCTGTGGCTTACCGTATCATCGGCTCTGACGCCTGCGTAAGTATATACGGTCTCATCCCATGCGAGGATGCTTGTATAGTATTCACCGTTGCGTCTGCCTGTCAGGTTCACTCCTAATCTGGAATCCGAAAGAATCTGGCCGCCGGTTATTTGCGGAGCAATATATTTCTGTGAGTAAGGATTGTAGAATTCGTAGTAATTGTTCTCAGTTCCATCATCATAGGTATATACGGTGAAATCCCATAATAATGTATTGATCTGGCTGCCTATCCACATGATGGCATCTCCGTGGTCATATACAGGAACAAGAGAGCCGTCGTGGTCAATGGCGTAGAACTTGTACTGCTTGGCGTTATCATCCCATTTACGGGTATAGATGATGACCTGAGAGCCATCACGAACTATCTTTTCACCGGTATTATTATCCTCATCGGATATACCTACCTTTGTAGCACTGTATGAGACAAAATCCTCCTCGCTAAGATCAGAATGTCCTGCGAAGTTCAGCCATACAGAGCTGTTGCTCTGATTAGTTGTTTTGAAACTGCTGGTATTATATGAAATAGCGTAATTTCCGCAAGACAGCTTGAATTTACCGCTGTTTGTACCGGTTCCGGGGGTGAACTTGATATCCGAAGCATTAGTTTCATCAACAAGAGTGATGCCTGATGAAGAGAGGTTGAGGTATTTTATCACGCCGTCAATCTCAGTTGATATCTTATATACATCTTTGCTGACATTATGAAATGTCCACTCTGAGATGTCACTGCCTTCAGCAATATATTTTATATCGACATGGCTCACAGGATCAACTTTTGCGTAGGCCTTGAACACAGAAAGACTTGATCCTGCGGCAGGTTCAGCCATAAGTGCATTTGCATACGGACCTGATACATAGTTCACCAGTCCAAAAGACTTGCCGTCCAGTTCATAGTAATCATTGGGTATAATCAAAGAACCTGGATAAATTACCTGAATATTGGAGTTTGCTGCGTTGTTGTTGTCAGTATAGTAACGTATACCGCCGCCGCCGTTGGAGTGCTGGAGCCACTTATTCTCAGTTGCCTTTTTCAGATAGAAAGCATCTTTACCGTCTATTTCGGATATATTTAGAATGTCACCAGTATTACTGAGTTCGACTAAATTGCCGCTCTTGTTGTGAAGAAAGAGTTTCTCATCGCCAACATATGTGTAGAGCAGATAACCGCCGTTCGCTTCTTCAAAATACCATATAGCAGCTGCCTCAGCATCGGTTGTTTCAATAAGACAGTTGTTTCGATTGAGGGTATTCGTGAAATAGTGACTGTCATTGTATGCCAGATAGAATCCATCCTGTCCGTTCTCACCTGTAAAATCGCTTATTTGGGAAACATATACCGGAGAAGCGCGATATATTTCAGGCGACTGAACCACTGCATATACACTGAATCCTGCGGCATAGAACTGTATCTTTCCATCTTCTACGGTAAAGTCATAGACCTTTTCAGATGAGCCATCATCCATGATGTGCCAGAGTTCTGTATACGAATCCGAAACGATGCTTGAATCAGTTATCTCAACAAATATAGGGTTGTTGTAATCCGGCTGGAATCCACCGTCATCGCTGGTGATAGTGATGTCATACGCAGCGAGTACAGAAACTGAAGGAGCATTGGAAGAAACTGAATCATCATCAGCAAATCCACTGTATTCTTCATAATCGAGCGTAACGTTAAGCGCTTCTGCGGTCGCACCCTCCGGCATCAGTCCGTTCAGCGTGATGACCTGCTCTGCCGCTTCGCCGTTGGGATAAAGCGATATGCTTTGCTCTGTCAGCACTTCTGCCTGTTCTGTCAGCACTTCTATCTGTTCTGCCTGCGTGGTTTCGCTGGTTTCAGTTACAGTTTCCGAGGTGAAGGTCGTTGTTTCGACAGCGGTATCCGTTTCAGTTTCAGCACCAAAGGCAGAAGAACAAGTTGTCACAGATGAAAGCATCATTGCGAAGGCACAGGCTATGCTTGCTATCCTTTTCTTTATTTTATTCATTCTTCTCATCCTCCTCACTTTGATCTCTCTTGAAAAGGAATGCGCAGATCGCTGTCATTGTTGAGATCAGCATGACGAGCCTGATCGCATGAGCCGGAAAGCTATCTCCGGTCAGTATACTATTTATGATATCTGTCTTATGTTCCATCGTCGTTACAGCTGTTGTTACTGTAGCAGTCGTTGTATAAGTAAGAGTGGTTGTTGTTGCGGAAGTAGTAGTCGCCGTCTCAGACAGGACAATATCCTGAAAGGCAATACTTTCAGCCTTGCTGTCCGCTCCCGCCCTGCAAGCTGTTATCGTATAGCGCAGACCGCCGCCCTCAGTGTTTTCAGTGTACACGGTGATGCTGTATCTGCTGCTGTCATATTGTATGTTTTCATCATTTCCGGCAACCTCATATATACTATAATAATAGGTTCCCGGCTCGGTGAGTTCTATTTCAAACGCTCCACTGCAGTCCTCTGCGATTGTCAGAGTATCATTGACAGACATCGGAGAGTTTTTGTTTTCGGATTCAATTTTCAATTCATAGGTATGCGTATTGTTTCCGTAAACCTCCAGACAGTCTACGGGGATATTAACTCTGATGGTTTCATAAGCGTAAACACTTTGTGTTCCGGACAAAAGCACAAAAAGGGAGAGTAAGCATACAAAAGCCGGAATCAATATCTTTATGAGCTTCATACGCTTACCTCCCTTCCTTCTTAGTCTTCATTGTCTTTGATATAACAGAACACGACCACTCTTGTGACTGAATTTGCATCAGCACAGGTGGAAAGGGCAAGGATACGGCTGTCTGTCTCATTTGTCAGCACAGCGGCGTTATCATGGATAAACTGCCGTATTTGCTCCTGCTTCATATCAAAAACGATTTTTTCTTTTGCGCTCACCTTCATTGAGGCGAAGCATTCAAGTTCATATACTTCCTCAGCATTTCTTCCGACCATGAGTGTGCCTGCTGAGTGTTGTTTTAAATATGATTCATTCAGAAAGTCATCAAGGGCACCGAACATCTTGCCGTAGTCCATATGATGACCGTAAATGACAGCGTATTCGTCCGAAAAATTCGGAGATGATCTGCTGTCAAGAAAAATGCTGCCTGTCAGGCTGTAGTTCCCGAACGGATCGGTATTCAGATAGTAATTGTTATCTTTCCCCTGCATGACAGGATAATCAATATTGGTACCGTCTATGGTGAGCCAGCCTGCCATATCATTGGTGATCGGTGAATCGGCTGCTGCAGCTGGATTCTTCGGATCGGGCTTGTATCCGAGAACGCTCTTATCAAGTGCATGATTGAACATATAATAGTTGTCATACACCTGCCAGAGACCGATCAGCATCACAAGCCCGAACACAGCTATCAGAAGCCAGCCGTACAGTTCATTCAGCCGTTTCCAGAATTTCAGCAAGGCTTAATCTTCCTCGTCCTCAGACTTCTTCTTTTTCATGTAGATCATTCCGCCGGTTACGCCGATCGCACCGAGTGCAACTATGCCCAGAGACCCTGCAACAGTTGTCAGGATACCTGTGGGGATTGCTCCGGAGCGGTCATTGGTAAATGCAGCGACAGTATCGCCACTGATGTATGTATCAGCAATCTGGTGGTTGCTGTACGAAATATCGCTGCCCATGACCGGTTCTTCCTCTGTGCCTGTATTGGTCTTATCCTGTGTCTTGGTATCGCCCGTCACAGTCGCACTGTCAGAATAATCCTCCGGCGCCTCCGTGATCGTGTACGAAGTACCCTCTGCCAGACCTCTGATTGCGATGCTCTGTCCGTGCTGGAGGTAAAAGACCTGTGTAACGGTTCCGTCAGCACCAACAGTCAGGGCTGCGGGCTGTGTTACATTAGACGTAATGCAGGTTGTGGCACTGTTCGGATCAGCGGAGATCGTGGCATCAGCATTTCCGTCAGTGGTATTTGCATTGTTGTCATCAGCGTAAGAAACATCATAAACTGTCCCTGCAACAGCACCCGAAATCTCAACAGTAAACGCAAAATACTTATCCTTAGAGCCCTGATTGCCCGTTACGGTCTTGCTGAAAGTAAGATCATACGAAGTATAAGCGTTTGTATAGCTTGAGCTTTTATTCGTTGTAGTTGCTGCTGTTGCGGATGGTGCTGCATCATGTTTTCCTTCATACAGCACATAACCGGCAATAAAGAGCTGCTTTCCGCTTGGTGCGGTATATTCCGAATTATCGGCAAGTTTTGCATAATAATCGGCATAGTCTTCAACATAGACGTCGAGTGTTCTGTATGTATTCTGTCCTGATGCAGATACGCCTGTATCATTCGCAACACCCTGATTATCGCCTGTTTCAGTAATCAGATAGCGGTATACGCCCGGCTCTGTAAACTGAACTGTGCTGAAATCAAGCGTTAATGTCTTTTTCGCATACTTTTCGTTTCCGGCAGTTGCATCCTGCCATACAACCGCCGTATCAGCACCGGCTGCCCCCTCTGTCACTGTTGTATCACCCTGAGCAAAGGTGGCTACACCTGCCGCTGCCGAGCCGGTGTTTGCAGCATCAGCCGCCTTGAAATCAAGTGTTCCGCTGGTCTGTGTTGTAACGCCGTTGATAACAGCAAGATTTGTGCCGGAAGCCGCCGTGATAACAGTTTTTTCGGCAGAGCTGCTGTCATACGGTGCGATCGAGAAATCGAAGCTGGCATTCGGAACATTTGCGTTCACGTCCATAACAAGATACTTGTCGATCATTGTTACATTCTGGCTTACCGGATCAGCTCCGTCAGTAGCATCTGTCAGCCCTGGTGTATAAGGTGTTCCGGCTGCACTTGCGCTCATAGGCACAGCGGCTATAGAGGCGATAACGGCTGCGGAAGCAATTAAATTTGCAAATCGTCTATACTTTTTCATAATGATCCTCCTAACAATTAAATAAACGGATAAGGCTTGTGAATATAGTTTTGCTTAAATACCGCGCATTCGCATCGTGAACACAACGGCTCCTTCAACATCTTCCAGCGGTATTCCGCCGTAGGTTCTGCTGTCGGAAAGGTCGCTGCGAAAATCATTCAAAACAAACACGCAGTTTTCGGGTACTTGATAAGGGTATCTGATCGCAGAGCCTTCCGATGATGTGGGATAAACCGCATTTTCGGAGATGCCATAGTCATTTACAGAAATAAAATCATTGAATATACTGACCTTATCACCGCTTAAAGCGATGACACGTCCGAATTTCACTTCTCCATCACGGCGATATACGATCATCGTTCCCTGTTTCAGCTCTGAAAGCCGATAAGTAAGGCAGAATTCGCCATCCCTGATCGTTGGGTAAGCACTGTTGGTGTGGCATATATGGATCCCGGCAATGAACCTGAAAACAACTGTCAGAACGAGTGCAGTTACGAATATCTTAATAAAAAAGGAGAATGCGTAGCTTTTCGCAGTTCTTTTCCTCTTTGGCTTCACTTGAGAGCCTGAACCCTTTTCGCCCTTCTCAGGTTCTGCTTGCAGAGCTGCACTTTCGGTTTTGTCAGTATCCATCATCATCCTCTCTTTCGCTGCAAACTTTTCTAAAAGGAGAGGCACGTCCTGACGCTGAGGTATCCCAAAACAAACGACAGCAATCAGAAATTTTGTCCCGCATTGATGAACGCATTTTTGAAAACAGAGTGTCGCCATTTTCCTGTCTGGTTATTATCAGCATACTTTATTTTGCCCTCCATTCATTATTATTGCAATGATTTTAAATCGTCAGATATCAAACTTAATAACATATACTCTTTTTCATTATATCACGAAACGTCTGAAAATGCAAGTGGCTTTTTCTAAAATCGCACTGTTTTTTCAAGGTACGAAAAAGAGCCATCCTTAACAATTGAAAGATGGCTCTTAAGTATAGCAAAATCGTCTGTTTCTCGCACTTTTTGATTGTTCGTAAGGTGTTCGGGTAGGTTCAACCGCCAAGATGGGTACGGGTACGAATGTCCAGAAGAAGCTGATTGCAGTCCATGACCTCGATATTCCGTGGCGACCGGCTGATCTGGAGC
>ODAI010136458.1_pt1 | contig 10739 bp, 7 predicted proteins | sample 1539321 | NCBI WGS metagenome assembly ODAI01 (sample SAMN02144231, study PRJEB22623) | gut metagenome | biome: sheep rumen | host: Ovis aries | place: New Zealand | reverse complement strand
GCGCGCCGGATGCACCGGGTCAGAGCCGCCGATGCCCTCTCCGGGCCCTCAGCCGCGCAGTCTTCTGCGCCTGCTGCGCCGGCGTCCGTGTCTGTGCTTGCAACCCCGTCATCTCCGTGGTCCACAGACGGTTCCTCCGTCAGAACGGTATCGGTTGCGCCCGGTCCGATCAGAATCGACTCGTCGAGAGGCAGATCGATGATCCCGTCTCCGCCGTCGAACCCGTCTCCTCTGCCGTCCCCTTCGAACGCGAGGCTTGTCTTGTTCACTGCATTGTAATCTCTCATTGGAACCCCCTTTCAGCAGCAGCTCCCAGTGATCCGGAACTGCATTATATCAGAACTTTTGTTCATAAACAATTGTTCTTTATGAGAAGAACATAAAAAAACAAGAAATTGGGTAGTATTTTTCTGCAGTATACTCACTGCAGAAAAATCTTAAGCCCGTTCCTGCTGGCTGCCATCTTCATTTTACGAAGGGCGATGCCTTCAATTTGACGCACCCGCTCGCGGGTCACGCCCAGGAGCTTGCCGATGTCCTCCAGCGTTTCCGCCTCCTCGGTCTCCGTGAGGCCGAAGCGGTGCCGGATGACGACGGCTTCCCGCTCCGTCAGCTTCTGCAAAAGCTCCACGGCACATTCCCGGCGCATCGTGTTTTCGAAATGCTCTTCCGGTGACAGCGTGTTGTCATCCGGCAGGAGTTCCTCCAGCGACGTGTCTCCGTCTTCGCCAACAGGGATGTCGAAGGACATGGCATCCGGCGCGCTCAACTGTATCTCGCGAAGCTTCTCCTCCGTGATTCCCATGATGGCGGCGAGCTGTTTCGTGTTCGGCTCCATGCCATACTCCTGCACGTATTCCTCTACAGTCTGTTCCATCTTGCGAATCAGCCCGGACTGGTGGACTGGCAGGCGGATCGTCCTGCCCGTATTGTCGATTCCTCTCAGGATCGCCTGTCGGATCCAGTAGGTCGCGTACGTGCTGAACTTAAAGCCCTTCGTGTAGTCGTATTTATCGAATGCCTTCATGAGTCCCAGATTGCCTTCCTGAATCAGGTCGATCATCGGGAGCCCTCTGCCAACATATTTCTTCGCTACTTTGACCACGAGACGAAGATTGCTGTGAATGAACCTTGCTCGCGCTTCTGCATCCTTACTTCCGGCCCAGCGCATTGCCAGCTGCAGTTCCTCCTCTCTGGAAAGGAGCGGATACTGCCCGATTTCCTTCAGGTACGCGCTGACACCCATCATCTCACTCGTGTATTCGGTTTGTCTGTTTCCCATAATTCTTACCCCTTTCGTTATGAACACTTGAACCCGATGGTCCGCTCTTCTGTTTTCTCGCTTCCCTGCAGCACAGCCGGGAGCACGAAATCCTCAGCCGCGAGCATGAACCCCTGCTCCGCGGGAGCATCATCCTGTCCGTACACCCGCTCTGCGAAGTTCAGAATGGAATCCTCAACCAGATTTCTGCAAAATCTCCCGTTCCCGGCATTCTCATTCCCGGACGCCGACTCGCAGCAGGCACGTACGTGCTCCTCCGCATCCGCGCTGATGGTAAAGCCCCTCTTGTCGGCTTCCATCTGCGCAATCTGCATCAGCTCGTCCGCGGAATAGTCCGGGAAGGTGACCTTGAACGGCACCCTTGAGCGAAGCCCCGGATTCGTCGCAAAGAAACTCTCCATCTTCTCCGGGTAACCTGCCATTACGACAATCGTGTCTTCTCGATGGTTTTCCATCTCCATCACGAGAGTGTTGATGGCCTCTTCCCCGAACCGTCCGTTCTCATGGTCCGCGACAGCGTACGCCTCGTCGATGAAGAGCAGTTTTCCTTTCGCGTTCTGGAATACCTTCTTGACCTGTTCAGCGGTCTGGCCTACATAGCCTGCCACCAGGTCCGCCCGACCGACTTCAATCATCTCATTGCTGGAAAGGATTCCGATGTCGAACAGAACGTCAGCCAAAAGCCGGGCAACGGTTGTTTTGGCCGTGCCCGGATTCCCGACAAATTCCATATTCAGTACGATTGGCACTTTCGCCCCTTCCGGCATCTGCTGCTTCATTTTGGCCAGAGCGAGGACGCGTCTCACCTGCCGCTTGACTTCCGTCAGACCGACCAGCGCTTCCAACTCCGCCATGCCGTCCCTCTTCTCTGCGCAAGCGGTATCGAGACACTTGATGATTTCTTCGTGCTCCGAAAGTCTCACCTTGATTTCTTCAAAACATCTTCTGTTCATGCCCCGCATTCGTTTCAGATCCTCGTCACTCACCTCGGTGAGTTTCTCGATGCTCATGACGCCGGCACGCCGCAGGCAGGTGACCGCCCGCGGAGACAGGCCCAACTCGTCGAGCGTTGTATACGTGCCGCTCTCAAATACTTCATCCTTCGTCCTGAAGTAATTCCGCGGAGACACTTCTTCCGCTCTGTTAAAGAGCAGCGGCGGCAGCATGCGTTTCATGCAGGTGAGCGCGGATGCTCCGGACATCTTCTGTTCCTGCTCCGGATGCTCCGGAATCTCGTCAACGCAGCTGAGCGTCAGGTGCGGGAACGCCATGGTAAGCAGCGACCGTACCCGCAGCGACATCAATCCCGGGAAGCTGAGCATCATCATACCGTATGCCCCTCCGGCACCGTCCGGACCTGCGAGAAACCGGATGCCTACATCTTTGTTCATCCCCAGTGTGAGAAACTCCTCAAAGAATCTGGCGCTGGCATCTTCGCCGCTCGTTACCGCATCTTTATCGGCGCTTTCCTTCTCCGACAGCAGATACACCGTCTTGCCCGCGCCGCAGAAGCTCTCCAGCACCGCTGCGACTTCCTCCGCGGCGTCGTCATGCGCTGCCGCGTCCTGCGGCTCCGACCCGGCCTCCTCTGTGCATGTTCGGAAAATCCACGTCAGGTCTTCCTCCGTCGCGTTGGCATGGGCGCTTGTAAACGCAACGCCATCGCGGACGCGGTCCTCTCCTGCTGTGACCTGCCATCCCAGGTACTCTCCTTCCGGCAGAACTGCGGCGGATGACAGCAGCTTCTCCACTACCGGAATTGCCATAGAACCGCAGTCAGACCTGCTGCTGCTCGAACAGAAAGATAACGCTTTGTTCATATAGACATACCCCCTTTGTCACTTTGCTCCGCTCTGACCACAAAAATCAGGTGGTAATATAACTATTTAATAGTTCCTTCCTCCTTTCCTCCGTCAGACCGAACCAATCCCGCCCATCAGACGGTGCGTAGAGAAAGCGAATGAAGTCTCCGCGCAGCAGCGGAGGCGCTGTCCGGAAGGTGTGTTCCAGCGCATGCTGTTCCTCACCTGTCAGGCTGTAGGCGATGACGCAACCGCCTGTGACCAGCAGGCTCCTGACCGGCTTCTTGTCTGAGACCGGTTGGTCCGCGGCCTGCGTTTCCGCCGTGCCAGTCCGTAGCATCCCTCCTTGCAGGAGCGCGTCGTATTTCCTCCGGAGTTTCCATCTGCCGCCTTCGGCGTCTTCACCCCACAGATCCGGCGGTAGCATTTTCTCCGTCTCGGCAATATTCCTTACCAACCGGCGTGCCTTTGCATTTTCGCCGTTTTCCCGATAGATCTTCAGCAATGCCATGGCATTGTGGGTGCACCACGGATGCCCGTAGTATGCGGCGCCCACTTCCTCACCGAGCGCGGACAACACCGCCAACGCGTCCGCCCCGTAGACCTGCTTTTCAAGCAAAAGCTTCACTTCCTGTCTGTCCCCTGGTTTTTCGTACTCATGAATCAGATTTTCCCGCAGGCTGTTCATCACGAGCAGTTCCTCGCCGATGATGAAATCCTTCCCGCAAAATGGCTTGATCGCTGCAAGCCATTGCGCGATGCAGTCGCTGCGCTGTTCGCCAGTGCCGCTCTGGTCGCCGGTGCCGCTCTGGTCGCCGGTGCCGGTTATCTCACACTCCAGGTCGATAATTCTCAGCAGCCAGTTGTCGTAGTGGAGAAGAAGTGCCAGCAGGAAAGTTGCAGCCTTGCGCCGGTCCGGACCCACGAACTTGGCTCCACGAGGCTTTGCATATGCCATGCACATTCTCAGCGCCACGGCGTAGTTTCGCAGATGCGCATCGAAAAGGCGCAGTTCCTCCTCCGACGGCTGGGCCAGCAACGTGTTGTACATCCTTCGCATGCTTTCCCGCAGGTCTCTGCAGTTAGGGTCTTCGATCCAGGCATGCCACACATTGCCGGCAACATCTTCGCATCCCGCCACGCTCCCGTACATGCCGCAGGCCGCCACCTGCGCAAGCTGTTCCTTCGCGTATTCTGTCAGCAGGCGGAAGTCCGCGACGCTGCAGACCCCGGCGTGCGCCGCACCGGTCGCTTCGCCTGAGACCTCACCCGCTGCCGCGTTCGCCTCCCCGCTCAGCAGCCGCTGGATCATCACGTCGTGTCCGTGTTCGCCAAACGTTCCCGGATACGGATTATTCGGCTCGATCCCCTGATTCTCCATTTCCCGGAACCACTTCCTTGCCTGGGTCTCATCGCATTCCTCTTCTCCATACCACAGGAAGAAGTAGGCCAGCCGGTTGAGGATCTGTGCCTTATATTGCCCGCTTCTGTCCAGCATGGCGCTGTACCAGTGCATAAGCTTTCCCGTCGGCATAAACTCCGCCTCTTCCTCCAGCGCCGGAAACAGGCTCTGTTCGATCTGCGCATCCCGCAGTCTGCCGATGATCCGGTCCGCTTCTCTTCCCGTCAGGGCGTCTGTCAACAGCCGCAGCCAGATCCGGCTATCACGTCCTTCGTTGATTGCTTCTATAATAGTGTCCAGCAGCGCAGTGCGTTTTTCTTCCCATTCCTCATTCGAATCATACAGGACGTTGCGCTTCAGGCTGAACCGCAGCGCGATCCGCAGATCCTCCGCTGCGCACTCCCCGGCGCCGCCCTCTCTTGCCAACCTCAGCAGCAGCGGATATGTCTGTCGCGCCGTTTCATTCAACGTTGCCAAGCTGCCCGGCGGCTCCTGCCGCAGCCGCCTCCGGATTCTGTTCAGTTCTTTTGTGTGGTTCATTTTAGTTCACTCCTTCCCCTTTTTCGTTCACACGAACGCGCTTCACCGTGCGTATCGCAGCATGCGTCACCGCACCGATTCCCATCGCCGTCTTCATTGTAGCCCCCGCCATCCGAACCGTCATCGAACCAGCAGTTGCAAGGCGCTTACCCTTCGGTTCGGTATGGTGTTAGACCCTGTTCCAACGCAAGCACCGATGTAATTTTGTCGTATTATTGAAGTTTTTCTCACCAGATAGTCCCACCAAGCAAGTTGTTTTAGGCATATATTGCTAGGGTTTTCTCCGTAATTTACATATTTCCCCTTTTGTTCCGTTCATTAGCCCTGAAGTAACTCTGAAATTATAAGATTTCGTTGATTTCCGAAGCAATCAGCTAAAAAGTTATCCAGATGTGGTGAGAAACGACAGTGTAAATCACAATAATTACATCGAGGCGGCTATGTGCATTCGATGGGCACCGATCCAGACGCACGCAAAAAAATCAAACTCCCCGTCAATGACGAGGAGTTCATTAATGTTCATATTCAAGGCCTGGCTGAGCACCACGAAGGTGTCAATGGAGGGGAGGGATTTCCCGTTGAACCATTTGTACACCGCCTGGGAGCTGTACCCGGTCAGCGTCATCAGGTCCTTGACCTCATAGCCTTTTTCTTTGGTGATAATTTTCAGTTGTGCCCCGGTCTTTTCGACGTTGATGGTCGCCTGGACCTGCATGACCGGAGTCCTCGGAGGATTAACGGACATCATTCGCATCACTCCCTTCTAATCTCAACAGTTACGTATTATAGGGCATACAACCATTAGATGCAAGTATAAATTTCAGATTTACTGTACTGATTTTGGGACTGATGCAAAAGCCCCCACAAAAAGCGGCGGCTTGAAACCGAGCTTCCGCCGCCGTTAAGCTTTTGACAGACATATGCTGAGATTCCCCGCGTATGATCGATGCAACTTGCATGAACCTTGAGCAATAAGCAATAACACAGAAAATAACGCACAACAATGACGCATGTACAGTAACCTCGATCAAACCACCCGGATAAGGCGTAGGATCATCAGGCGATATGCTGTCCGGGAGACGCTGCAGGCGCCCCGAAGGTGGGGTGCTTTGAGCGCCCCGTGGGCGGGCGCCCGGGGAGGGCGCCCATCGGTATGTAGTTCTAGTCTGCGAGCACGATGTCGATGTCCATCGTCTCGGTGGTGTTGACAGTGTCAAGTGCGAGGTGGAGCTCAGCGAGCAGTTCCTTGGCCTTTACGTAGGCCTGCTCTGCCTCCTCGATGTCGTAGTTGCTGACCTGGTAGTCAACAAAGTTTGCGGAGCTGTAGCGGTCGACGATGCGCTGCTTCGGCAGCACACTCGACATCTCCCGCAGTTTGCCGATTCTCCTCGTCAGCTGCGGGATGTAGACCAGTGCCTGGTCGATGGTCAGGGCATCGAATCCGGGCAAGGTGTGTGTCAGATTGAATGTGTTGATGGCGTGCTTGACAACACGCAATTTCGCTTCGAGCTCCTCCAGCGCCTGCTGGGTTGCCGCGAAGTCGTACTGCGGTCTGAGGGACTCCACGTCCTCCCCCGCAGCAACAAGGAATTTTGATGTGATGTCTTCCTTGCATCTGATGTCGGAGATTCTGCCCTCGATACCCTTGAGCAGTTTGTTTGCTTCTGCTGATGTGTATTTCATGAAATACCCCTTTCTTTTTTCTCTTTCCCTTTGCTTTCTGTACCCATTCTACAAAACAAAAAGCCGGTTGTCATTCAACCGGCAGTTGCAACGGTGGGGTCTCAACGGTATCGGACGCCGCGTTCCAGCGGCGCGGCCATACCGCGATCGCTGTAGAACACAGAATCGGGATAATCCGCAAGCCATTCGTCCAGGGCGGCGTCCCCTTCTGTGGCGTCGATCAGCGCCCAGCCGCAGCACTCAAACCAGTCCGCGTCAGGTCTGACCTTGATCATGTTGCCTGATCTTCCCATCTCAAACTCGAACAGTTCCCGCTTCTCGAAACTAAACACGGTATATTTCGTGTTGGTGAATTTCGTGTTCACGCCCAGCCACGTGGCCAAAGTGTTCAGGCTGACCGGTTCGAAGCCGGCCGAAACAGCCCGTTTCTTTTTTCGGTTCACCTCCAGCAGGTACGCGGCGATGAGTTTTGCCACCTTGTCCTCGTCTTTTGGCATTGGGTCCGCATACCTTTTACTGCCGCGTTCCTTGCAGACCTTTGTGAACCAATCGGCGTCCTTACAGACAAGATAATATTTCTTCAGCGGTCCCCCTGCAACGATGGCATTGGCGATCACCTTCTCATAGGTGGTAAGCTTGAAGCTGTTGCCTTGATTCGCTTGCGTCAGTGTCGCGTACATGAAGGGTTCTCGCCTCTTTTCCAGCTTTTGCAGTGTTTTCTCAACGATGGCTTCGTTGGGTCCGCCATCCATGGCACTCTCCCGCCTCAGCAATTTCGGCAGCCACTGATCGATCCAGGGATACTTTACCAAAAGGTAGAGGTGTTCTTCTGCAAGTGCTCCCTTCAGATCCCCCGGCACCAGACCGCACCACATCATGAGCGCCACCTTGGCACGTGCGATTGCCTGCTCCTCTTCGGCTCCGTCCTCAAACAGAAAATATCTGGCGACCATCGTCATCGCGCGGTCCAGTCCGTTCAGGTCCCCCTTCTTCCCGCAAAACAGTTTCGTATTCAGACTCTGGTATTCGCAAGCACCGGCATCCGGATCAAACAGATACCCGTCCGCCTCCCTGATTTCATTCAGCATTTATCGGTCTCCTTTTTTATTGATCTGCCTTCTTATGATCCCGTCATCAATGACCTTCGCCATATCTTCTGTCTCAAAGACATTCCACAGGAAGGAGCGTGTGTTATCCAGCGCGGCAGTGCATTCAATGGCCTTTTCCACATTCCCCTCAAACAGTTCCAGCACCCTTTCCCGATACTTTTCCTCCGTGTAGCTGCGCTTCGTCCCGGTGCTGTCAGACGCATCATAGCCCGCTTCCTTCTTCTTGAGGACTTCGACATACTGGAGGAAAAAGTTCAGAAGCTGATAGCCGTTATCATAAGTGTCGCACAGCAGTTCCCGGACCTCTTCAGACAGAGGAGAGACATCCAGAATCCGGGCCAGCACCTCCTGCCGCTTCTCATAGGTCGGCACAAACTGCCAGTCCAGCCGGCGCATTTTATCCATGGCTAAAACAACATCATCCCCCGAAGGGAAGCACTGGAGCAGTTCATTGGTCGCTCCGGCGAAAAGATTGTTCACTTCTTCTCCCGTGTGGTAGAGCCGGTCTGACTCCATGTTGTATTCTGTTGACAGCAATGTGTGGATGCATCCTGTAATGATCGACAGTCTCTCCTTATGCTCCTTCATCGCCTTATCCGCCAGGTACTTGTTCTTCCGCCGTTTTCGGTAGTCTGCAATGAGGTCTTTAAGAACATCCGCCTGCTTAGCCTTCCGTGCTTTTGCTCTCCAGTCCTTATCGTATTCGAACAGGAACTGCATATCCGGAAGCCCTTTGAACGGCTTGCGCCGCGTGACTCTTTTCTCGATCAGCGCTTTTACAAACAACGCCGGCAGCTGCTCAACGTTCGCTCCCGCTCCGGGTTTTATTGCAAAAACCGTAACGTCTTCTTTAGGTCCGTTTTCGCTGGTCTTATAGTAGGCGCGGTATTCGTCGCCGTCCGTGGCTCCGAAGAGCACCTTGCCCGAACGCTCATTGACATACGCGTTGTATTTCTTCAGCACCTCGATGTACTGCGGGCCTCCGTCTTGCAGCGCGCATCTCTCCGCCTTGATTTTCTGCAGGTAGGACAGATCCGGACGTACGCCTGTCTTGACCGCGTCCAGTTCCAGCCCGGTCGCGATCGTGCAAAGCGCCGTCGTTCCTTCCGGGATATCCGCGCCGTTGTACTCCAGTTCCCCGATGGTAATGGCAAGATTGGAAATCATGCCGACCCGGTTGGAAAAGGATGCCTTGGCGTGTTCCAGAGTGATGTGCCGGCCGACTTTCACGTCCGTTGCTCCCTTCGGGGCGCTGATGACCGCGATCGGCAGACGCCGCTTATGGCGGATGTATCCGGGCTCATCGGTTCCCTTTCTCGGCGCGACCTCGAAGACGCCCCGCAGGATCGCCTTGTTGATGATCTCATTCTGGACGATCTTGACCAGGTCACCGTCAAAGTCCGCGCCGGCCAGTGCTGCCGGCACCAGCGAAAGGTTCGATACCATGATCACACCGTCGAGTTGTTTGAAATAGCGATTATAGATCCTGCTCGTGTAAGGTCTGAGGGCGCACTGCTCGTTTCTGGACAGATGAGGGCTGCGCAGGATCCCATAAAAGTGCCCCCGCTCAATACCGTGCTGTTTGATGCTGGGAATATAGAATTTGCTGGGCTTCAGCGTCTCGCCCTGCAGGTGCCGCAGTTCTTTGGTACCTTTGAGTCCGCACCCCTTCGCGATATCGATGAGCAAGGCAAGCAGATCCCCCGAAAGATACCGCATCAGGCCGGCGACTGTGATTCTGCCCCGGATGATGTTGGCGATGCGGCTGTCCTCCAGTTTTTTCAGCTCGTCCTTGGTCTTCGGATCGTTCATGAACGCGAGGTTCGTGGATACGGCGTATTCCCAGGGACTCATTTCCCGCAGATAGTCCCGGTCAAGTTCCTCCGGATCGGTTTCGTCCGGCGCATTACTTCCCAGCAGGGCGCTGCGTGCTGCCTCCGCGTCTACCCGTGCCGCCAGTATCTCATCGCTGAATTCACTGACCAGCTGCCGGAATTCCTCACGGTCGATATCCAGTGTGTTCAAAAACTGATAATTGAATCTGATCTGCCCTGTATCACGGATGCTCGTGTTGTTGCCCGCGATGTACATGCAGTGATCATACATCCACATCTTGTCGAAATAATACCGCATCGGATCGCCGTCTTTCCAGGCAGGCTCATACTGTTTGAGCCACTTGCCGCACTTGAACATGCTGGCGTTGAGCACGATCTGCACATCGCGGATGCTCCGGCTGATCCCGAAGTAGTCCGTGATCTCCAGATCATCAATGTCCGCATTCGGAAACTCATCGGTCAGAAACCGGTGGAAATCCACCTCGTGGAGCATGCCTTTGGTGAAGGGCATTCTGATTTGAAAGGACGTCGGTTTCGTGTCTTTCGGATAAATGAGCACGGAGCGCAACAGGCCTGCGTAAGCCGGTGAAACAATGCCCTCGCCGTCGTAAGGAGTCACGCTGAGGCTTCCGCTTTGCGGCACTGCGCTCTCCTCGTTCATTTCTATCTTGCCGGTTTCCGGCAGACTTGAACTGTCCGCTCTGATCTGGCTGACATCCTTGATCTTAAAGAATTTATCCGGGAGCACGAGCACGGTCTCTTCGTCGAGCCGCAGCTGAGGCACGGTCACCGGGATCCCCTCCGTCATGTAAAGGCCCCGGTACGAGTAGTATTTGCTCGGTGTGAGCGGGATGGTCGTGAAATCGATGTCCAGCCCGATCCTCCGGTCGACCTCCTCGAAGATCGTCTCGTCAATGAACGAAATCGTATTGTCGCGGGACATGCTGGCACTCTTATCGAAGGAGCAAAAGCTCCGCACCTCCTTCTCCCCTTCGAAGATGATCTTGAATCCGTCTTCAAACAGGGCGGCGGCTTTTGCATCATCCCAGATCCCGTTTTCGAACTGGAGATAGACAAGATGCGTCG
>ODAI013186257.1_pt1 | contig 10742 bp, 6 predicted proteins | sample 1539321 | NCBI WGS metagenome assembly ODAI01 (sample SAMN02144231, study PRJEB22623) | gut metagenome | biome: sheep rumen | host: Ovis aries | place: New Zealand | reverse complement strand
TGGGGATGACGAAGTCGGCACTGAACACGCCCATGTCGTTGGCACTGACGATGCGTTCCTCTAGAAGTTTGTGGTTCGAGTCGTAGAACTTCAGCGTATGCTTGCCCTCACCTGCCGTCTCTGCATCCCAGTCGAGTTGTGTGTAAGTGAGTCCACTCACATGCACCGTCTGACCTGGCCGGTAAATGGCACGGTCGGTGAAGAGTTCGGTGCGCAGGTTGGCCTTTGTCGGTTTTCCCGTCCATTGGCCTATATTATAGAAGTAGTGCGTACCGAGGATCCAGTCAGCTGTGTCGGGACTGCAGATTTTGTATGTCAGTTGACTGCGCCAGCGACCATTGTTCTGCTTGTCTCGGTATGGGGGGACGAGCACCTTGCCGTCCAGTCCCGTTCGTCCGACGAAATAGGAAACGGTGTCCTTGAAGTCTCCCGTCGGTTTGTAGGCCCTCACCGTTACGTTGGGCTGTGGTTTGCCGGTCTCCGGATCAACCACCAGGACACGGACCGAACTGTCGGGCATCACTTGGAAGATTTCCTGCAGGGTTGTCACTTTTATCCAATGTTTCAGCGGCTTAATCTTCTCCGTCAGTTTTGCCTTGGTGCGCGGAACGAAGGTAAACTTGTAACTACCTATCTTGGGGGATGTCCACAAGATAGAGTCGGTGAACGTATCTACGGGGTCGTGCTCTGGAAATACGTGTTCCTTGCCATCGATGATGACCGACTGCACATTGCGCACATTGAACCGCCACCAATACTGCTTGCCAGGGGATACGCACGTTGGCATGTTCCTCTCGAAGAATGGGTCGGAGAGTTCGGTCAATGCATTCTGCAGGGCGGCGCGGCGCCTGTATTTGGGATATTTGGCCAAGCCTTCCTGCAACCACTCGCGGCAGCGCCGTGCCGACTGGTTGGCTGCATCTATTTCCGTGGTTCCGTTCTTCCGCCAACGGGGCAAGTCATTCGTCATTGTCCCCAATCGGAGGTAAACCTCTGCGCAGAGGGGCACATCGGCATAGTCGTCGCGCAGGCGCAGCAAATCCTTTTCCTTGGCCTCCCCGTCTTTTTCGTCAAGCGAGTCGAGGGCCAGCAACAAGGCCCCCTCATGCAGGCCTTGCTGGCGATAGAAGTCTATCATCTCATTGTACTTCGGCAGCACGCTGGCAGTGTCGCGGACCTGCTTCCAGACGTCCGACACCATGCTGCGCCAGACAACGTTGAGCATGTCGCCACGGAAGTAGTCTTCGTCCTTCCCCACTGTCACGAATGGTTTCCACCGCTTGGCCTTCGTTGAAGCCAACACTTGTTTGTCGGCCAAGGCCTTTCCGTACCATGTAATCATGGAGTCGCGCAGGTCGGTGCCCACGCTGCGCCAGTTGATGCGCTCGGCATAGAGCCGGGCGATGGCTGCGGCATACACAGCCCGTCCGGCGGCATCCTTTGACTGTAGGCGCACCTGCTTCAGACTATCAATGTTGCGTTCCAGACTGTCGGGATGCACTTCCTCCAGTTGCATGTAGGAAAGTAACAGGCCCGAGAGCTCCTTGCCCTGCCTCTTAGCCAAGGAGGGAAGGGTGAACAGCAATAGAAGCAAAAAACAACAACCTCTGCCCCAAGCCCTTCCCGAAGGGAGGGAGTATAATGTATTTGACTGACTCATATCTTTATTCCTATTCATATTGCCAAATTTTAATAATCACTTTTCTAATACTCCCCTCCTTAGAGAGAGGCTTGGGGCGGGGCCACTAAATTTCCTCGAGCAACTGGACGAGGAAGTTCCAGAACTTCTCGACGCTCGGAATCAGGCAACGCTCGTCGGGTGTGTGAGGCGAGCGCAGTGTGGGACCGAACGAAACGAGGTCCATGTGGGGATAGACACCACCAATGATGCTGCACTCCAGACCGGCATGGCAGACTTCCACACGGGCAGGTGCATCGGGGTACATGCGGTTGTACACCTCAACCATCTTGGCCGTGATGGGGCTGTCGAAGTTGGGTTGCCAAGCGCCATACTGGCCGCTGTAGGTCACCTTCATGCCAGCCATCGAGAAGCACGACTCCTGCATCTCCTGGATGTATTCCATCATGGTCTCGCTGCTCGAGCGGGCCAGGATGAGGATGCTGGCCTCGCCGTCGGCTATCTTCACAATGCCCAGGTTAGAGCTGGTCTCCACCACAGAGGGTATGGAGGGGATGTTTCTGAGTACGCCATCGTGACATGCCACCAGGGCATCTACGATATTGTCCTGAATCTCCTCAGGCACCTGTCCCTTCGGCATGTCGGTTTCCTCCAAGGTCAGCGACAGGCTCTCCTCTACGCCACGATATTCGTTGGTAAAGACTTCGCGGCAGTAGTCGACCAGTTCCCGCAGGTCGTCCAGATTCTCCTTGGGGATGCAGAGCACGACCACGGCAGTGCGCGGAATGGCGTTGCGCATGTTTCCGCCCTGCCACGAGGCCAGGCGTGCATCGTCGTCGATGATGGCCTGACGGACCAGACGTGCCATCAGTTTGTTGGCATTGGCACGGCCCTCGTTAATCTCCAGTCCCGAGTGCCCGCCACGCAGATTCTTCAACGTTATCTTCACGGCCACGTCACCGGCCTCGGGAGCCACTTCCTTGTAGCCGAGCGAGCAGTTGACATTCACGCCGCCGGCGCTGCCGATGACGAACTCGCCCAACGTCTCATTGTCGATGTTCAGCAGGATGTCGCCCTTCAGCGTATCAGCCGAGAGATGGTTGACGCCATACATGCAGGTCTCTTCGTCGGCCGTAATCAGGGCCTCCAGCGGTCCGTGCTTCAGGTCCTTGCTCTCGAAGATGCCCATGATGGCGGCCACGCCCATACCGTCGTCGCTGCCCAGGGTGGTGCCCTTGGCCTTCACCCATTCGCCGTCGATATAGGTCTCGATGGGGTCGGTCTCGAAGTTGTGCTGGCTCTCGTCCACCTTCTGCGGCACCATGTCCATGTGAGCCTGCAGGGTAGCCATCTTGCGGTTTTCCATGCCGGGCGTGGCAGGCTTGCGCATGATGATGTTCTCGGCTTCATCCTTCCAGGCCTCTATGCCGCGCTCCTTTGCCCACTGGAGCAGGAACTCCTGTACTTTCTCAAGATGTCCGCTCGGACGGGGCACCTGTGTCAGCAGGTAGAAGTTCTCCCACACTGCTTTCGGGTTCAGTTCTCTGATAGTCATAGTTGAAATTTTTTATAATAAAAACGTATTTTGTCCCACAAAAATAAAGGTTTTGGCCCACAAAACCAAATAATTTAGCATTTATTAAGCCTTGCAGGGCTGGAAACTTTTTCGTATCTTTGCAGCCGAATTACTTTCAACCACATCCAGAATGAAAAAGAACCTCGACACCATCTGCATCCATGGCGGATGGAAGCCCGCAAAGGGCGAGCCCCAACAAATGCCCATCTGCCAGAGTACGACCTTCAAATACGAGACCAGCGAGCAGATGGCCCGCCTGTTCGACCTGAAGGACAACGGATACTTCTACACCCGCCTAGCAAACCCCACCAACGATGCCGTGGCCAAGAAGATTGCGGCCCTGGAAGGCGGCGTAGGCGCCGTGCTGACCAGCAGCGGACAGGCTGCCAACTTCTATGCCGTATTCAACATCTGCGAGGCTGGCGACCACTTCATCACCTCCAACACCATCTACGGCGGCACCTATAACCTCTTTGCCGTCACGATGAAGAAATTAGGCATCGAATGCACCTTCGTAGACCCCGACTGGGACGACGAGCGCATCGAGAAGGAGTTCCGCCCCAACACGAAATGCTTCTTCGGCGAGACCATCAGCAACCCCGGCGGCAATGTATTCGACATCGAACGTTTTGCCCGCATGGCTCACAAGCATCAGGTTCCCCTCATCGTGGACAACACCTTTGCCACACCCATCAACTGCCGCCCCTTCGAGTGGGGAGCTGACATCGTCACCCACTCCACCACCAAATACATGGACGGGCATGCCACCCAGGTGGGCGGCGCCGTAGTGGACAGCGGCAACTTCGACTGGGATGCCTATGGCGAGAAGTTCCCCGGACTGACTACTCCCGACGAGAGCTACCACGGACTGACCTATACCAAACAGTTCGGCAAGTTGGCCTACACCACGAAACTCGTAAGCCAACTGATGCGCGACCTGGGTAGCATACCTGCGCCCAAGAACTCTTTCCTGCTGAACCTGGGACTGGAGACCCTGCACCTGCGCATGGCCCGTCACTGCGAGAATGCACAGAAGGTGGCCGAGTGGCTGGAGAAGAATCCCCGTGTGTCGTGGGTCAACTATGCGGGTCTGCCCAGCAACAAATACTACAAGTTGGCACAGAAGTATATGCCCAACGGCACCTGCGGCGTCATTGCTTTCGGTCTGAAGGGCACGCGCCAGGATGCCATCCGATTCATGGACAACCTGGACTTCATCTCCATCGTCACCCACGTGGCCGACGCCCGCACCTGTGTTCTGCATCCGGCCTCACACACCCATCGCCAGATGAGCGACGAGCAGTTGCTCGAGGCAGGCGTGGCTCCCGACCTGATTCGTTTGTCCGTAGGCATCGAAGCCGTCGACGACATCATCGCCGACCTGCAACAGGCTATGGATAAGATGTAATCAAAAAGGACGTCATCGTTCTATGAGGATGCGGGCGTCGACAGCCACTACATCGTTTTCGTCGGCTATGAGGGGATTGATGTCCATCTCCTTGATTTCGATAGCAAAGCGCAGAAGCGTAGAGAGGCGAACGATAATCTCGGCATACTTCTGTTCGTTGATGCCGGCCTGGCCACGTGTGCCTTGCAGAATCTTGTAGCCGCGGAGGGAGTGTATCATAGAGTAGGCCTCAGCATTGCTGAGCGGTGCCAGACCCGAACGAACATCCTTGAGCACCTCGACGAAGATGCCCCCGAGGCCGCAGAGCACCACGTGCCCAAAGCTGGGCTCGTACTTGGCACCGATGAACAGTTCCGTACCCTTGAGCATCTTCTGCACCATGACTCCCACTGCGCCATCGATTTGCATCATGCGTTCGAACTCGAGTTCGAGATGCTTGGGTGAGCGTATGTTGAGGGAGACGCCTCCCACATCGCTTTTGTGGATGGGGCCGACGACTTTGGCCACCACGGGATAGCCCACCCGCTGGGCGAAAGCCACGAGTTCGTCCTTCTGGGCAGAGACGAGTTCGGGCACCATGGGTATTCCGGCACAGGAGAGGATGTCGCGGACGGTCTGGGGCGGCACGTAGCCATTGCTGTCGATGCCTTGGATTATCTTATGGAGTTGCTGGATGTCGATGCCGTAAAGCTGCACTTCGGGCGGTGCCGGCTGCGGCGTGTGCATAATCTGGGAGAGGGCTGTGGCCAACGTCACCTCGTCAGAGAAGTTGACATGCCCTTTCTGAAGGAATTCTGCCACCTCGGGCCCCGCTGTATGCAGACTTGGCAGCACGGGGAAGATGGGTTTCTTGCACTCCAGGATTTTCCGGTGCAACGTCTCGTAGGCCTCGTAGAGGGTGGTGAGCCCAGGGGTGCCGTAGATGACCGCGATGGCATCGATGTTGTCGAACTTCTGTTCGCAGTAGTCGATGGCAATGCCCAGATGTTCGGGAGTGCCTGTGGCCAGGATGTCGATGGGGTTGGCAACGGCTGATCCGGGGTACAATTTCTCCTTCAGCTCATCGACCTGAGGGCCTTCGAGTTTCGGCACGCTGAGTCCGCCCTTCGAGAGGGCATCGGTGAGCATGACGCCCGGTCCGCCGGCATGTGTGACGATGGCGAAGTTGCGTCCCTTGAGGGGTGGTAAAGTGAAAATGCAACCCACGGTGGTGAGTTCCTCGCGACTGAAGCAGCGCACAATGCCCGCCTTGCGGAAAAGGGCTTCGACCGCAGCGTCGCTGGAGGCAATGGCTCCCGTGTGACTGGACGCCGCCCTGCTGCCGCTCTCGCTGGAACCAGCCTTGATGGCAGCTATGCGACAGCCCTTACGGATGAGGTTGCCGGCATGGTACAAGAGTTTGTCGGGATTGGAGATATTCTCGATATAGAGCAACTTCACGTGGGAATCGGTCTCGGGATTGAACCGTTCGTCCATATACTGCAGCACGTCTTCGATGCCGATCTGCTTGCCATTGCCGATGGACCATACGCTGTTGAACTGCAAGCCCTTGGCAACGGCACTCTCGAGAATGAACACTGCTGTGGCACCAGACCCACTGACAAAATCGACGCCCTTGGGATTCAGGGCAGGAATGGGTTTGGTGAAAACCGAATGATGGTTGCGGGTCAGGAGCCCGATGCAGTTGGGACCAATGAGGGAAGCACCATACTGGGCACAGGTGTCGATGATGCGCTGCTCCAACGCTGCTCCCTCCTTCGTCTCCTCGCCAAATCCTGCAGAGATGATGATGAAGGCCTTTGTACCCTTGTCCCTTGCCAACAGTTCGACGTTTTCGGGACACAACCGGGCCGGGATGACCAGTATGGCCAGTTCGGTGGGAGGCAGTGCGTTGGCATCGTGAAACACCTTGACGCCCTGCACCTCGTCTTCCTTGGGGTTTACCACTCTCAATGTTCCCCGGTAGCCTCCCTGCAATAAGTTTCGCACGAGAGCGCCACCTGGTTTGTGTACGTTGTTCGACCCTCCCACAACGACAATGCTCTGGGGGTCTAATAGTTCGCGATTAATCATATAAATAAAACATCCGGTCCATCATTTTCCACTTCTCGTCGCTGGTGGCTCCTTCGGCACACTGCTGGAAGAGGGCCATATAGTCCTCCCACTCCTGCTGCCGTGGCAGGGTTGCCAGTCGGGCCATTGCCGACGGCCAGTCGAAATCGGCAGGCGTCTCCACTATCATCACCAGGCGCGTACCGAGGATGTAGATTTCCATCTCCAGGATGCCTACCTGGCGGATGCCGTCCAGAATCTCTTTCCAGGCCGCTTCCCGACTGTGGCGCCGACGATATTCGGCTATCAGCTCGGGATTGTCGCGCAGGTCCATGGTCTGCACATAGCGCTTCACGGGCTGGCTGTAATGCTTTTGGAGGAATCCTTCCGTATTCATATTTTTCTCATCTTAAAGGTTTGATAACCATATATCGTAATCATCACGAAGCAGACGAGCGGCAGGACGAACGAGACATTGACGGCAGGCCAGCCGAGAATCACCTCTTGGTCGATGACCATGCCCTGCAGGGGTGGCATCAAGGCACCGCCCACGATGGCCATGACAAGGAAGGCTGCACCGAGAGAAGTGTCCTCGTCACTCACGTTCTCCAGTGCAATGCCATAGATGCTGGGGAACATGATGGACATGAACAGACTGATGCACACCAGGCTGTAGAGGCCCCACATGCCCTCAATGCAGATGGCCCCGAGGGTGCACAGCGTGGCACCCACGCCGAACAGGCCCAGCAGGCGGCGTTGGTTGATATACTTCATGATGTAAGTTCCCAGAAAGCGGCCCGTCAGCGACAGCGACATGGCCAAGATGTTGTAACGCTGGGCCGTTGCCTTGTCGATGCCCAGGTGGTCGGCATACTGGATGATGAAGGTCCAAACCATGATTTGGGCAGCGACGTAGAGCACCTGTGCAAACACGCCGTTGCGGTATATCCGATTGTGCCACAGCCGGGAGAGCGTGGTGCGCGCACTGACGTGGGCCACCTGTTCGCCCTTCAGCGAGGGCATCTTGGTGAGCGCTATGATGACAAACATCACCAGCACCACCAGTCCGATGGCCACGTATGGGTCGCGGATGATGGCAAGGTCGTGGACGCGGATGTTGGCTTTCTCGGCTTCGCTCAAGCCGTGAAAGAGTATCTGTCCTGCAGCATCGCGACGATCGCTAATGAGGTTGGGAAGAACGATGAACGAAGCCACAGCCATTCCTGAGAGCGAACCCACAGGATTGAAGGCCTGAGCCAGATTGAGTCGGCGTGTGCTGTTCTCCTTTGCTCCCAGAGAGAGAATGAAGGGGTTGGCACTGGTCTCAAGGAAAGCCAGGCCGAACGTGAGGATGTAGAGCGACACACAGAAGAACGTAAACTGCTGGAACTGAGCTGCAGGGATGAAGAGGAAGGCTCCTACGGCATAGAGTCCGAGGCCAATGAGCACCCCCACTTTATAGGAGTACTTGCGGATGAACAGGGCTGCCGGAACAGCCATCGTTGCATAGCCACCATAGAAGGCAAACTGCACCATCGAGGCTTTGGCTGCCGACAACTCCATCAGTGTCTGGAATGCTGCCACCATCGGGTTCGTGATGTCGTTGGCAAAACCCCACAGGGCAAACAACGAAGTAATGAGGATGAAAGTGAGGAGGTATTTCCGTTCTACAAGGGGGGACCCTCCCCTCGACCTCTCTGTTTGGGAGGGAGTAGTTTGTACTTGAACAGATGTATCGTTCATTGATGTATTCATAATAGTAAAATAAGGTATAAAGTTTCAGTCATCCAAAGTAACCGCCCCCCGCCCTACAAGAGACGGGGGGGGGAGGGTCTTACTTATACATCGGTCCAAAGTTCTGGCAAGCTCTGTAGTCGGCACCTTCCTTGTCCATTCCGAAAGCATTCCATGCCGACGGGCGGAAGATGTCCTCGTCCTTGATGTTGTGCATCGAAACGGGGATTCGAAGGATGGAACACAGCGTGATGATGTCGGCACCAATGTGTCCGTAGGCAATAGCTCCATGATTGGCACCCCAGCAATTCATGACGGAATAGACGTCCTTGAAGCAATCCTTGCTTGCGTCCAGACGAGGCACAAACCAAGTGGTGGGCCATGTGGGGTCGGTTCGCTTGTCGAGGATGTCATTCACTTCCGGATCGAGTTCAACGGTCCATCCTTCTGCCAACTGCAGCACAGGACCAAGTCCCTTCACCATATTGATGCGCATCATGGTCATAGGCATTCCGCCCTTCGAGAGGAAGTGCGACGAATAACCTCCTCCACGGAAGTAATCGCGGTCGGCAGGCATCCAGCTTGTAGCTTTCAGGCAGGCCTCCTGATCGGCATCGGTCAGTTCCCAATGTGGCTTCATGGTAGGATTGCCTTCGGCATCAGTCATTGCACCAGTGGCATCGAGGGTGGTTGCACCAGAATTAATAAGATGGATGAAACCGCCTGCAGCCAATCCCTGCGGACGCTTGCCTGTTACACGTTCCACTGCATCTGGACTCCAGTAGGTGCGAATGTCCGAGAACATCACGCCTCGATTGGTAATCAGGTGACCGAAGAGCATCGACATTCCGTTCAGGAAGTCATTTTCTGTGGCAAGGACATCGGCCTCGCGTGGACCGTTCCAGTCGAACGAGGTGCAAAGCATGGATTCCGGGAAGTCGAAGTTGGGTTTGTAGTCGGTCCACTGACGCTGGCCTTGCACGCCACCAAAGATGGCATTGTGACCCAGAGCCTCCTCCTTGTAGCCCATCTCCAGCAGGCGAGGATTGCCGTGCATGAGGTCGCGGATAATCATCATCGTCTTCACGGTGAACTCCCAGTCCTGGTCCTTCTCCTCGCGGTTCTTACCCTTTCCCTTTCCGTTGAAAGTAGTCATGGGAGTACCTGGGAAGAGCGGACGGTCCTCATTATAGTCGTGACCCTCGTTGGTCTTGCAATACTTCTCAACCCACTGCATAGCCTTCTGGAACTCTTCCTTGTCGTAAATGCCGAAGTCCACACGACGCAGGATTTCCACCAACGACACATATTCCGTACGCATTCCGAGATAGTGCTGCAACATGTCGGCATCGACGATACTGCCTGCAATACCCATGCAGGTGTTGCCCATCGAGAGATAGCTCTTGCCCTTCATCGTAGCCACAGCCTGTGCTGCACGAGCAAAGCGCAGAATCTTTTCTGCCACATCTTCGGGAATGGTATTGTCGTCGAGGTCTTGCACATCGTGGCCATAGATGCCGAAGGCAGGCAATCCCTTCTGGGCATGTGCGGCCAGCACTGCAGCCAGATAGACGGCTCCAGGACGTTCTGTGCCATTGAAACCCCATACAGCCTTGGGATAGTGGGGATTCATGTCCATCGTCTCAGAACCGTAGCACCAGCATGAGGTGACTGTGATGGTACTTCCCACCCCTTCGCGCTCGAACTTCTCGGCACACGCGGCACTCTCGGCCACACGACCGATAGTCCCGTCGGCTATCACGCACTCCACGGGACTTCCGTCGCCATTACGGAGATTTGAAGATATCAACTCGGCTACAGCTTTAGCCAGAGCCATTGTCTTCTCTTCCAGACTTTCGCGCACGCCACCCTGACGTCCGTCGATGGTTGGACGAATTCCAATTCTCGGATAGTTTTTCATAGATATTCGGATTTAAGATTTGATTAACGATTGAAGTCCACCAGGATGCGGAACACGCGCCCTGGTGCCTCGCTCCATTCCTGCATGGCCTGGGCCGCCTGTTCGGGCTTGACGATGCGGCTTATGAGCCGTTCGGTCGGACATGTCCCACGCTCCATGTAACGGATGACGGCACGGAAGTCGCCTGGCAAGGCATTTCGCGAACCGCGTATGTCAAGTTCCTTCTGCACGAACAGCTTCGTCTGGAACGACACCTCGCTCTTGGCATATCCGATGCAAACCACACGGCCCGTGAAGTCGACCTCGTCAATAGCCATCTGATAGGTGGGAATGCTGCCTACGGCCTCTATCACCACATCGGGACCGAAGCCGTCTGTGAGTTCCTGCAAGCGGGCATGCACGTCATCGGTGC
>ODAI012992917.1_pt1 | contig 10742 bp, 7 predicted proteins | sample 1539321 | NCBI WGS metagenome assembly ODAI01 (sample SAMN02144231, study PRJEB22623) | gut metagenome | biome: sheep rumen | host: Ovis aries | place: New Zealand | reverse complement strand
AGATTCAAATAGGGGAGGATGCTCACAGGTATGTAGATTTACTTTTGATAATAATAAAGAACATGAGTATTCTTTTTCATCAAAAGACTTAAATATGATTGATTATATAAGTGATATGATGGATCTTGGTATTGAATCTTATAAGGTTGAAGGAAGAATGAAAAGTTTATATTACATAGCAACAGTAGCTAATGCATATAGAACTATTATGGATAAAAAAATAGAGGGGTCACTTACTAAAGAAGATATTTCTTATTATACAAAAGTATTAAGAAGAGTATCTAATAGAGAAAACATAGCACAGTTTTTTGATAAAGTACCAGGAGAAGAAGGACAGTATTTTACTGGAAGGCAAGAATTATCAAATCAAGATTTTCTTGCAGTAGTAATTTCTTATGATAAAGAAAAAAAAGAAGCTTTAATAGAACAAAGAAATAAATTTAATGTTGGAGATACTATTGAAGTGTTTGGTCCAAAAACAAGTGTACAAAAATTTAAAGTTGAATATATTATAAATGAAAATGATGAGAGTGTAGATTCTGCTTCTCATCCACAAGAAAAACTAAGAATAAATGTACCATTTGATGTATGTGAAAATGATATAATAAGAGTTGTAATATCTTGACAAAACATACATTTTATAGTATCATTTTTTAGTACTAAGAAAGAGGTGGCTTAAAAGCACATGAAAAAGAAAGAAATTTTTTTAACAAGTGAAGGTTACTTAGAATTAGAACAAGAATTACAATATTTAAAAACTACTAAAAGAGCAGAAGTAACTCAAACATTAAAAGAAGCTAGAGCTCTAGGAGATTTATCAGAAAACTCTGAATATGAACAAGCTAGAGAAGATCAAGCAAATTTAGAAAAGAGAATTGTAGAAGTAGAATATGCACTTGAACATGCAACAGTTATAGATGAAAATAAAAATGATGGAAAAGTTAGTATTGGTTGCCAAGTAGAACTTAAGTATGAAGATGATGATGATATTGAAAGTTATAAAATTGTAGGAAGTCAAGAAGCTGATCCATTTAATAATAAGATTTCAAATGAAAGCCCAATTGCAGCAGCTATAATGGGTAAAAAAGTTGGAGATACTGTAGAAGTTTCATCACCTGATGGAGTTTATTCAGTAAGAATAGTAGCAATAGGATAGAAATATCCTTTTTTGTAATCTCTAAAAAACTTGATTTAAGTAAAAAAAGATATTAATATATAACAAAGGAGGAAGTATGAAAAAAAGTTATACATTAAAGCTAGAGGAAAAAGAATGGAAAGATTGCTTAAAAGAAGCATATAAAAAGAAGAAAAAAGACATTAAAATGGATGGATTTAGAAAAGGTCAAGTTCCATATGATATTTATGTTAAAAAAACAGGTGTTGAAACATTATATATGGATGCTTTAGATTTAGCAGTAGATACTCTTTATTCTAGATTATTAAGTGATAAAGAAACTATTACACCAGCAGCTACTCCTTCAATTGATATTAAAAATATAACAGAAAAAGAAGTTGAAGTAGAATTTACTTTAGTATCTAGTCCTGAAGTTAAAATTGGTAAATACAAAGATTTAGGTATTAAAAAAGAAAAAGTTAAAGTAACAGATGAAGAAATTGAACATGAATTAGATCATTTAAAAGAACAATTTGTTGAACTTAAATCATTAGATGAAAAAGCTAAAATTAAAGAAGGAAATGTTGCTATTATAGATTTTGAAGGATTTAAAGATGGAGTAGCATTTAAAGGTGGAAAAGGTGAAAACTATAATTTAGAAATAGGTTCTCATACTTTTATACCAGGATTTGAAGAAGCATTAGTTGGTCTTAAAAAAGGTGATAAGAAAGATGTTAAAGTTACATTCCCAGAAAATTATCATTCTGAAGAATTAAAAGGACAACCAGTAACTTTTAAAGTTGAAATAAAAGAAGTAAAAGAAAGAGTATTTCCAGAATTTAATAAAGAATTCTTTGAAGATTTAAATGCACCAGGTGTAGAAAATCTAGATGACTTAAAAAAATATATTAAAGAACAAATCGAACATGAAAAGACTCATCAATTAGAAGATGATTACTTATTTAAATGTTTAGATAAAATAGTTGAAGATTCTAAATTTGAAATTCCAGAAGAAATGACTCAAGATGAAGTAAATAGATTAACAAAGGAATTTTCTGAAAAATTAAAATATCAAGGATTAAATTTCAAAGATTATTTAAAATTCACAGGTGGAACTGAAAAAGACTTCAAGAAAACACTTGAACCTGAAGCAAATAAGAGAATTGGTTATAGATTAGTTATGGATGCTATAATTGAAAAAGAAAAAATTGAAGTAAGTGATGAAGAACTTGAAGAAGGATTAAAAGCTCAAGCTGAAGAATATGGAATGAGTAAAGAAGACTTTGAAAAAGAAGTTGGATCAAAAGAATTATTTAAGTATGATCTTTTAATGAAAAAAGCTATGAAATTTATAAGTGAATAAAATAGGTTAACAAAACCTATTTTTTTTGTTACAATAGATTTAGAAAGTAGGTGAAACGTGAAAAAGATAGGAGATTCCTTTAAAGGAATTTTAGGTGGGTTTATATTTATTGTTATTGGTATTATAGTTCTTTGGTGGAATGAAGGAAATAATGTAAAAAATATAAAAACAACTAAGGAAATGGAAGAGGTTTATGTTGAAGTTCCTAGTGATTCAGTTAATGCTCAAAATGAGGGAAAATTAATTGCGACTCATGGAAAGCTTTTAAATGAACAAGAACTTACAGATGATACCTTTTCAGTTACTGTTAAGACTCCAAAACTAAATAGAGTAGTTGAAGTTTATCAATGGGAAGAAGAATCACATACAGATGAAGATGATAATACTACTTATACATATAATAAAGTATGGTCTGAAACATTAATTGATTCATCAAATTTTAATAAAAGTGGTCATGAAAATCCAACAAGTGTTGCTTATTCATCTGCTGGATATCTTTCAACAGATGTAAAAGTTGGAGCATTTTCTTTAAATGACAGTCAAATCAGTTCTTTAAGTACAAATAAAGAATATAATCAGTTAACTCCAGATGTAGCTGAACCATTAGGAATGACTGTAAATGGTAACTATTATACAACATCACAAGATGTTAACAATCCTCAAATAGGAGACTTAAGAGTATCATTTAAATATAATGATTCAACTGATATTAGTGTACTTGCAGTTCAAACAGGTTCAACTTTTACTAAATTTGTTTCTAAAGTTGGTAAATCAGAAAGTAGACTTGTTGATGGAATTCATTCAGGTCAAGAAATGATTGAAAATATTAAAAGTGAAAATAAACTTACTAAGTGGTTACTTAGATTTGCTGGTATTATGGCAGTTGTATTAGGTATTGCAACAATTCTAAAACCAATTAGTACTATTAGTGGATTTGTTCCAATTTTAGGAAATGTAGTTCAAGGTATGGTAGGATTTGTTTCATTCTTACTTGGACTTGGAATATCACTTATTGTAATAGCAATTGCTTGGTTTAGATTTAGACCAGTTCTGTCTATTATATTAATTGCAGTAGTAGCAGGAATTATAGTAGTTTTAAAAGTATTTGCAAAAAAGAAACAAAGTGCTGCTAATGCTACAGCTCCAGTAAGTGCTACTAGCGCTACAACTCCAGTAAGTGATGCAGGATCACCAACAATTACTATAGGTGGTCAAACTATAAATAATACTTCTGATAATAAAACAGAAGAAACTCCTTCAAAAAATGAAGAAAACAATAACCAATAACAAGAAACTAGTATTTAAAAAATACTAGTTTTATTTTACATTTTATTTCATTTGTGATAATATATCAGAAGTTTGTGGAGGTAAGAATGAATAATGTTTATAAATTACAAATTGAAAGAAATACACTTTATGCTTTTTATAAGATAAAAAAAGATAACGCTAGTATTTCATTTATAGATGATAAATTATATATAAATGATGAATTATTTGAATTTATAGTTGATAATATATATTTAAAAGAGTTATGCACAGTAGAAAATATTAAATTTGAAGATGATAATAAAAAAAGAATTCTATAAAAAGAATTCTAATTATTTGGATCTATTAGAGAAAGTGATACTTTCTCTTTTTCTTTGTTAATATCAATTACATAACAAGTAACAATGTCTCCAACACTTAATACTTCACTAGGATGTTTTATATATTTATTTGTTATTTTAGAAATATGTACAAGGCCATCACCATGAAGACCTATATCAATAAAAGCACCAAAATCAACAACATTTCTTACTGTCCCTTCAAGTTTCATTCCTATTTTAAGGTTGTCAATTGTAAGAATATCACTTTTTAATAATGGCATTTCATAATCATCTCTAAAGTCTCTATTTGGTCTTGAAAGTGAGTCAATAATATCAGTTAAAGTAAATAAATCTATATCTAACTCTTTTGATACTTCAACTTTATCAATCTTTTCAAGAGCTTCTATTAATTCTTTGCTTCCAAGATCATCTGTACTCATATTTATATATTTTAATAATTTTAATGTTTTATCATAACTTTCAGTATGAATATTTGTTTTATCAAGTGGATTATCTCCATCAATAACTCTCATAAATCCTATTGATTGTTCATAAACTTTATCATTTAAAAGTTTTTTCTTTTTTAATTCTTCTCTAGATTTTATTTTACCATTTTCTTCTCTATATTTAATTATTTTATCAATAGCAGTTTTAGTAAGTCCTGATATATATTTTAATATTGATGGACTTGCAGTATTAATATTTACTCCAACGTTATTAACACATTTTGATACTGTGAAATCAAGGGATTCACTAAGCTTTTTCTGAGATACATCGTGTTGATATTGACCTACACCAATTGATTTTGGATCAATTTTAACAAGTTCATTTAAAGGATCTTGAAGACGTCTTGCGATTGATACAGCGCTTCTTTGTTCAACATGTAAAGTAGGAAATTCACTAATTGCAAGTGGGGAAGCACTATATACACTAGCTCCTGCTTCAGATACAATGGCATATTTGCATCCACTAACTTCTTTTAAAGTTTCACTTACTAGTTTTTCACTTTCACGAGATGCTGTACCATTACCAATAGAAATAATATCAATATGATATTTATTAATTAAATCTTTTAACGTTTCTTTAGATTTTTCCCATTCATTTTTTGGTTCATGTGGATATATAACAGAAATATTTAGTACTTTTGAAGTAGGATCAACTACAGCAAGTTTACAACCAGTTCTAAATGCTGGATCAAATCCAAGTACTGTTTTTTCTTTCATAGGTGCTACTAATAATAAATGTTCTAAGTTTTCTTTAAATACTTCAATAGATTTATCCTCACTTTGAGTTGTAAGTTCACTTCTTACTTCACGCTCTATAGATGGACCTATTAGTCTTTTATAGCTATCTTTAATAGCATCCACTACATATTCTTTTACAGGACTTTCTTTTTTTATTATTTTACTTTCTAAATATGATAATATTTCATCAGTATTAACATCAATACTAACATTAAGTATTTTTTCATTTTCACCTCTATTAATAGCTAGTACTCTATGTGGTTTAACATATTTAACAGGCTCACTAAATTCATAATACATTTCATATACTTTATTTTCATCTTCAGCATTTTTCTTTATTTTTGAAACAATAAGTCCATTTTTATAAAAATAACTTCTTATCCATTTTCTATAGTAAGCATTATCACTTATCCATTCAGCAATAATATATTTAGCCCCTTGAATAGCATCTTCTTCTGTTTTAACATTTTCATTTAAGTATTTTTTTACTATTTCCATGTTAAATTTATCTGGAAAACTCATAATAATTTTAGCAAGTGGTTCAAGTCCATTTTTTATAGCTTCAGTAGCTTTAGTTTTCTTTTTTTCTTTGAATGGAGCATATATATCTTCAACTTCAACTAATTTTTTAGCATTCATAATATTAGTTTTAATTTCATCAGTTAAAAGACCTTTTTCATCAATTAATCTAATAACATCTTCTTTTCTTTTTAATAGATTAACTTCATATTCATAATACTCATTTATTTTTCTAATTTGTTCTTCATCTAAAGCACCAGTTGCTTCTTTTCTATATCTAGCTATAAATGGTATTGTATTACCATCACTAAGTAATTTTAAAACGCTTTCAATTTGTGCACTTTTTACAGATAATTCATCTGCGATTTGTTTGATTATTTCTTCGTTCATATTCTCTCCTTAACATACTTATTTATTGTACCAAATTAATCATTTTACTTCTATCTTTAAAACAAATTATTTACATTAATTTATGATATAATTATAAAGGTGATTACTATGAGATTATGGAATCAATTTAAAATAAATAATTCAAAATATCAAAATAGTGGTTTTAAAGTTAGATATGAAAAAGGTATTGATAAAATACTTAAAAAGAAATATAAAATATTATTTTCATATTTAAGAAAAAATTATGTTTTTCCATATCATATAAATATTTATATTAAAAATTCATATAAAGTAAGACTAGATAGTGGAATAGAAGCTTTTGGTAAATTTCACTATTATGAAGATAAAAGTTCATATATAGTTATTCCTAGTAAATTAGAAATCAATTTATTAGGAGAGTATACAAAAGAAGAATTAAGAGTAAGTATTTTAGGTTCTTTAGTGCATGAGTTAACTCATTATTTTCAAATGTGCTTGGATTTAAATCAAAGTGATGAAGAATCAGAAAAACAAGCAGATTATTATAGGTATAATGCAGTAGATTTATGGAATTTATAGTGTTAAATAACTGGTTTTTCTTGACTTATTTCAAAAAATCATGTATTATTTATATGTGCCTTGTGGAGACATACTCAAGAGGCTGAAGAGGCGCCCCTGCTAAGGGTGTAGGTCGGGAAACTGGCGCGAGAGTTCAAATCTCTCTGTCTCCGCCATATAAAAAATTAAGTCTTAAACTTATGTAGGTTTAAGACTTTTTTTTATATAAAACTATTTTTTAAGAATAAAACATGATTAGTAAATAGCTTATTTTTTTAAAATTGTGATATAATGATGTTAAAGTTAGGTGAAAAATATATGAAAAAAATATTTTTATTTTTGTTATTCTTTTCTTTTTGTTTAAGTGTTAAAGCACTAGATAATAGAGACGTTATAACTAATGTTGAGGCAACTAGTAATATATCTAGTATATTAGAATATGCATCTATTATTGAAAAACCAACATTTAATGTATCAGTAGGAGAAGGTGTTAATTTTCTAAATAATGTAGATGAAGGATGGGAATACTATAATGGATCAAAATGGATAAGTGTATTTGACGGATATAGATTTAACTCTGGTAAATGGAGATATAGAGCTAAGTTAGATGTAGTTGGTAATAATGCAGAAACTCATAGACTAGGAAGTCAAACTACTTTGAAAGTTAATGGAGAAGACTGGTATTTTAGTTATTGTAGTTCTTGTGAAGTAGAGGGAACTGCGTATTCTCCTAATTTTATACTAGATGCATCTGGAAATTTAGAATTTTTTAGAAAAGAAACATATCATATTTATCCTAGTTTTACAGGTATAGCTATTAATAGCTTTTCTGTTAATGGAAGTGTAGAAGGTGGAACACCTCCATATGTATTTACTAAGACATCTGGACCATCTTGGATTAATGTATCTACATCTGGTAGTATTAGTGGAACACCTACTAGTATAGATAAAAATGATAATTTGGTTGTAAGAGTAACAGATCAAGATGAAAACTATAAAGAAATAACAATTCCTGTAGAAATGACTGGACTTCCTCCAGCAGAAAGAGAATTAATTGAACTTATAACTGCAACAAGTAATACTGCATCAATTCCAGTGTTAAATAATTCTATAGTTAAACCAACATTTAATGTAACAAGTAATGAAGGTTCATATTTTACTAACTATAATTGTGGTTGGTATAAACTAATTGGAAGTAATTGGGTATTACAAGAAGAAGGAAAATTTACTCCAGGTAAATGGCAATATCGTACTCAAGTAAATTTGGATGGAGATAATGCTTTATTAAACGGACTAAGTGATGAAACAATAGTAATGGTAGATGATATAAACTGGAATGCACAGTTATATGGAACATCAAATGAATCATATACTTTATCTGTTAATTCACCTGAATATACTATAATTGGTACAATTAATAAAATTGAACTAGAATCCAATATTAAAGAACCTAAAATAGGTGAAGATATAGAAGATCCAATAATTTGGATTTCATCTATAAATGAAGATTCAAATTTAATAAATATAGGTGAAGTGGAAGCACATTGGCAATATAAGACGGGAGATACTTTCTTTGATTGGGAAGATGCAACTGGTAAATTTGAAATAAATAAAACATATCATATAAGATTAATGATTAATATAGATAGTGAAATATACGAATTAGACAATGTTTCAACATTTCCAGTTACATTAAATGGTTATAAATTAACTCAATTTCAACTTAACAATAAATCCGTTGGAGAGTTTATTAAATTTAAATCTGAAGCTGATAATGTATATTGGGATAAAAATATTGGTATAAATACACTATATAGTACTATTAAATCAAAAGGGTTAGATACTATAAATGCTAAAAAAATTATATTTAATGATATTTCTTCAACAAATAGTAATTATTCATCAGAGAATTCAGTTGATATTTCATCATTAGGAGATAATTCTGTAAAAGCAGTTTATTTAGGAACTACACTTTATATTCAATATTCAGGTACATTAAAATTTAATTCAAACTCAAGCTTTTTATTTCAAGATTATAGGAATGTTGAAAATATAGAAGGATTTGAATATGTTGATACTTCAAATGTAACAAATATGTCAGGAATGTTTTGGTATTGTAATAGTTTAAAAAGTTTAGATTTAAGTTCATTTAATACTTCAAAAGTAACAAATATGTCTAATATGTTTGCTAATTGTGAATCATTAAATACATTAAATATAAGCAATTTTAATACTTCAAATGTCACTAATATGTATAGCATGTTTAGTTATACATATGATTTAAGTAATATAAATTTGAGTTCATTTAATACTTCAAAAGTAACAAATATGTCTACTATGTTTGCAGGGTCAGGTTTAACTGAATTAAATATATCAAATTTTAATACTTCAAAAGTAACAAATATGAGTTTTATGTTTACAGAGATGAAAAAAATAGAATCTTTAAATTTAAGTAACTTTAATACTAGTAATGTTGTTAATATGTTAGAAATGTTTGCTTATAGTAAAAAAATTAAAAACTTAGTTGTTAATAGATTTGATACTTCAAAAGTAACAAACATGGAAAATATGTTTTGTGATACTGGAATAGAAGTACTTGATATTAGTAGTTTTAAAACTGATAATGTTAAAAACATGCATTCAATGTTTGCTATTAAAACACTTAAAACAATTTATGCATCTTCAACCTGGAATACAAAATCATTACAAGATGGTAATAATATGTTTCTAAATGCAGAGTTATTAGTAGGTGGAAATGGAACAGTTTATGATGAAGATTATTTAGATCAAACATATGCAAGAATAGATAAAAATGGTTCTAAAGGATACTTTACTAATTCTAAAAATCCAATTTTATGTGGAAAAGTAGAAGCAACAATAAAAAGTGATAATAATAAAGTAACATTAACTTGGAATAAGCAAAATGTAGCGTCTAAATATGTAGTTTATAGAAGTACAGATGGCAAAAAGTTTAAACAATTAAAAGTAGTAGAAACAAACACACTAAATGATAAAGACCTTACATATGGTAAAAAATATTACTATAAATTAAAAGCTTGTAATAATTTAGGTTGTGGTAGTTACTCCAATATTCTAAATAAAAAAGTAGTTCCAAATAAAGTAAATTTAAAAATAGATAGTGCTGGGTCTAATAATGTAAAACTATCTTGGAATAAAGTAAGTGTAACAGGATATCAAATATATCAAAGTACAGATAATAAAAAATGGAGTAAAATAAAAACTATAACTAAGAATAGTACTTTATCATTTAATAAAACAAAATTAAAAGCAAATAAAAAATACTATTATAAAGTAAGAGCATATAAAACAGTAGGAAAAACAAAAGTATATGGAAGTTATAGTAGTGTAGTAAGTACTAAAACTGCTCCAGTAAAACCAAAACTAACTTTAAGTTTAAGAGATTATAATGAAATAAATATAAAATTTAGTGGGGTAAGTGGAGCAAGTAAATATTTAGTAGATAGAAGTTTAGATGGAAAAACATATACAAGAATAACAGATTTACCAAAAGAAGGAACTCTAGCATCAGGAGAACAAGAAGTAGGAAAGACGTATTATTATAGAGTAAAAGCCTGTAATAAAGATAATAGATGTAGTGGATGGGTAAAAGGAAGTTTAAAACAAACAACAAAAGTACCAGGATATAGTCTAAAAACAAGTAGTAAAAAAGTAACAATTACATTAAATAAAGTAAATGGAGCAGATGGATATCAAATATATAGAGCAACATCTAAAAAAGGAAAATATACATTAGCAAAAGAATTTAGTAGTGAAGTAGAATTATTAAAATATGATAATAAGACTACAAAAGGAAAAACATATTACTATAAAGTAAGAAGTTATAAAATAGTAAATGAAAAACGTGTATATAGTCCATATAGTGGTATTAAATCTATTAAAAGTAAATAGGAAGTATTGAAAAATACTTCTTTTAATATATAAAAAACTTGTATTATTAAAAATAATTT
>ODAI012782307.1_pt1 | contig 10742 bp, 4 predicted proteins | sample 1539321 | NCBI WGS metagenome assembly ODAI01 (sample SAMN02144231, study PRJEB22623) | gut metagenome | biome: sheep rumen | host: Ovis aries | place: New Zealand | reverse complement strand
GATACAGGAATGGCAGCGCAACGAACGCCCCACCCCATTCAGGCGACTCTAAGAACGGCGGTGCCCACGAACCTTCAAAGACACACAGGTTGGGAGCTATCTCGGGCAGGGCACCATTGGGAAACTGGGCATCGGCAATCTGCTGCATGGTCTGCTCTATCATGGAGCGACAGTCGTAATTAGCTACCAGGCCTTCGCCGTTCAACCAGTCCTGCTCCAGCCAGCCTAACTTCTCACGATGCGGGCAGTCCGTCCAAACAGATTGCCAGTTGGAACGGATAGCACGGTCTATCAGGCGATAAGCATCGTTAAACAACTGATTGGAGCACTCAAATGAACCCGTCTTCTGCGCTGAGTTGTAGACAAAGCACGACTCAACCTTCTTCAGCACCTCCAGATTCCCCTCCACCTGTAGGTAGCGGTAGCCATAGTATGCGAAACGCGGATGCCAGATCTCGGAGGGTTCTTCTCCTCCCCGAAGGGTATATATATAATAATGTGGCCTGCCCGTCTGACGCTGGTTGACAAGCCCATCTTTCGTCAGTGTCTCGCCAGGGATGAGTTTCAGCTGCTGCCCCGCCTTGCCACAAACAGTGATTTCAGGGAAACCGCTGAGATTCTGACCCATATCCAGTACAAGGACAGAATCCTTACGGATGGTGTCCTTCACGCCAAAGCGCTCCATGATTTTTACAGGTTCGGCTATCTGCTTGCGCAATGTACCGCGCGGAGCCTCTTGAATGACCACGGGTTTCCAGCATCCATTGCTGCCTGAGGGGCTTGGGGAAGTCTCCAACCGTGCATCGTAGTCCTCGCCACCATAAATGCTGTTGAACGTAATGGGCGACAATGCCCACTGCCACGAATGATCGCTAACCACCTCGTCGGAAGAACCGTCTACGTATTCCACATGCAGTCGGAACAGCAATGTAGGAGGACCGAAAGCAATCTTCATCTTTGCATAGCGCTTGCCTTGTTCGTTGTAGAATCCGTTACCCAGAAGAACACGAATGTGGAGAAGAGTAGAGGAAGAAGGGAGAAGAGAGGTGACATCGTACGTGTTGTAGAACACCGATTTGTCATAGTCGCTCCACAACGGGGCAAACTCGGCATCACCGACTTTTTGGCCGTTCAGTGTCAGTTCGTAAAAGCCGAGGCCGCAGATGTTGACTGTAGCCCGCTTGACACCTTTGCGTAACGTTACGTCGCGCTGGATGTATATACTGCGGTCAGACAACGGGTGAACAGCAGCCCAGGCATTCTTGACGGCAGATTCCTTCAGCTTCGCCCCAGTGAAGTTGCGTCCCTCGGGCAATCGCGCTTTCTGCTGAGTCATGGCACCTATCCACTGAGCAGCACCAAAATCGCTTTGTGCTATACCTAACGATACGTGGCAGACGGCAAATAGCAAGCCTAACAACTGTCGTTTCATAGTGCATCAGGAATTATGAGGCGTCCAATATCTGAGCGCTGACCCTTCAAATGACCGTCGACATAGATACGAAGTCCCTTTCCGACATGATAACGTGAGCCGTCACGATCGTAGACGATAGTCAATGTGTGGCCGTGATAGCGCACATTGTCCAGACAAAAGTAAGACCATTTCCCCTCTGGCAATAGTGGATTGACCTCAATGCCCTGATTGGCATGAGGACGCAAGCCGCAAAGGCCCGTAATGATGAGGTCGTTGAAGGTTGAGTGGTTGTAGTAGCGCGAACGCTCCTGATCGCCCTTCAGCCAATAGCCTGTAGTTTCGTCCAGATACTCCCCAATATAGGGTTTCCCACGCATGTGCTGGCTCTGCATATATTTCTCCATCTCGGCATAGAAGAGAGAGTCCGGCTTGAGCGTAGACTTGGTTTGTAAGAGATTGCTGCAGCGTGGGTAGTCGTTGGCATAATTGGCCAGGGCTGTCAGAGTCTGCGAGGTGGCAAAAGGCCATACGGCACCATCCCACTCACACTTGCCCACGCCGTGGGTACGGAATTGTGGGTGGCGACGCTCAGCAGTGGTTTGCCCATAGGGAGCCGAGAAGCCCTGAGGGTCGGCAGCCTGTAGCCAAGCGACACCATATCTCGGTTCGTCCTTGGCCATGTGGGTGTACCAAGGCATGAAGCCGATGGCCTCACGGACATTGGCGCTGGAGTCAACACGATGGGTCTCGAAGAAGGTATGCTGAACGTTCCACAGCTTGGCGTGTACCTTCTCCTGCAAATCGACAGCCTTGTCAAAGTAGGTTTTGGCCTTGGCAGCATCACCTGCCAGCTTGGCAATATTTCCGATAGCCTGGGCATTGCCATACATATAACTGTTGATGCTGGGGCGCAGGTATTTCTTCTTGCGTCCGCCAGAGATGGTTTCCTCCATCGCATCCTGTACGTCAGCCTGCCAATAGAGTCCTCCCTCACGGGTGTGGGTGGTCTCCCAGTGGTTGTATTCCCACTCCAGCGAGGGCAGCATGGAGACTATCCAGTCCTTGCGACCATCGACCAGATAGCGTTGCCACAGGGAATGGGCTATCCACGACGAGTAATTGCAGAGTTTCTTCATTGGCTGACCATTATTTCCCTTGTACCAAGTGTTCATAGCCTGATCCAAATAGACAGGGTTACGGAGCCAGCGCGACTCATGGATATGATGACCTACACCTGACGAGATGAGGTTATATTGGTCAGCATACGAGCGTGGCACCAGAAATTCGGTCATGGCATAGCCTACGGGCGTCTGCTTGATATGCTTGCGCAGCGTCCACCAGCGGAAGTACCAGAGTTCCTCGAAGTCCTTGTTAGAGCACTCGAAGAGGGGAACGTTCTCCGTCATCCATTGCCAACTGTCTTTGTTGGGAATGGCCTGCTGGATGCCCTCGGGCTCCATCGTATTGAAGTAGTCAACGTAGTGCTTGTAGTCATCATAACGCAGGATGGCTGCCATACTGTTCTCATCGGTGCTTGCCGTACGGAAGCGAGCAATGGCAAAGGTAGCCTCCGAATCGCGCTCGCCCGCCTTTGGCAGCACGCCGTCCCAGTCGGCAGGGGTATCAATATCGGGGAAGGTGCGCCGGGCACCCGTGCGGAACATCACACGCTCGATGCTCTCGACTGGAGCAAAGAACATACGTTGGCCTGCCTTCTTGTCATTGACATAAACCTCTATCAGGCGTCGACTGACACTGAGAACTGCCTTCATGTGATAAACCGTATTGGCTTCATATTTGCCTAAGCCTCCATAGCGTGCACCACCTTTGCAACGCATCAGGCCCTCATCCGTCAATTCAATGCGCGAGCAGGCCGTACCATGGGCATCGAGGAACTCTATCTGCAGCAAGCCCGTATTGTTTTGTCCTGCGCGAAGGTCGAACTCTACCACTAATTCCTTCGTGGCAGGAATCTTGCGTTCCACACGAGCATAGTCGAAGGAATCGCCGTCCTTCAGTGTCAGCCAGCCGTCTTGCAGGCTCACAGGAGCATATACCGGTGAATAGAGGTTCCAGTTGGCCAGTTGTGCCAGTTCTGACACACTGAACTCAGTGCCGTCAGCATGGCTATGCGCCTCCGTCTGAACAGGCACAGGGATATGGGCCACCCACATGTCTTCCTTGTTCATGGAATAGGCAACCCAGAGGTCGGAGTCACGAGGCACACCGTTACCCTCCTGGATGCCACGCACATACTGTGGGCCATACGACTTGTAGTTACCACCATAGCGCATGGGGGGCACCTCGCCCTGAACCAAGTTGAGGGTTGTATACTCCAAACCGTCCTTCGAAAGACTGATGCCCAGTGGCCAGCGGTATTCCGAAGGGTTATAGATGGTGGCATAGGTACCATCCGAAAGGCGCTGGCCCCAGATTTTGGCATTGCTGTTGACGAAACCTTGTGCACGATTGACGGGCTGTGCCCATGTCTGCCCACCATCGTCGCTAATGCTGGTCAGAGCATGTTTCCAAAGTGACACCAGACGTCCGTCGGGCAACGTATAATCGCAATAGGCTTTATATTCCTTATGCAACGGGATAAGTGGGTCGTTGCGGTCGGCCTCTTCCACCCATTGCATACGATAACGCGGGTTAGCGAGAATCTCCTCACAGGCCCGACGGGTGGCCTTGTCGGCCTTGGTATAATAAGGGAATGCTGTCTTATAGGATTTGTAAATATGATTCAGGTAGATGAAATAGATGGGGCCGAAGGTGCCGTCCTTCTTCACCTCGCGAACGACTCGTCCTAAACCGTTGCCATCGTTGGGATCGTCCTTTTTGTCGAAGGCTACCCCGTAGTTGCCGATGGCAAAGAGCTGCCCTGACTTAGAGACATACCACCCCACTCGCTGGTGCATGATGGCTGTTAGGTCATGGGCTTTCTCGGGGCGGTTAGGTTTCTGGAAACCTTCAGGAACCTTTATCTCGGGGAACAGGATTTCAGGCTCCGTCCATGTGTAGCCGTCCACTGAAGTCTGAAGCATGGTGCGCGAAGGGGGCACATGCTCATCCTTGGGGTCGCAGAGGTAGTGCACATAGAAACGGTTACTCCAGTAGGCCATCATAGGCTGATGGTTGTACGTCCAACCGTCGTTGTCGGCATGGGTGGGATATTCGCGATTGGCACGCAGTATCTGGATATTGTGCACACCGACCACAGGCGACAAGCCTCCGTCATGCCGCTCTGGATTGCTGAGCGTAGTACCGGTATAGTGGACGCGGTCGTTGGCATGTAACAGGTTATAGACCACACGCTCGTCAGCCTTGAAGATGGTACCATGCTTGTGCAGTACGGGAACACGAACCTGCTTGGAGACATCCTCGAACTTCACAAAGTCCTTGGTATAGTGGGCCCCAAAGTCCTTCAGTTCATAGCGGTCATAATAGATGAGCCAGCCGCCATCGACCTTTGCTGTCGTGGGCCCTTCCATCATCTTGCCGGTGAAAGGTTCTGAGGCCTTTGACCAAGGACCATAGGGCGACTTGGCATAGGCCACCTTGATATCGCGCTCTGGGCGGGTATTATCCTTGAGTACCATCACATAGTCACGCTTGCCACGTTTGACCAGCGTTGCGTCAATGCATGAGAAACCAGGATCTATCATCAGTTTGGTAGGGGCAAAGGTCTTAAAGTCCTTCGTTGTGGTATAGTACAGCCGATGGTTGTTCTTGTGTTCTTCCTGCCCGTCAGGGAACTTGCCCGGTATGCACGAGGCCCAGATGATGACAGCCTGCCGGCGTTCGTCGTCCCAGAAGAGTTCTGGCGCCCACACATTGACGGTCGAGGTATCAGTCATCACCTCGATGAAACGCTGATCGCTCCAATGCTTTAAGTCCTTGGAACAAGCATAGCCGAAGCCACGGTCACCACGCCAGGAACTGGTCCATACCAGATGAAACATACCATCGGGAGTACGGATGATGCTGGGGTCACGCATGACACGCTGTTTGCCCACTTCTGGTTTCAACCACGTACCGGGAATAGAGTCCCAGTGCCACCCATCATAGCTGTAGATAAATCTCAGGCCGTCGGTTGCCGGCTCATGGAAGGAGGTGGATACATATACTTCACGCTGGGCTGACAGTGACAATATGCTCGTCAGCATGAGGAATAAGAAACAAAAACGTTTTGCCATGTTACATACATTATTTATTATTAGACGAAATGTTTGGCGGTTTGTAACTAAATCACTACCTTTGTCGACCCATAGAACAAAAATAACAATAAACATGAAACGACTGACAACTATCATTCTTGCCTTGGGTCTGACCATGACCATGCAGGCTCAAAACCGTTCTAACGGTTATCCTATCACACAAGTTCCGTTCACCGCTGTAAAGGTTACTCCCAACACATTCTGGGGAGACCGCATTCATGCAGCCCGTGAGGTCACCATCCCCCTGGCTTTCCAGAAATGTGAGGAGACGCACCGTTACGAAAACTTCAACATGGCGGCCTATACCCTGCAGCACCCAGGACACGAGGGGCTGAAGACACCAAAGTGGGACGTGTCTAAGTTCATGGGATTCTCGTTTGACGATACTGACGTCTACAAGACCATCGAGGGTGCCAGCTATGTATTACAAACCTATCCAGACAAGAAACTGACTGCCTATATAGACTCTGTGCTGGACATTGTCGCTGCTGCCCAGGAGCCTGACGGCTATCTCTATACCGCCCGTACCATTAATCCTGAACATCCGCACCATTGGTCTGGCAAGAAGCGCTGGGAGACTGAGGACTTCCTCAGCCATGAGCTGTGCAACCTGGGCCCCATTGACGAGGCTGCCTGTGCACACTATCAGGCTACAGGAAGTGACAAGTTCCTGAATATTGCCAAGCGCTATGCCGACTGTGTAGTCCGCGAGGTTGGTGCCCGTGAGGGACAAGCCTGCATCGTGCCTGGACACCAGATTGCCGAGATGGCTCTGGCTCGTCTGTTTGTACTGACTGGCGAGCAGAAGTATCTGGACGAGGCTAAATTCCTGCTGGACTACCGCGGAAAGACTGGCCGCCGCGACCTCTACTCACAGAGTGACAAACCCGTCACAGAGCAGAAGGAAGCCTGGGGACATGCCGTCCGTGCAGGCTATATGTATGCCGGCATGGCTGACGTAGCAGCCCTGACAGGCGACCAAAACTACCTGAAGGCCATTGATGCCATCTACCAAAACATCGTATCCAAGAAGTACTATATTACAGGCGGTGTGGGTGCCCGCCATGCCGGTGAGGCTTTCGGTGCCGACTACGAACTGCCCAACCTGACCTCATACAACGAGACCTGTGCAGCCATCTCGATGGTGTATCTGTTCCACCGTATGTTCCTCCTTCACGGCGATGCAAAGTATATCGACTGCATGGAGCGCACCTTGTATAACGGTGTCATCAGCGGCATGTCGGTAGACGGAGGCCGTTTCTTCTACCCCAACCCACTGTCGAGCGACGGCAAGTATGCCTTCAATGCCGACAACACGGTGGAGCGCCAGCCGTGGTTTGGCTGTGCCTGCTGTCCGTCAAACCTCTGCCGCTTCATTCCCTCGTTCCCTGGCTATATGTATGCCGTCAAGGACCGCAAGGTCTATGTCAACCTGTTTGCAGGCAATACGGCAACCATCCAGGTAGGCGGAAAGAACGTCATTCTGGAACAAGTCACCAACTACCCTTGGGATGGCGACATCACCATCAAGGTGGTACAGAACAAGGCCAAGGATTTTGCCCTGATGATCCGTATTCCCGGATGGGCTACCGGACGGCCTGTTCCCTCAGACCTCTATCGCTATAGCGACGACGTGCTGCCCGCAGTACGTTGCACCGTCAACGGCCGCAATGTGGATGTCAAGACCGAAAAGGGCTATCTGACTATTGACAGCAAATGGAGAAAGGGAGATGTCGTACAATTGCATTTCGACATGCCGGTCCGTACCGTTCAGGCCAATGGACACGTGGCCGATGATCGTGGCCGCATAGCTGTGGAGCGCGGACCATTGGTTTATTGTGCCGAAGGTGCTGACAATGCCGGTTTCAACATCTTTAACTTCCTAATGCCTCGCCAACCTCGCTTCACCATTGCAGACCGTCAGATTGCCGGAAAGCGTGACGTGACATTCAATGTCACAGCCATCACCGTCAACGGACAGGCTGTTGACACGGATGACCAAGGCAAGGTAGTGACCAAGGATGCCACACTGACCATGGTGCCCTACTACGCATGGAACCACCGTGGTCCAGGACTCATGGAAGTCTGGATGCCACAGAGCATCAGTGCCCTGGGCAACTACTAATATTTCTGACTCTTGATAAACTCTAATATGGAACGGTTAAACTCGTTTGGCCGTTCCATATTCAGCATATGGCCACAGTCTTCGATAACGACAAAGCGGCCATCTTTCGTGTATTTCAGTTCGGCAGGCTGACTGCGCTTTCCCTTGAGTTCATTGGCTCCACGAATGCAGAGCACGGGCACATCAACCTGGCCTCGCTGTTTGAGACGTGCCCAGGCTTCCCGACCATAGAACAAGCGTACTTCTTTATGTAACGGCTGCCAAGCCGACCAGGCTTGTACCATCTGAGTCAACGGCTTTCGCATCCGTTCGCGTTGACTGCCACCACTGGACATCAGCTGCTCTATCCATTCCGACTTCATCTGACTGACACCTTTCGTCTTCAATGCTGCTATCTCGCTGTCTCGCTTTGCACTTTCAGCCGAGTCCATCGGTTCACTGGGGCCTTTCGAACTCCGGATTCCTCCACTGGCCAAAGTACAGGTCAGCATCCGGTCAGGATACATCGCCAACATGTCACCAGCCACAAAAGCACCCATTGAGAGTCCTACCACATGTGCCCTCTGAATATGTAGAGAATCCATCAGCGTCACGACATCATCCACATGACAGAACTGTAAGTCTTCACGCTGCTCGCTGGAACGTCCATAGCCACGAAAGTCCAACCGTATCAGCCGAAAATGTCTGGAAAGCGGTTTCCATTGTTCGTCCCACATGTGGCCATCCAGAGAATGGCCATGTAACAAGAGCATCGGTTCCCCCTTACCCCGTTCTTCATAATAAAGGCTGCCACCGCCCGTCGTGGCCACCCTCCCGCTATATGTCGAAGCACATCCCGACAACAGCAAAGCAACGCTGAATATCCAAAAATTCTTCATTCCGCGTGCAAATATACGAAATAATTCGTAACTTTGCAAACCGAAAACAAAACTATAGAAGAAAATGCAAGTTATCAATTTCGCAGAACAGAACAGCATCATCAACCACTACATGGCTGAGTTGCGCGACAAGAACTATCAGAAAAACCGCCTCACCTTCCGCCACAACGTGGAGCGCATCGGCGAGATGATGGCCTTCGAGCTGTCGAAGACCTTGGAGTATAAACCCAAGACCATCAAGACCCCGCTGGGCCAGCTGGACATCCCCCTCACGAAGCAGGAGGACATAGTCGTTGCCACCGTGCTGCGTGCCGGACTGCCCTTCCACCAGGGGTTTCTCAACGTCTTTGACGGTGCCGACAATGCCTTTGTGTCGGCTTATCGTATGTACATCAACCGCGAACATACGGAAGTGGGCGTCCATACAGAGTATATCGCCACACCTAGCGTGAAAGGCAAGACGCTGCTCATCGTAGACCCAATGTTGGCTACGGGCGGCAGTCTGGCTGCTGCCATCGAGGCACTGATGGAGGCTGGCAAGCCGAAGAAGATTCACGTCTGCTGTGTGATAGCCGCCCCTGAGGGTGTCGAGGCCCTGAAGGAGTTTCTGCCCGACAGTGCCACCCTATGGTGTGCTGCCATCGACGAGGGTATGAACGAGCACAAGTATATCGTGCCTGGATTCGGCGACTGTGGCGACCTCTGCTATGGCGAGAAGCTGCAGTCGTTCAGGAAGAAGGCTGACAAGTGAGTGAATAAAGGAAAAAGAAAGAGGATGTGCCTATTTTCCGGCACATCCTCTTTCTTTTTTTTGTATCTGTTGTGTGTATTTTAATCTTCTTCGTCTTCAGGGTCTACAAGCCAGAAGGTCTCCCACGACGAGTCGTTGCAGGGGTTGGTTTCTGAATCTTTCACTGCCACATTGTTGACATTGAGCCACTTGCTCCAGCCGGTGGCTGCGTCGAAGGCAGAGGCCTTGTAGTTGGCACCGTAGTTGGTATAGGTACTCTCGTTCTTGGCGTAGACGGAGATGCCTATTGAGTAACCGGGCTTGTCGCCGCTGACGACGGGTGCAATAAAGTAGCCGTCGCTGGTTTTGCGGTTGACACCGCAGAAGCGATACATGGTGGCAGCGTTGTAGGCTGTATGCAAGTCGCTGACAATCTTCTCTGCCTGAGTCTTCAGAGTGGTGTTCTGCAGATAGTTGGATACCAGGTTGGCATAGTCGAGCAGGTCGATATAGGGGCTGTCTTTCTCGAAGAGGTAGACGAGATGGGTTGCCTGGTCGATGTCGCTGGCATTGGTAGCGTAGTTGGCGGCGAGCAGGTCGGCCAGGGCTTTCACCTGTGTGTTGATGGCGGCCAGCTTGTCAGAGCGCCAGCAGCCGAAGTCGCAGTTCTCGTTGTGCATGATGTTGGGGTTCTTACTGTCTTTCACATTGAGGAAGTCCCCGTTGACGGTTTCGATGGTGGTATGCTGCTTGGCGATGGCTGCCTCAAAGTCGTTGGGCGAGGCATTGATGGCATCGATGAGCCCAGTGATGTGCTTGCTGTTGATGCGTGCTACGTGCGAGCTGGCAAACTGGTATTCGCAGTAGGGAGCAACCTCGGTGAACACTTCGAGCTGACCCATCAGACAGCCGTACCAGTAGATGGCCTTGATCTTGCCGGTCTCCTTGAGGGCCTCGGCGATGGTCTTGATGGCTACACCCTTGTTGTCGTGGTTGTCGTCGTAGCCAATGCCGCGAGTAAATACCTCATGGTCAAGGTCGAAGCCGCCACCGTGGTTGACAGGCATCAGGATGTAGTTCTCGGCAGGAGCGGTCTGCTTGGCCCACTTGATGTAGTCAACGAGGGTAGACTCCTTGTAGAGTTCTACCTCGGAGGCATTCTTGTAGAAGCAGTCTTTGCGGAAGGCGTTGAGGTCATTCGCATATTTCGTGAAGTCCTTGGTGAGTTCATAGCGGTAGGTCTTGCCGAACTCGCCGTAGAAATGGTTTGGTGTCACTGAGGGGTCAATGCTCTGGTGGGTAGAGATGTCTTTCGACATGGAGTACATGACGGTGACACGCACCTGGTTGTTGCTGACGCCTAAGGACTTGGCCATGT
>ODAI010033224.1_pt1 | contig 10742 bp, 9 predicted proteins | sample 1539321 | NCBI WGS metagenome assembly ODAI01 (sample SAMN02144231, study PRJEB22623) | gut metagenome | biome: sheep rumen | host: Ovis aries | place: New Zealand | reverse complement strand
CGATGCGTCAGTAACGGATGGTATGGACTGGAGAACCTCAGCCTCATCCCCGGTCAGGTCGGAGCCAGTGCCGTGCAGAATATAGGAGCCTATGGCGTCGAGGTAGCAGACCGTATAGTCTCGGTACATTGCGTCAGCCTTCAAGACGGCACCCTGCGCACATTTGCCAACAGCGAATGTAGCTACGGCTACCGCCACAGCATATTCAAGGAACCCGGTACCAAGGGAAACTATGCCGTCGTCAGCGTTGATTACAAGCTCAGCAAGACGTTTGTCCCACACCTCGATTACGGAGGCATCCGCAATGCCATGCAGGACACATCCGTCACAGCACACAACCTGCGCAAGACCATTATTGCAATACGTCGCCAGAAACTGCCCGATCCCCAGGTCCTGGGCAATGCCGGCAGCTTCTTCATGAACCCCATCATCTCCCGTTCGCAGTTTTCGGTACTCTGCCAGCGCTATCCCGATATGCCATCATATACGGTTGACGATGACCACGTCAAGGTTCCGGCTGGCTGGATGATTGAAAAATGCGGATGGAAAGGCCGTTCCCTCGGCAATGCCGCAGTACACGACCTTCAGGCCCTTGTGCTCGTAAACAGGGGAGGAGCGACAGGTACCGAAATCAAGGAGCTGTGCATGGCCGTCCGCGCAGCAGTACAGGAAAACTTTGGCATCACAATCAACCCCGAGGTCAACTTCATACCCTGACCACCAGTCCGTCGTAAGCCAGGTGCACATCCTTCGGGAGTAAGGCATCCTCGTCAGCATGACACCCCATGTGGTGTGACATGTGTATCAAGTAGGTCGGTATGGATTCCAGCCCGTTCATCACGGCAATACGCTTCGAAAATTCACAAGCCTTCTCCACCGTCTGGTGCGTCGGATGCTCGTAATGACGCAATGCATTCACCACCAGGACCTTTATTCCGCACAGCAGCCTCACACTTTCTTCCTCAATCTCCGTCATGTCGGTAATGTAGCCGATGTCACCCACACGATACCCCATTATTGGTAGTTTTCCATGTATCACCTTCAGTGCCGTGACACGGATGTCCCCAACCTGTATCACATCATGCGGATTGATGTCATGCAACTCAATTTTGGGTATTCCGGGATACGTATGGTTCACCAGGCAATAGGGCAGTCGCTCCCTCAGATGACCGGCACAATACGGATCCGCATACATGTGCGTCTCAGGCCTGTGATACGTAAATGGTCGCAGGTCGTCAATGCCACCCACGTGGTCATAATGCTCATGCGTGATGAATACAGCATCAAACGGCTTGTCCCAGTCCATGCGCAGCATCTGCTCCCTGAAGTCGGGACCGCAATCCATCAGTATTCGCACGTCACCGCTCTCAAACAATGCCGAACACCTCAGGCGCTTGTCACGACTGTCCCGGCTCGTACAGACAGGACAATGACAACCAGGCTGCGGAATACCACAGCTCGTTCCAGTACCCAGGAATGTCATCTTCATCATTTCACCTCAGGAAATGTCCTGCCCTCACGTATGATTTCCAGCGAACGAATAACGGCAGGATCATCCTGATTCAGGAATTTCAGGTACTCCTTCATATTCGTCGCGTTATATATAATACCACCGTATATGGCACGGCGGAACAGTGGTTCGCTACGTACTAGCATCAGGTTGCGGCGTTGCAGTCCATGCACCTGTCCGTAACGCGCAAATTTATCCAGCAATCCCTGTCCGTCCATCCATTTCACAATCTCCTCACCATTTTTCATCCTGCTCAGTTTCTGACGGTTGTTGTCTACCGTCTCGAAGCAGAACTGCTGTATCATACCCGTATAAGCCGCCTGCTTGTAATACGATGTCAAGTTCGTTGTATCCTCGGGAACGAATATGTCAGGACGTATTCCGCCGCCACCGTACACTACACGGCCCAGGCTTGTCCTGAACTGAGGTCCCTCCTCATGAATGCTGTCCTCGTTAAAGTACTCACCGCGCTCATACCGCATCAGCAAATCCTTCTCATAATCCTCGTCATGACCCTTTACATAGGGTTTCTGGATACAACGCCCGCTCGGAGTGTAGTATCTGGCAACGGTCAGGCGTACGACACTGCCGTCACGGAATTCCATAGGCTGCTGCACCAGACCCTTGCCAAAACTGCGTCGGCCCACCACCATACCACGGTCGTTATCCTGTATGGCACCCGCAAAAATCTCGCTTGCAGATGCACTCATCTCATCCATCAGCACCACGATAGGCAGTTTCTGAAAACTGCCCCTGCCGTCACTGCGATAATCCTCGCGCGGACACTTGCGTCCCTCGGTATATACAACCAGACGGTTGGCAGGCAGGAACTCATTCACCATCTGTATTGCAATATGCATATATCCACCCCTGTTGCCGCGCAGATCCACAATCAGCGATTTCATGCCACGCATGTTCAGTTCAGCCAGCGCACTCAGCATCTCGGCATACGTCTGCTCGCCAAAACTCTTTACCCTGATATATCCGACCCCATTTTCTATCATGTACGCAGCATCGATGCTCTCAATCGGGATTTCTCCCCGGATTACGTCAAAAACCAGTGGCTTGGTATGCCCATGGCGCTTTACGGTCAGTTTGACGTGCGAATCCTTTTCACCTTTCAGGTTTCTCATTACCTCGTCAGTCGGCAGTTTGACCAGCGACTTTTTGTCCGCCTTCAGTATGCGGTCACCAGCCAGCAGCCCCGATTTCTCAGCAGGCCCGCCGTGAATTACCCCCATCACCATTACCGTATCATGCTCCATGCGGAAACTGACACCGATACCCGAGAACGAGCCCTTCAGGTCCTCCTGTGCCTGCTGTGCCTCGCTTGCCGGAATGTAGGCCGAATGCGGATCCAGTTCAGACAGAATCTCAGGCATGGCATCCTCGACCAGAGTGTTCATGTCCACCGTATCGACATAATTATTGTCAATTAGCTGCAATAGGTAATTCAGCTTATTGCTTCCTGTATTTATGATGTTCAGTCTGTTGCCACTGAAGTGAGTCGCGAAAAACGACCCCAGGATAATACCAATGACCATGCTTATGGCCAGCAGCAGCGGATATGTCCTATGCTTTTTCATTATCTTCAAGAGGAAGGAATTCAACCATAATGCCGGCACGTCGCAGCAAGTCTATGCCATCGCTCAGACGGTACTCCCGACCATACACCACACGCTTTATCCCCGACTGTATTATCAGCTTGCTGCACTCGATGCAGGGCGAATCCGTAACATACAGCGTAGCCCCGTCCGAGTTGTTCCCGCTACGAGCAATCTTCGTAATCGCATTCGCCTCGGCATGCAGCACGTATGGGAATGTCACGTTGTTCTCCTCGCAGATGTTCGGAAAACCACTCGGCGTGCCGTTGTACCCGTCCGATATAATCATCTTGTCCTTTACTATCAGCGCACCCACCTGGCGACGCTCGCAATAGCTGTTCTCGCTCCATATACGCGCCATGCGCAGATACCTGCGGTCCAATATACTGTTATCCTTCATATCTTTTATACTTTAATACCGTTACGTTCCAGTAATGCATCAATCGTAGGCTCACTTCCCTTGAAATTCCTGTACAGCACCATAGGATGCTCGCTACGGCCGCGTGACAGGATTTCGCGGCGGAACCTGTCTGCAGTCTCGCGGTTGAAGATACCCTCCTTCCTGAACACCCCAAACGCATCCGCCTCCAGCACCTCAGCCCACTTGTAACTGTAATATCCCGCTGCATATCCTCCGCTCATGATATGCCCGAAGCGTACGCTCATGCAACTCTCCCTCAGTGACGGCAGTACCATGGCACGCTCCCATGCATTGTGCTCATATTCACGTATGTCAACATCCTCGGGCAATGGTTCCTGCCTTGTGTAGTAAGCCATATCCAGCAGGCAGAAGCTTACCTGGCGGCAGCAGGCATAGCCGCACTGGAAATTACGCGATTCGCGTATCCGCTCAATCAGCTCCGCAGGCATAGGCTCTCCAGTCTCATAATGTTGCGCAAAGGTTCTCAGGAACTCCGGTTCTATCGCATAGTTCTCCATAAACTGGCTCGGCAACTCGACAAAATCCCAATACACGTTCGTACACGACAGAGCCTCGAACCTGACATCCGAGAACGTTGCGTGCAAGGCATGGCCAAATTCATGCAGGAAAGTCTCCACCTCACCCAGTGTCAGCAACGACGGACGCTCCTTGGTCGGTTTCGTCAGGTTCATCACTATGCTCACAATCGGACGTACGTTCTCCCCGTTCTCCTCAATCCACTGTTCGCGGTATGTTGTCATCCACGCACCCGGCTGCTTGTTCTCACGTGGATGGAAATCAGCCAGGAGCACAGCCAGGAAACGCCCATCGCCATCTACGATGCGAAATGCATCCACGTCAGGATGATAGACAGGTATGTCGTCAGCCTTCATAAACCGTATGCCATATAGTCGCTGTGCCAGGCCAAACACACCCTCCTTCACACGCTCTAGAGGCAGATATGGGCGCAACATCTCGCTGTCTATGTTGAAACGGCGCATCTTCAGCAAGTATCCGTAATGGGCAAAATCCCACGGCTCCAGGTCAAAGTCCTCGCCCTCAACCTCACGTGCCAGCCGTTCAACGTCGGCAACCTCCTCCCTCGCAACCGGCATATACGCATCCAGCAACCTGTCCATCAACTCCATAACATGCGCCGTATCACCAGCCATGCGCCTTTCCAGTACAAAATCAGCATAGGTCCTGTACCCCATGATTTCTGCCAGTTCCAGTCGCAGGTTCACAATACGCCGTACCACAGACATATTATTGTTCCCATTGTCATGGGTACATATCGTGTTCATCGCATTATACAGTTTCTCGCGCAGATCACGACGCTCGCTGTACTGCATAAACGGTCCATAGCTCGGTCCCTGCAGCGTCACCACCCATCCCTCCAGTCCACGTGTTTCAGCCTCATGACGGGCTGCAGCAACTGCACTCTCCGGTAAACCCTTCAGGTCAGCCTCCTCACTTAGGTGCATTGTAAACGCATTCGTGTCGTGCAGTTCATTCTGCGAGAACTGCAATGTCAGCATCGACAGTTCAGTACGTATCTCAGCCAGACGCTCCTTCTTTTCCTTAGGCAGGTCAGCACCCGAACGCAGAAAACCGTCATATATCTTCTCCATCAGCAGACGCTCCTCGCTGTCCAGCACCTCCCGCTTCTCCCAGACACGCTTTATGCGTTGGAACAAAGCCTCGTTCATTGTTATTGCGTTGCTGTGCTCGCTCAGCAGCGGAGACATCTTCTGCGACAGTTCCTCCATCTCAGGACTGTTGCAGGCACTCAGCAGGTTAAAGAACACACTGGTCACGTTCTCCAGCATCTCACCCGTCTTGGGCAATATCGTATTCTCGAACGTAGGCTCCTCGGGATTGTTCACCAATGCATCAATTGCCTCACGCTCACGGCGCATACCCTCAAGCATAGCCTCCTCGTAGTGCTCAAACCTAATTCTGTCAAAAGGCGGAACCTCGTGAGGTGTACCGTATGTCTTTTCGTAGAATGGATTATCCTTCATCCCTTTCAACCTTTAACCTATTAATTCATAATTCATAAATATTTCCCTTAAACCTCAACCCCCAAACCTCATGCATCATACCTCATACCTCAAACAATATCCTTTCCCTCTTCAACCTTATCTTTCCCTCATCCTGCATCCTGTGCAGTGCACGTGACACATTCAGCCGCGTCTCCCTTACAATCCCCGCCAGCGTGTCCATTTTTATTATCAGCAACTTCCGGCTGCCGGCATTCAGCTGTATGCTGCCTACAAACCTCATTATCTGCTCCTCGACCGTATGCGTCATACATTCCCGCGCGGCTCTGTTCTGCCTCTCCAGGCGGGCAGCCATACGCCCCAGCAGGTTGATGCGGAAAATCTCATTATTCATTAGCGTTCTCATCACATGCTCGCGACTGACCACCGCCAATCTGGCATCCGTCGTAGCCCTGTAGCTCCGCTCATATCGCTGACTCAGGCTCCACACTGCCTCCTCCTCAATAACCTGACCCGCATATATTGACTCATGCAGTTCCCAGTCTCTGGTCTTCAGGCAGCACTCCATTTCCCCCTCCATCAGCATGGCCAGCGTCCTGCAATACTCCCCCTGACCTATCACTACACCCTCGTCCCTCTCAATCGACACGATTCGTATCACATGCCTCTCCTGCCAGTCCAGAAGGACATTGGCACCGATACCCTGCAAAAGGGGTAGGGAAGAAAGCAAGGAGTAATGCAGATTCATCTTATTCAATCCCGGTCAGTTCATCCGTTCAATATTAGTCCACGTCCTGTAGTTACCCTTCTCGTCGGTATATATGAAATATGCCTTCAGCTCAGGATGGGCACTCAGTACCTTTTTAGCCTTTTCCAGTCCCATTACCATAAAGCTTGTCGCATACCCGTCGGCCATGGCACAAGTCGGTGCCAGCACTGTGCTGGACAGGATGCTGTGCTGTACGGGATACCCCGTCTTGGGGTCAATGGTGTGCGCCACCTTACGCCCGTCCTTCGTTATGTAGAAGTTCCGGTAGTTTCCGCTCGTCGCCATTGCAGACTCATGCACCTCCATCGTCTTCTGTATCTCGTTGTTCAGACTCGTACTGTCCTCGACAGGACGGTTGATACCAATCACCCACGCCTTGCCTTTGGGGTTGTTTCCGGCAGTCACAATCTCGCCCCCAATCTCGACCATATAGTTTCTGACCCCATGCTTCTTCAGTATCTCGGCAACCTTGTCCGACCCAAACCCCTTGGCTATCGCACTCAGGTCCATTACCATCCGCTCATCCTCCTTGGCAAACACATCATCCTTCAGGCTCACACGTTTCCAGTTTACCAGCTCCCGCAGACTGTCCACCTGAGCACTGTCGGGCAACATTCCCTTCTTGAAACCAAAGCCCCATGCGTTAACCAGCGGAGCCACCGTAATGTCAAATGCACCGTCCGTTTCCTCTGATATCTTACTTGCTAGGCAAAAAACCTCGGTCAGCATACTGTCAGCATGCATATCCTCGCCACTGTTAATCCTGGCAAGTGTACTTTTGGGGTTGAACATCGACAGCGAACAGTCTACCCTATACAGGACATCCTTTATCTCATTTATCAGATCCGTATCCGACTGATACGTAACATGCATCACGGTACCAAAGGTATTAGTCGTCAGCGACCTGTAGTCCCCCTCCTTCGTACCCTCGTCTCCGTTGTCGTTGCGTGTAACGGCGGCATAGTACGTTCCCGCAATTAGGAACAGCAGGAATGCCGTCTGTAGCAAAATCTTAAAATTCCTGTTCATTGCATTATCGTTTGATGTAGCCTTTTAATGTTTTAATCTTATAACCTTTTCCCGTATCTCCGTTATTCAGTTATTCCGTAAGTCCTACCGTCCCTTCTTCATGCTGCGACCAAACTCAAATATGACGTTCGCCGTACCACCCCAGCAATTACTCCCATTGATGCCATATCCAGGTATATACCACGGTTGTCCATACTCGTAATGCTTCTTAGTAAACAGAAACTTGTATCTGCCGTTCCATCCGATACGGATAAAACTCCATATCTTAGCCTCGAATCCCAGAACCGCCTCGCCCCATACGGCAGAGCCCGACAAGTCCTTCATATCCACAGGCACAGGCACTTTACATGCAGGGTCCTCCTGGTCAGGATTACTGTAATCGTACGAAAAACTCGAATACCCCACACGGAAACCCAGCATAAAACGGTTACTTCTGCGCCTCTTGTTACAGTTTATGTCGAATCCTCCACGGAAATAAGGAGCCGATGTATGAAAACTGTTGTTTGTCGTATTGCCCGAGCGGGTACTCGTACCCACACCGAATTCAAATATTGGGAACACCTTCTCCTTCAGGCTCAGGCGACCCATTATCTCAAACTGCGACCAAGTAGAACCCGCAGCCTTCATCACCAGGCCCACCACATCACCGCCAAAAGCAAACCCCGACAGGAAATACTGCTTCTCCTTCTTGTCCTTCTCAGGCTCCACCCATTTCGTAGGGATAATCTTGCCGTTCCGGTCACGCTTTATACCCAGCGAATCCACGGTATAGAACACCGTATCAGCCTCAGCAACCGAATCAACCCTCAGCGTCTCCTGCGCCCACCCGGCCACAGAAACAAACACCAATATAATCAACAATACCGTCCTCACAATATCCCAAACACTTAACCCTTTAACCTTTTAGCTTTTTAATGTTTTAATCTTTTAACACTCGCCAAGACTCCCATGAAGCTCTTGAGCGGTGTTGCCCCTGCGGGACGGTCGCAGAACTTCGGAAGTATTAAGAGGGTCGATGAAGTCAATGTTCTAATGTTTTAATCTTTTACATATATTTTCAGATGCACAACATCCTCGAATCCCACTTTCCTTTCTGTAATCTTCACGCTGTCTATCCACGTGTCGCTGCAATACACATCACTAATCGTATGCATTACACGTGTAGGACAGTCAGGTGATTCAAAATATTGGAAATTATCCTTCTTTACAATCAGCGAATCAATTTCCACATAATCCTCTCCGGCGTGGCGCAATACAAACGTATCAGCATCCAACATATAGCTCATGGGCAGTTCCACCTCCGATGCCATCATCTTTCTATTCAGCAGGATGCTGTCCGTACCGGCTGCCAAAACCGTCAGCGAATCATCCAGGTAGCAAGTACTGCCAGTACTGTCGTAAAACTGAAACCTCAGTTTCACCGAACTCGTTCCCGTGCAGTCCAGCAAGTCACAGCCACACAGCAGCACGGCACATGGCAGCAAAGCCAACCAAAACCTCAGTCTGCTACCCATCAGCATTTGGTACGGATATGATACTTGTTACGCTCCTGACTGTTGCGGCTCACCAACTCGCCCAAGAATCCCGCTACAAACAGCTGTGTACCCAATATCATCATTGTCAGTGCAATGTAGAAATAGGGCATGTCTGTAACTAACGGACACGTTATACCGGCACTAAGGCACCACAGCTTCCTTCCGCCCACGGCAACGACAGCCAGGAACCCCAACATAAACATCAGCGTCCCGATAAAGCCGAATATATGCATTGGCTTCAGCCCGAAACTGTCAATAAACCACAGACTAATCAAATCCAGATAGCCGTTCACGAAACGGTTCCAGCCCATGAATTTGCTCTTGCCAAACTGTCGTGCCTGGTGATGAACAGGCTTCTCGCCAATCTTCCCGAATCCCGCATTTTTGGCAAGATAGGGAATATAGCGGTGCATTTCGCCATACACCTCGATATTCTTCACAACTTCGAGACGGTACGCCTTCAGCCCGCAGTTGAAATCATGCAGGTTCTTAATGCCACTTACCATACGTGCAGTAGCATTAAACAGTTTCGTAGGTATCGTCTTGCTCAGCGGATCCCCCTGTTTGCGGTTCTGCTTGTAGCCACTCACCAGGTCATACCCGTCCTCCATAATCATACGGTACAGTTCCGGTATCTCGTCAGGACTGTCCTGCAGGTCAGCATCCATCGTGATTACAACATTGCCCCTTGCGGCCTCGAAACCACAGTACAACGCAGGGCTCTTGCCGTAATTGCGGCGGAAGCATATACCATGCACCGTTTCCGGGTACTCATCGTGCAGCTTCTCAATCACCTGCCACGACGAATCCGTTGAACCGTCGTTCACAAAAATAACCTCGTACCTGAATTTTTTCTCGTCCATTACACGCTGTATCCACTCCAGCAACGGACGCAGGCTCTCCTCCTCGTTCCATAACGGGATGACAACCGATATGTCTATAGAATCATTCATAACCTAAATTGACTTTATCCTAAATTTCGCGTGCAAAGATACAAAAATTAATACTAAATCCCTAATATATTTACGTTTCATTTCACGTAACCAGCAGGATTGTTCAGCCTTCACCATACAATTTGCAAGGCTAAAAGCTGTTCCCAAATTTCCAGACTATTTCGGGGGCCTTTTTCGTGCAGACTTTTAATGAAAAAGTACAGCCTCTCTTAGAAAGAGATATAGTTATTATATTTGCAAATGTAAAGAAAATTAAATTTATGAGAAAATAACATGCAAGGAAAATTCCTGAAAGGACGTATTTAAGGTGTTTTTTCTAAAATTCCGTTGTTGAGAATTATGAAAGATTATTTCGGTATTTTGACAGTTGAAAAACAGCCCGAATATTAACCATTTAGTTCTATACTGTCTTGAAATTTACTGTTTTGCAGATATTTGGCATATGTATCAAGATGGGCTGGGATTACGTCAAGGAGTACTCCTATGCCTGCATCCGCAGGTCAGGTGACATCTTCTTGTACGAGAAGACGTTGCCTCCCAGTCTGAGTCAGAGGCCTGTAAATATAGGCAGTATGGGTATCAGGAGGTTTGTCTTGCTGGATTGACTTCATCCATCCCGATGCCCTGCCGAGGGTAGGCCGTCAAAAAAGCATCTTCATTTGTCTTATGAAAGTAAACTTTCCCTGACAAGTTGAAGATGCTTTTTTTTGAGCCTCTTGTCGGATTCGAACCAACGACCCCGAGATTACAAATCACGTGCTCTGGCCAACTGAGCTAAAGAGGCGGGTGGGTAAGCGATCTATATCGCGCCGCTACAACCAAGTACCCTTGCTGCGGTCAAGCCCTGGGGGAGTTCCGAGGGAGCATGCCGTACAGGACTTACCCGTATTTCTTGTTTGCGAGTGCAAAAGTATGACT
>ODAI014318642.1_pt1 | contig 10743 bp, 8 predicted proteins | sample 1539321 | NCBI WGS metagenome assembly ODAI01 (sample SAMN02144231, study PRJEB22623) | gut metagenome | biome: sheep rumen | host: Ovis aries | place: New Zealand | reverse complement strand
TCTGTCATTGACAAACAAAGACATCTGTGCCCGGCATCCCGGATGACAGAGTAAAATATGGTCAGGAGTTTCGAAAAAATGAAAGGAATAATGTGATCATGAAAAAAACTCTGTTTTCTCTTCTTCTTTTCGCCGCGATGATGTTTGCACTGGCGGGCACGGCCTTCGCAGAAGGCGGCACAGTCTCAAACGGAAAATACACCTTCGAGGACCGGAAGGGCAACACTGTCACGGTGCCAGTGGAAGCCTTCGCTGATGAAGTCATCAGTTTTGAACACGGAAATCCCTGGACCAGCGACCCGGACAACCAAGATCCAAACCTCACCCTGGGCCTGCCCGATTCCAGCAACGCGGCACAATCCACCGGCGACCTCTGCCTTGGGGACCGCGGCAATATCATCGTCCATCTGGGGCTTCCCTTCTATGATGGACCGGGCGATGATGTTTATATTTTTGAGGTCGGCCCGAACATCGAAGAAACAAAAGTTGCTGTCAGCAGCGATCTGAAGAACTGGTACAGCGTCGGCATTGCCGAGGGACGCACCGCAGGCCTTGATCTCGCAGGAAAAGTTCCGGCGGGCATGAACTTCAGCTATGTCAGCCTGACTGACGGAGACGCGAAGTCCGACGGCAGCTACCCCGGTGCAGACATCGACGCTGTATGCGCGCTGAACGCAAGACCCGGGACATCCTCTTCCGGCGGAAACTTCATCGGCAACAGCGGCAACGGTGAGACCTACACCTTTGAAGACCGGTACGGTAATACTGTCACGGTGCCAGTGGGTTCTTTCGCGGTCGAAGTCATCGATTTCATGCATGGCGATCCCTGGACCAGCGACCCGGACAACCAGGATCCGCACCTTACCCTGGGTCTGCCCGATTCCAGCAACGCGTCACAATCCACCGGGGATCTTTGCCTTGGCGACCATGGCAGTATCACTCTGCGCCTGGGGCTTCCTTTCTATGATGGCCCGGGCGATGATCTTTATATATTTGAGGTCGGCCCGAACATCGAAGAAACAAAAGTTGCCGTCAGCAGTGATCTCAGTAACTGGTACTATGCCGGCATCGCTGAAGGACGTACCGCGGGCATTGATCTCGCGGGGAAAGTTCCGGCGGGCATGAACTTCTACTACGTCGCTCTGAATGACGGAGACGCAAAGTCCGACGGCAGTTACCCCGGCGCGGACATCGACGCTGTATGCGCGTTGAATACGCGATAAACCGCCATCCGGCCTCTTTATCCTCTTGCCGCCGCAGTCTTCCGCTCCTTTTCTCTACTGTAAAAGCGGAGCCGGGCACCAGATACTTTTCTGATGCCCGGCTCCGTTTTTCTCCCGGAGGCTGTCCAGGTAATACATGTAACAATGCTGATTTGTTCTTTTCATGCTTTTTCAAAGACCATTTCCGACGAGCCTTCCTCCAGACTGTTATAAGAATCCAGATGGATATGGTTTCCCGGCGGCTCCTCAGCCAGACTCTTCAAATGATCTGCCAGGGAAAGCAGGCCTTCTCTGTTGGCTGAGATAACCACAGCGCCGTTTTCTATGCGGACGTTGATCTCGAATCCATCTACCCATTTCAGATCCATAAAGCTGCTCCTTCTTAAGTCTGTACCAGGTTAATAACCAAGAAATTTTTTCAATTCACTGTTTGGCAGGAGATCCTCTTTGTAAATTCCAAAGGATGCTCCCGGGACGATCTTAAGATAACGATCCAGGAACTCTTCATAGGTATCCGCTTCAAAGCAGTAGGGCGTAATAAAGAACACTCTGTTGCCGCCTGTCACCCGGTTTCCTGCCTGGACGTTTACTTTGTAGTCACCGGTCTTCAGCCTTATAAACTCATATCTTTCCAGATACCATCCGTGCAGATCCACATGTCCGAAGGGGACAGCAAAGGTTGCCACGGCCGGATTTGCTGCAAGCGCGGCATTCTGATAATCGGACTCAACGTTTTCTATAAAGCATTCCGCAGAGCTGCATTCGCACACAGTATAATCCTCTTTGTCCCCGTAAGCTCGTACAAACTCCCAGTCTCCGTTGACCTGCCTGATCGCGTAGCGCCAGGTTTTCTCAAGCATTTTTTTATCAAGCCAGCGGTAATCCTTCCTGACCTTTTCGTACGCCATGTCCAGGTACACCTCTACGTCCAGACCATACCTGAATTTTTCTGCGGGATCGGAGTTTCTTACAGATTCCCTCGTATACTCACAGAGAAAACCGATAAACTCGTCGGCCGTGGAGCCATCCTTCCACTCGCTGACGGCGACCGAGCCATTATAGAGTCTGGTGGTCTGGCCGAAAACATACTGTCCGTGACATGGAACGATCTCCCAGGGCGTCCGCTTTTTCATCTGCGTGACTGTTGCCCAGGGGTATTCCTTAAGCAGCTTTTCCAGGGCCTTTTTGTAATATACATCGACATCCGTTCCGTATTTGAATCTCTCAGGATCTGCCGAAGGATTTTTGTTCAGTTCCTCCTCGCGCCTTCTTTCATTTTCCTCCTCTTCCTCCGCTTCAAAAATGTCATCGGGGCTCAGAGCAGTCCATGCCCAGACCTTGTCCATCTTATAGCTGGCCAACGCAGGAGCGTAAATAAACCGCCCCTTGTTTTCCTCCAGCTTGTCCCACCTTCCGCCCGCCATTCCTCCGTTCATCAGAAGCAGAAGGCAGTACTGCTCGCTCTTCGGAAAATCTCCATCCTTTAAGGACTTGAAATCCTTAAAAACGACGCTGTGAGCATTTTCCTTTTCAGGGCCAAGATTGATATAGTCGATCTCTTCATCCTCCAGGCAACCTGAAAGGTCGTATCGGACCAGCGAGTGCCATTTCGATACCTCTTCAGCAGGTACCGCATCTGCTGTTCCCCGGATGAATTCCCCCAAAACGGAATTTTTATCTTCATAATCGTCCGGCATCCATTTACCAGCAGTAAAGCGGCCGTCCTTCAGTTCGAGAAGGCAGAACTCGGAATCATCCGGCATGTCCTTTTCCTCAATATTGTGAAATTCATTAAAGGACAGACTGAGCTTCCTGTAATCGCACGTAAACATCGCTCCTTTACTCCTTCTTTTGCTCCATATTACTTGTTCGGACACTCCCAGCTTCTCGGCTTTTTAATGGAGACCATCGCATTCATAGACACCGGAGTTAGTTCATCTCCTCGATCATCTTCCCATCCCAGGCCATATTCCAGAACATATACTCATATTGAGTGCAGGCATAGATGATGTGTTCCAGGTTCTGGAATTCTTCTTCCGTGCATCCTTCGCTGAATCTGTCGAACATATCGATCATCAGGTCGTTGGCGCCGCGGTAGGATTCAGACATATACTGGCGCACCCAGTCGCCATAGTTTTCCTTTTTTCGATATAACAAAGATCTCTCTGCCAGCAGCGCAGAAAAAACCTGTCAAAGCATGGGGACGATACAGCTGACCCAGAATGCGCTGACCGGCATAACGAGGACCATAGACGGAATCATATCGGCTATAGGGAACTCTTTGATCCTGGCGATACGCAGGCCTGTAGCAAGCAGAATAAAGCCTCCGCAGGCTTTAAAGTCGTTGATCATAACAGGTGTCGTGAGCGGATAGATCAGTTTCGCCAAAAGAAACAGGCAAAGGAAGATCAAAAACTGAGGAACCGCGATCACGCTCGTGATGATTCCCAGACTGCAGGCAAAGATCAGAGCGGTAAAGAAATCCAGGACAGATTTCGACATCAGGATGGTGACATTCCCTGTCATTCCTGCATCAAGGGCTCCATAGATTCCGGTACCGCTGGAACAAAATAAGACGAAGGCGGTCACAAAGAGAGAGATGTCAAAGCTGTCCCCGCCGAATCCCTTCTTCTCCATGACGTTCTGCAGCAGTTTGCCAGAAGAGGTGATCCTGTCTCCCAGATGGATCAGCAGACCGGCAGAGGTGCCAAGGATCACGGCCAGGATCACCGCGGGCATATTTTCCATGAGTGTAATAGAGGATATTCCCATCCCCATTGCGCAGATACCGAAGATCGCGTTCAGTCCGGTCCGGAAATGTTCCGGCAGTCTCCGTCCGAACAACGCTCCAGCCAGGCCTCCGAAGGCAACCGCCAGTACATTACAGATGATTCCTTTCATTCCAGTTCCTGTATGGTGCAGTATGAAACATAGACACCATTTTCCTTTTTTTGATGCATATAATTATAAACGCTTTACGAGCATCTGGTAAATGGTACCTGCAGGTTAATTTAGTCGAGCCGCAGGAATTACAGTAATTTGAAAAAAGGAGCTGTCACACCAGAAGGTACCGCACACAAACGACACACCCTCCTTTTGTGTGTTATCATAATGTTGTCACACAGCAAAATCCTGCGGGCCAATCTCCGGCCTTCGGGAGAGTTTTCCCTTCAGAAAGAAAGCCAAAGCAATGAAGATCGTTCTGATAAATGCCGCAGCGCCGGATTATTCCTGGAAAAAGCGTTATTCCCCTTCGGCCTTCGCACGGGAATGTGCCGCTTATGCCGCGACCAGGCTTAAAGAAGGAGCAGTGTCCCAGGCAAAGCTTGCGGACTACCATCTCTGGTATGCCTCCTCTCTCCACGCCCGGCAGACCGCAGAGATGATGATCGGAACAAACACTGAGATTTCCGCAGAAGAGACCGCCCTTCTTGACGAGATTCCTCTTGTTCCCTTTACCGAAAAAGACCGGGAGCTGCCCCTGTGGAAATATGAATTGTCAGGCTATCTGGGCTGGAGACTGAATTCCCCACTGCAGCCGGAAGGCCGTGCGGAATCAGTCCGACGTGGAGAAGAACTCCTCAGTCTTCTGGAAGATCGAGGGGAAGATTCTGTTCTGGTCAGCCATGAGCGAAGGATCCTAGTCCTTCTGAGCCTTCTGAGAAAACGGAATTATCAGATCCGGAGAGGCAGCATGATCCGGCTGTCTCCGATGGAGAGGATCCTGGCGGCAAAGCAGATCCTTACCTGCGGAGGCTGTATGCACAACTGCCAGCTGATCAATCCGGGCTGTGCCATCGGCCGGGATAAGGCCCAACGATCCGGAGTCCTGCGCAATCAGTAAGTGCTTCTGAACATGATCGGCAAACCAGCGAAAGCATCCATCTGTCGAGAGACTCAGCACCGGTATCACCTTTCCCGGTTTTGCAAAGAACTTTCTCTACAACTTTTACTACAATGTCGGTCTGACCGATATCAAGGAAGAAACCATTGCCGGAATCCGCACCTTCACCGCCCGTTTCACCGGCGAGACCAACCAGGGCTTCCAGGGCGTCACCGGCGTTGAATCGGAAGGGTTCATCGCTTTCTTCTGTAACGATAAAGAGAAAAAAGTCCTCCGGGTCATCCTGTCAAAATCCACGGATAGTCAGATCGACAGCATGCCGGAGCTGGAGCAGATCCTGTATGGAGCCCGGAAAACAGACAGTTCCGCATACTGGCAGTAGATCGTCAAAACCCTTACAGAAGAATACCCTTCAGAAAACCAGCTGAGGCAGACGTTTTCAATCGTCTGCCTCAGCATCATTTCATTATTTCATCAGATCCTCAATCACCAGGTCGTAAAGCCCGGCGTTCTTTTTAATTGCGGCGGAATTGCCGGCGGTGGCCCAGACACCTCCGTCGATCATCTTCTGCACGTTGTCCGCAGAGGCAGTCACATCCTCGGGTGTTACCTTCTTCGCGTCACGCATCTTCGCAAGGACCTCTTCTGCATAACTCATCCTGCGACCCTGGAGACGGTAAGCAATCTCTGTCTGCGCTGCGGAAAGCGAGGCGTCCGGATAGGCAAGACTGCTGTATATATTCATGATCGAATCATTGACCTCGTCCTGGGTCAGCTTCAGATTCCGGACCTCTTCTGCCGCGCTCTGGAAATACTCATATGTCGGCCGGATGTCCGGCTCCCGGTAGCTGAACAGGTACGCGCAGGTGTGTCCGACGGCATTCTGGAATCCATAGGCACCGATCTTATAGCGGAAAGCCGGGTACATCACGCTGCCGTACAGGATCGACATGATGACGAGGTCCTTCCCGCTGTCCTCAAATCCCGCGTCCGCATTTGCTGCCGCGTACCCGCTGTAGCTTACAGAATCCGGGACCGCTACTGCCAGGCGTTTCGGAAGCGCGGTCCCCGAAAGCTCCTCAGAATAATCCACAGGTGTCCGGTCCGCATCGTCCATCTTATTCAGCAGCATCTTCGCCGCATTCCAGTCCTTCGGCAGATTCTCCGAAGAACCCACCGCCGTGTAGACTGCACCATTCCGGTTCAACAGCTTGCCGAGCACCTCCTTAAGGCGCTCCGCCAGAACCGCGATCTCCCCGTCACTCATTGACGCGACCTTCCTTAAGTAAGCCAGATAGTCGAATCCGGAAGCATGATATTCATACATCCGGTCCGGATTTGCCGCAGACTGGGCTGTCCAGATGATGAGCCACGCCGGTTCCTGTGAATTCTCCTGGATAAACCCGGTCGCCGCAGCCGATGCAAGATACCGGATCCGGTCCGCGTCAGAGAAATCCGTGCGGTACAGGATCTCCTCCTGCAGCGCCCAGGCGTCCCCGATCGTATCCTCCAGTTCCATGGAAGAGACTATCAGGACGGGATGCGGATCCCCTGTCTCGTCATCGTACACGATTCCTGCGCGGATCGCGTGCTGGTAAGCCGCGGATGCGAGCGCCGTTTCCAGTTCTTCCACGCTGTAGTGCTCCGTCGCGAGGCTTCCCAGAAGCTCCCCGAGGAAGGAATAGTCCAGGATCTCATCGTACTCCAGGGAAGATGCATCCAGATAGAGCTCTGATGAAACGTAAGGCGCCGTGCTGATCTCAGAGACAAGTTTCCGGATGCCGTCCTCCTCTGTCTCCGTCACTTCTATATCCTGTACCTCTTCCGGGAGATCCCCGATCTCCACAGCCTTCAGTTTCTCCAGAAGCGGGCCTGCCTCCTCCGCGGAGGTCTCGCTCCAGTCGCTGAACTCTTTCGTGCTCTCTACCATCTGCGTGATCTCATCGTCCGACATGCCGGCCTTCATGGCGGCAAGCTTCGCCTCGAATTCCTCATCCAGAAGCTCCCTCTGGCCGGGACTTGGATCCACCTCCACCAGGACTGCCTGCTCCGGCGCCTTCAGATACTTCTCCAGAAGCTGGTCCAACGTTCCCTTGTCCGCCTCCTCCCGGAGGTTTTCGATTGCCCGGACACAATCCAGATAGGTCAGCCGGTCTCCCCACAGAGCCCAGTAGAGCGCGAATGCGCTGCAGACATTGATGCCGCCCGGATTCTCCGCGGTAATCACTGTTTCGATCTGCTGGTTGCGGACAATGCTGTCCACCAGGTCTTTGCTGAGTCCGTCTCTGCAGATCTCATCGACCGCGTCCTGCAGGATCTGGCGGAACTTCTCCGCGTCTCCCTTTGCCGCGTCCCGGAGTTCGAAACTCATGACAGGCAGCCGGATATCATTCCGCATGTTCACGGAAAAAACCGAACTCGGGAACGCTTCTATCATCTTCTGCTTCAGGACACTGCTCTCCGCCGTCAAAAGAGAGCCGACTATATCCAGCAGCTCCAGATCATAGGCACTGATGTCCCCGAGGGAGACTGCAAAACTGACGATACTCCCGTTTTCTTCGGAGGTATCCTTCGTCACCGGATAAATGTATGTCTCCGTCCGCTCCCCCGTCCACGGGACGTACTTCCGGTCCTCGATGGTAATCTCCTTTTTGTCATACCTGGACAGATAATCCCGGTCCAGTTTCTCCAGGAAGCGGGACAGGTCCAGATCCCCGTAGAGAGTGATCAGCATGTTGGAGGGATGATAGTGCTTTTCATAGAACGTCCGCAGCTCATCCATGGTGATGGTGAGGATGTCATCCCGGTAGCCGCCGCTGTTAAAGCTCATGGTGCTCTCAGGGTACAGCGTTTTTGCCGTCATTTCACGTGCAAAACGGTCCATCACTGCATTGGCCGCTTCCATCTCGTTGAACACAGCTCCTGTAACGGTGATATCGTCCTCCGGATCTTCCAGCTCGTAGCGGAAGCTCTCCCGCTTCAGCGGGTGCTCATCCCGAAGTGCCAGCGGGTCAGTCAGTCCGTCCATGTAGTAATCCATGATGGCGAGGAGCTGGTCCTCCGAAAGCGAGGCCATGTTGTAACCCGTCATCTGCTGATACGTGCCGGCATTCATGTAGGTGTTATAGGTCTTCGCCGAGATCACGTCAAACAGATCAGAGTTCGGGTATTTTCCAGAGCCGGAAAGGGTGATGTGCTCGAATACATGCGGGATCCCCTGGTCACTCTCGGCCTCCGTCCGGTAGTAAACATTGACCGCCTTATCCGTGTCACCGCACGCAAAATACAGAACCTCCGCCCCGCTCTTCAGGTGGTCCAGCGACACGAGCTGCGCGTTCTTCTGCGGATACGGCGTGATATCCGTTACCTGGAAGCCGAAGAGCTCATCCCCCACTGCCGGGAGGGTGATCTCTTTGCTGCCTGCCGCGCCTGTTTCCGCGCTGGACGCTTCTGATCCGGCTGCTGCAACAGTATCTGCCGACGCTTCTGCCGCTGCCGCGGACGATGCCGGCGCTGTGCCGGATTCCGCCCCGCCCGTGGCCGAGACTCCGCTGCATGCCGTGACTGATACTGCCATCGACGCCGCGATAAGCCAGGTCCATACTTTCCTGAGATTCTTATGCATTTCTCTTCCTCCCCTTAAAGCCTCCGGTCATCTGGTCAACCGGAGGCTTTTCTCTGCATCAATAAGTCGGCTTATCGCCTGTTTTACATCTTCCGCATTGGCTGCAGCCGTTGCAGATCATTTTCATGCCGCAGGTCCGGCAGCGTTCTCCGAAACAGGGTTTATACAGCTGATCCTCTGTCAGCGGATAGCCCCAGTCGTCTGTAAGCCTGAACTTGATCGGCTTTCCCTGGAAGCTTAAAGCAGCTGCGAGAGAATCTGACCAAAGATTGTGAGGCTGTTAATCTCAGTACAATATCTGCAGAGGATCTGACCACAGCCGTCATGAAGACGATTGCCGCAGCAGGTATCCTTAATCCGGCTCGGAATCGGCGCCGTGACAGGAGTCACGCCACCATTCCTTTTGCATCGTTCAAATGTCTGCTTCCTTCACAGAAGCGACTTTTTCTCTCCGCAACACAACAACAGCAGTCTGTGCTTCATATCATTCAGCAGTATTTCAACAGTTCTGTCCGATACACGGTATATAGCTCTGCGATCATGGCACCCTCCTTTCTTTCGGCTTTCACTCTTATAACGGTTGAGAACGGCAAAGTGTTTTCGGAATTTTGAAAAAAACTTTCTCAATGCCGAGATTAACGCCGAAACCGGATTGCCGCAAAGAAAGGCAACCCGGTTTGCTGCTGATCATATAGCAATTGTAGTTCTATTTCTCTACTTGTAAGATACCAACAGCCAGAAATGGTTCTTTCCGTCTTCGGATACCGTCACATTACAGGCAAGCTTCTGACTGCTCTGGCAAGTTTTTTCACGGGACTTCAGGTTCGCTCCGAGCATGATAGAAAGGACCGTGTTGGCAAACGCCGTCTGATTCTCCTTGTCCTTTGAGATGGTGAACAGTAGCATATATTCTTTTCCATCATCAGGAACAGTGAACTTTCCAATGACTTCCCGTACATGTTCCCAACCGTGCTGCTCATAGATCACTTCATAATCCGGGTTGTTCAGGACATTGAGGTATTGCGGCTCTTCATGGACGTTACACTCATCAGAGGACAGATCATAATCAAAATCCCCCTCGGTGAATTCGTGAGTGTCCAAATAAGTGGTCAGGGAATCAACGATTTCTCGGTACTCATCGGCTGTAATGCCGAATTCCTCAGTCGGATCATAGTCTTCCATCAGGGAGAGTACTGTCTCCCGGAACTCTTTAACCTTTTCTTTCATACGCTGAACTTCGCTCAGATATGACTGCTGGATCTCCCTGGTTTTCTGCAGACGGTCCTCCTGTTCCTTTATTTTCGCTGAAAACGCCTTGAAAATAGTGTCGTTATCAGCATCAAGGAGCCCCCTGATTTCATCGATAGAGAAACCAGCCAGTTGCAGATTTTTGATTTTCACGTATTGAAGCGCCTGATCCTCATCATAGTAGCGGTATCCTGTCCATGAATCCACCTTAATCGGTTTCAGCAGATCCACGTGGTCATAGTACCGAAGCGTCTGAGGATTGCAGCCGCATAAACGCGAGAATTCTTTGATTGTCATATCCGGCACCTCCTTTCTGACCACGTTGTATCATTACAGTTTGGTGTAAGGTCAATAGGTTTTTCAAAAAAGTCTTCAGCAGGTTTCACCCATCTTTTCTATCAGATCATACAGACTCTTAATAGAGTGGAAGGCCTGTTTTATCCCAAAGCTTCCTGGCAAAGGTGCTTTTACCTGATCCGGGGTTGCCAATAACGATGATTCTCCTCGAGCTCAGTTCCTTCTTCAGCATAATGATCTCATCTGTCCGATATTCCTCCGTAAACCCGGCTTTCAGGAATAGCTCGGCTGCAGGATTATCAATAGCGATGGTGGCTTCATCCGCCATAAACTGCTACCGGAACCATAGATCCTGCAATGTGGGCTTGTATGTTGTAATCATCGTTCCTCTCCAAATAATCCTTCAGCGATCAGCATCTCCAGAACCTTTGCCTCACGCTCCAGCATGACAGGATCCTTGGGACCATGATCAGCCCTGCGGTTCGTTTCTATCGCTGTCTTCGGAT
>ODAI010858378.1_pt1 | contig 10743 bp, 7 predicted proteins | sample 1539321 | NCBI WGS metagenome assembly ODAI01 (sample SAMN02144231, study PRJEB22623) | gut metagenome | biome: sheep rumen | host: Ovis aries | place: New Zealand | reverse complement strand
TTAGCGCGAAGGAGAGATGGGTGAGGGGCTGAAAGCAACAGTTTGGTAAACTGTCGGACTCGTAAGGGTACCGGGGGTTCGAATCCCCCTTTCTCCGCAAAGAAAAGGAACGGTTTGTCTGTCTGAGTTTACTCAAGCAAGCAAATCGTTCTTTTATTTGATCTCCTCCAATGCGCCGGTGACGGAGTCGATGATGAACCCGCGGACGGTGACATCTGTCGGGATGAGCGGGTGCGTCTGAATGGTCCTGACGGTCTTGCGTACGGAGGTCTCCGTGTCACGGAATCCTTCCAGCCAATGGTTGAGGTCAATACCGCACTCGCGGATGACGTTGAGCGTCTCATCCTTGATGCCGCGCGCTTTCATTACGTGATGGAAATGGCTGTAACTCATGTGGCATGCACCGCACTGGGAATGCGCCACCACCATAATCTCCTCTACGCCCAATTCATAAATTGCTACTATGAGGCTGCGCATCGCCGAGTCAAAAGGCGTTATAATCAGTCCGCCGGCATTCTTGATTATTTTCGCGTCTCCGTTCTTGAGCCCGAGAGCCGCCGGAAGCAGCTCTGTCAGACGTGTGTCCATACACGTCAGAACGGCTAATTTCTTGTCGGGATACTTGTCGGTCAGATACCGCTCATACTCTTTCCGCTCCACAAACGAGCGGTTGTAATCCATAATACTGTCTATCATAGTTTGTAGCTTATTGTCCTTTATGTGCACGCAGGATTCTTTAGTTAATAGGTTGTCGGGCGTTATTTCAGATTCGTATTAAAGAACTCGGCTAACTTGTCCCATGGGATGAGGTTCTTGGGTTCGCCGGTACCGGCAGGGCCGGTGAAACCGCCGTCGTAGAGGTCGCAGTGCGAGGCACCGGGGATGATCAGCAGCTCTTTGTTCTCCGGGCAGGGATTAGGAGCTACGACGCTCTTGTAGCCCTCCGCCTTGCCGTCCACCATATAGTGGTACGCAGCCTCGCCGAAATAACGGCTGTGGGCTTTCTCGCCGTGCATGACAAGTACCGCCGAACGGATCTCGTTGATATAATAGAGGAACCGGCTGTTGGCGTACGCCTGCGTGCCGATGACACGCCAGCCGTCGTTGGAGTTGCCGGAACGGACATGATAACCGCGGGCTGTCTTGTAGTAATCGTGGTAGTCCTTGACGAACTGCGGTGCATCGTCCGGCAGCGGGTCTATCACGCCTCCTGCCATAGCAGCAGGGTCTGCAAGACGTTGTGCGGCGATTGCCACACGCGCTTCGTGACGCGCCTCTTCGGAGTCGGCGGAATCGAAATAGCCGTTACCGCTGACGCGGGTCATGTCGTACATCGTGGAAGCCACCGTCGCCTTGATACGCGGGTCGGCAGCAGCGGCGTTGAGGGCGATGCCGCCCCAACCGCAGATACCAATGATACCTATGCGGTTAGTGTCCACTTCGGGCAACTTGCTCAGATAATCCACCGCCGCCATGAAATCCTCGGTGTTGATGTCCGGCGATGCCGTTCTGCGCGGTTCGCCCGAACTCTCGCCCGTAAAGGAAGGATCAAAAGCAAGGGCTATAAATCCGCGCTCCGCCATCTTCATGGCATACAGACCGGACGACTGCTCTTTGGTCGCACCGAAAGGACCGGAGACGGCAAGCGCGGCACGCTTGCCATTTACCATTTGGGCATTTACCATTTGGTCATTGGGCCAATATAAATCGCCGACAAGCGTGATGCCGTACTGGGTCGGGAAACTTACCTTTTTGTGAGAGACTTTCTCGCTTAGCGGGAAAACTTTTTCCCACGAATCATTTTCGCATTTACTCATTTTGTCATTTGTATTTGTGCAAGCAGCAAAAGTAATTACCGCGAGTGCAAGGGTTATGAATTTTCTCATAGTTTGGTAACCAGTTCAACGATTTTCTGTTTGGTAGCGTCGGTCTTCTGCTCGTCGATCTTGGCGGTTACGATGCCTGTGTTCTCGGCGTGCCAGTAGTTGCAGATGTCGCGGAACTCGGCTGTTGCGCCGTCATACACGCCCGGCGAATAAGATGAAACGAGCAGCGCCATCTTCTTCACTTTAGCCGGCGCATTGACGCAGTACATACGCTGGATAGCAGCCTGAATCTGTGCGCAGAGGGTGAAATAATAGATTGGTGCAGCGAGTACCAGCACTTCCGCCTCCGCCATGAGCGGATAGAGCTCCTGCATGTCGTCTTTCTGGATGCAGGCGCCGTTGCCTTTGCCGTGGCAGTATTCGCATGCCAGACAGCCGGCGATGTGCTTGTGTCCCACATTGACGATGGTTACGTTGTGACCTGCAGCCTCTGCTGCGTTCTTGTATTCTTCCGCCATCCAGGCGGTGTTACCTTTGGCTCTCGGCGAGCCCTGAAGAATTAAGATATTCATATTTTTGATATTAAAATTTGATATTTGAAGTTTGAGATTTGTCAATTGATTTCGGAGTACAAAGGTACTGCTTTTTTACGACATGTGCAAGAAAAGTCGAATATTTACACTATTTTTTTTGCATATGTAAAAAAAAAGTAGTACCTTTGCGCTGCAAATGAGATGAAACATGAAACACTTGCTTACTTTGATGGCATGCGTGTGGGTTAGTATGCTCACGGCAAGCGTAGTGACGTACCGACCGGATGACCAGACCGTTTTCCCTAATCCCGAGCGTGGTTTTACCGACCAGTTGGGCGGAGAGGTGGCATTGACGGACACGAAGAACCACGTAGTGCAAACGGAAGAAGAATGGTTCTGGGACGAGGATGACGAGAATTATGCCGACCGACGGAACCAGAGTTTGGTCATGCTGATGTATTACCTGAAGAACTACAAGACGAAAGATCTGTCTGCCTCGTTGCTGCAGGGTTTTGACGAAGACATGCAGATCCTCCGCAATCACGGATTCAAGTGCGTGTTGCGGTTTGCGTACGACTGGAGCAGCAATAACGATGCTTCCCTGCAGTGGGTGCAACGCCACGCGGGACAGTTGAAGCCGTACCTGGCGAAGAACGCCGATGTTATCTACGTATTAGAGACAGGCTTTGTAGGGCAATGGGGCGAGTGGTACTACAGTACTAATTTCGGTAACGAGACCCAGCAGTTGAACGCCAACCGCAGGGCGGTGATAGATACGATGGCAGGCGTTTGTCCCAAGGATCGGTTCCTGTTAGTACGGTACCCGCTGATCAAGACGCAGTACATAGGTGACGAGCGGGCACTGACGAGCGCGCAGGCTTTCAGCGGCACCACCCGTGCGCGAATAGGCCATCACAACGACGCATTTCTGGCGGAATGGGGCAATGACGGTACGTACGGACGCGACGGTGACGGTTTGGATGACGACCCCGTGCTGAGGCAGTATATCGCCACAGAGACCTTGTATGTGCCCAACGGCGGTGAGACGAACGTGGAGAACTCCGGGCTTGCCAATACCGTCTCGCAGCACGACACCACGATAGCAGAGTTGAGCCGCTACCACTGGAGTTTCTGCGGCGCGCAGTATTCGGAGAAAGTAACGGACAAATGGCGTAGCAACGGCACGTTCACCGAAATGGAGAGGCGCTTGGGTTACCGGTTCCAACTGGTGAGCGCCACGCTGCCGGAGCAAGCGGCAGCAGGCGGAGAAATGCCGGTAGCCTTGTCGGTGGTGAACAAAGGTTTTGCGCCGATGTATAACGAACGTCCGGTCTATCTGGTGCTGAAGAACGGGACTCAGCGTTACTCGCTGCTGTTGCATGCCGACCCGCGGAGATGGACCGCTGAGGCGGGCACTATTACGGTTCGCGACACACTCTCTTTGCCCGGAACGATTGCCGAAGGTACGTATCGGATGTATCTGCATCTGCCGGACGCTTATGCTTCGCTGGCAGGTGATCCGCGTTATGCCGTACGGTTCGCCAATGAGGATGTATGGGATGCGGAGACGGGAATGAATGATTTGGGTGCGGACATAGTGGTCAGCCGTGGGGTCTCGGAAGGGTTGGATCTGCACAGGACTGTTCCCGACAGGGCGCAGAAGATCATCCGCGACGGACGCGTACTGATCAGCCGAGGCGGCAAAGTATATACCGTTTTGGGAACGCAAGAATAACAAACTAACTACCATATACAATGAAAAAAACTCTATTTCTACTTACTTTGTCTGCCTGCATGCTTGCGGGCTGTGTCAAGATGCCGGAAGAGCAACACACGAGTTATGAAACGCTTACGCTCACTCGCGAGAATGTGACGGCTCCAGTGAGCTGGAGTGCTGCCATTCGCGGAACAGGAGATGTGTCCATCGTGTCACGCTGCACCGGAACGCTGAACGCTATCAAAGTAAAAGACGGTCAGCGTGTAAGGAAAGGCGATGTGCTCTTCCTGATCGACAGCCGCAGTGCGCAGAACGCGCTGGTGCATGCTCAGGCAGACCTGCAGACCGCGATAGCCAACCGCGATAATTCGCAGTTGGAGGCGGAGAGTAACAAAGAGCTGGCTCAGCAAGGAATCATCAGCGATTATCTGTTGCGCAAGAGCCTGAACACCCTGCAGTCCGCAGAGGCACAAGTGGCGCAAGCCCGTGCGGCAGTACGTGACGCAGAGTTACGGCTGGATTATTGCACCATCAAGAGTCCGGTGGACGGATTGGTAGGCAACGTGATACCTCACGTAGGCGATGTGATTAACGAAGGTATCACTCTCACGCACATTGCCGGCGTGAGCGAGATGGAGGCGAGTTTCTCCCTGACCGAAAGTCAGATCCATTCGCTGGTGAGTGAGTTCGGCAGTCTGGAGAAAGTGATTAAGATAGCTCCTCCTGTAACCCTGCGATTCAAAGACGGGAGCGAATACAAGCATAAAGGAAAAATTACCAGCCTCTCCGGTATGGTGGATCAGCAAACAGGTTCGGTGACCTGCTATGTAACATTCCCCAACCCGGACAGCGAGTTGTTCTCCGGCATGCAAGGTACGATAGTAATGCCTTTTGAATGGGAAAATGCAATGCTGGTACCTCTGACCTCCATCGTCCGTATTCAGGATAAGACGCTGGTGTACAAAGTGGGTGCAGACAGCCTCGCCACCAGCGCTATCGTAGAGATCGAGGAGTTGGGCGACGGCGTACGTGCCGTGATCCTATCCGGAGCCGAAGTAGGCGAAAAGATCGTAGCCAAAGGTGCGGCTAACGTACATGACGGACAGCAAGTGCTGTTCTAAGGTACCATTTAGTCATTTACCATTTACCATTTACCATTTATTTGGTCATTTAATCATTTAATCATTCTATGGCAAAGGGAAATATATTCGTAGATAGAAAAGTGATGGCAGTGTGTATCTCGCTGCTGATCGCTTTAGTGGGCTTTATATGCCTCAAGACGCTGCCTATAGAGCAGTATCCGGATATCGCGCCTCCGACGGTGATGATCAGTACGTCCTATTCCGGCGCGGATGCGAACACCGTAATGAAATCCGTTGTGATGCCCATCGAAGAGGCGGTGAACGGCGTGGAGAACATGGCTTACATGACCTCCGAGGCCACCGCTACCGGCGAGGTGAACATCAACGTCTTCTTCAAGCAGGGCACGGATCCGAACATGGCTGCGGTGAACGTGCAGAACCGCGTGTCCGCTGCGTTGGGCCTGTTGCCGCAAGAGGTGACGAGGGTGGGCGTCAAGGTCGAGAAACGGCAGAACAACATCCTGCAGATCAGCGCCCTCGTGAGCCGCGACGGTAAGTTTAACAACGACTTCATTGCTAACTATATTGATATCAACGTCAAGCCGCGTCTGCTGCGTGTAACGGGTGTAGGCGCCGTGCAGAACTTAGGTAACACCTATTCGCTGCGTATATGGATGAAGCCGGATGTGATGGCGCGTTACGGCTTGGCGCCGGAGGATATCTTCGCCGCTATCGGCAACCAGAACATGGTAGCAGCCACGGGTTCGCTCGGCGAGCAGAGCGGAAACACGTACCAATACAACCTGGAGTACAAAGGCCGTCTGCAGTCCATCGAAGAGTTCAAAGACATCGTGCTGCGAACGACGGGCGGCAATGTGCTGCACCTGCGGGACGTGGCGGAGGTGGAGTTAGGTGCCCTGTCGTACAGCTTCTCGTCCCGTATAGACGGACAACCCGGTGTGGCGTTTATCATCAACCAGGCTCCGGGTGCCAACGCCACCCAGGTGAACGCCGCTATCAATGATATCTACAAGGACCTGCAAAAGACGATGCCGGCAGGCATGGAGTTCACTATTCTCCAGACATCCGACGACTTCCTTTATGCCGCTATCCATAATGTGGTGGAGACCCTGATTATTGCTATCCTGTTGGTGATTCTGGTTGTGTACTTCTTCCTGCAGGATTTCAAGGCAACCTTGATTCCGTCTATCTCCATCATCGTCTCGCTGTTAGGTACATTTGCTGTAGTGAAGATAGCGGGCTTCTCGCTCAATATCCTTACGCTCTTTGCCTTGGTGCTGGCAATCGGAACCGTGGTGGATGATGCCATCGTGGTAGTGGAAGCCGTGATGGCGAAGATGGAGCACGGCTACACCTCGGCGTACAAAGCAACCAAAGACGCGATGAGCGAAGTGACCGTAGCTGTCATCAGCTGTACGCTGGTCTTCATGGCAGTGTTTATCCCGGTGACTTTCATGCCCGGAACCAGCGGTACGTTCTTCACCCAGTTCGGTATCACGATTGCCAGTTCGGTAGGTCTGAGTTGTATCTCGGCGCTGACCCTCTGTCCGGCATTGACCGCCGTTCTTTTCCGTCCCAAGAAAGAGACGCCGAACGGCAAGAAAAGTTTCAACCAATGGGTCAAAGAAGCCTATGAGGCGGGCTATAATGCCGTCCTGAACAAATATAAAACCGGTGTGACCAAGTTCCTGAAGAAACCAGGTCGCGCCTGGATATGGTTGATTGCTGCTGTTGTAGCCATGGTACTGGCTATGCGTGCGCTACCAGCAGGATTGGTGCCGCAGGAGGACCAGGGTGTGTTCGTCGTGGACGTGACTGCGCCTGCCGGTTCGCCGCTCGTCGAGACCGATAAGATTATGGCGCAGGTGGAGGAACATGTGCTACGGCTGGAGGAAGTGGAGAGCTATGCCAAGATTTCCGGATTCGGTATCGTTTCCGGAACAGGCGTCAGCTACGGTACACTCGTAGTCCGTCTCAAGCCATGGGACGACCGTAAAGGACTGGAGCACTATATCGATATGGTGATGGCGAAACTGTACCTCTCATGCGAGGATATCAAGGACGCCCAGATTTTCCCCACGCAGATGCCTCAGATTCCGGGATACGGTAACAATAATGGTATAGACCTGCAGATGGAGGATCTGCAAGGCGGCGACATGAGCAAGTTCAATGAGGTGGTCAATTCCTTCCTTACCGAACTGCTGAAACACAAGGAAGTGCAGATTGCGCAGTCGCTCTACAGCGAGTCGTTCCCCAAATACAAGGTGGATGTGAATGCCACGCAGTGCGACCGTGCAGGTATCTCGCCGGATGTGGTGCTCAACACGCTCGGTGCTTTCTGCGGTAGCGCCTATATCAGCAATTTTAACCAGTACGGCAAAGTCTATCGTGTGATGGCAGGCGCGGCTCCGGAATATCGTCTGGACCCCAATTCTCTCAATAATATCTTCGTGCGCATAGGCGATGAGATGGCTCCGATCTCGCAGTTCGTGACGCTCACTCCGACCGTAGGATCGGCTTCGCAGAAGCGCTTCAACCTCTACCAGTCTATTGCATGTTACGTCCAGCCCAATGCGGGTTATAGCGAAGGCGATGTGCAGCGCGTGATTGAGGAAGTGGCAAAAGACCATCTGCCAGCCGGCTATGGCTATGAGTACGGCGGTATGAGCAGGGAGTTGCAGGCCAACAGCAAATCCAACCTGACGATACTGATTTATCTCGTCTGCATCCTGTTGATCTATATGATTCTTGCTTCTCTCTATGAGTCGTTCTTCATTCCGCTGGCGGTGCTGCTGTCCGTTCCTTTCGGACTGATGGGTTCGTTCGCGTTCTCCTGGCTGTTCGGTCAGCAGAATAACATCTACCTCCAGACCGGTGTGATCATGTTGATCGGTCTGTTGGCGAAGACGGCTATTCTGATCACAGAGTTCGCCGTAGAGAAACGTAAGCAGGGAATGGATATCGTAGAGGCGGCGCTGGGTGCATGCGAAGATCGTCTGCGTCCTATTCTGATGACGGTAGTGACCATGATTGCCGGTATGATTCCTCTCATCATAGAGGGCGGCGCGGGTGCTAACGGTAACCGCGCGCTGGCTATCGGCGTGACCGGAGGTATGGCGGTAGGTACGCTGGCACTCGTCTTTGTGGTACCGGCGTTCTATATCATCTTCCAGAAACTGCATGAGCGTTTCCAAGGAGAGATGACGCCGGTTGAGGAAAGTCCTACAGCCGAAGGCGCTCCTACAACCGAAGCCGGTCCTACAGCAAAACGGTCTAACAGCGTAAGCGTTCTTACAGTGCTGATTTTGATCGGCACGCTCACTTTCAGTAGTTGCGGTGTATTCAAGAAATACGAACCGGCGCAGAAAGCCGAGCCGGACAGCCTGATTACGACAGTGAGTGAGGAGAACTGGCAGAACTATATCACCGACCCGGTGCTGCAAGGACATATCCGCAAGGCGTTGGAGAACAACGTGGATTACCGTTCGCGTAAATTGGCGGTACAAGAGGCGGATGCACGGCTCAGAGCCGCCAAATTAGGATACCTGCCGACCTTGGCTATTTCTCCGGCAAACGTGGGTGTATCGGGTGCTTATACGCCGGGAGCCGGGATGTCGGGTGCTACGCTCTCGTACCAGGTCCCCTTAGCCCTTAACTGGGGTGGGGAAGGATTCGGTACCATTACCAACCGCAAAAGGCAGGCGCAGGTGCTGCGTGAGCAGGCAGAGGATAACCGTGCTGCCGCGCATGCAAACCTGATAGCTACCATGGCAAGAACCTATACCCAACTGCAACTGTTGGATTATCAGGCTGTTATATTGGATAGCACCGAAATGATCTGGCAGCAGGTGCTGGAGGTTCAGCGCGTGCTGGTCAAGAATGGACAGGCATACTCGCCGTCTGTGGGGCAAATGGAGGCCTCGCTGATTAACGTGCAGATACAGCGCAAGCAACTCATGGAGCAGATTCACAGTCTGGAGTTGTCCATGTGTCTGCTGCTCAACGAAGAGCCGCACGAGATCACCCGTTCGCCATGGAAGAGTTATACTTTTGAAGAGTGGAAATTTGAACCCGTGCCTGCGGCGCAACTGAGTAACCGTGCCGACGTCCGTGCTGCGGAGCGCAATGTGGCGGCTGCATTCTACCAGACCAACATGGCGAAAGCGGCTTTCTGTCCTGCGCTGTCGCTTTCAGGACTCATCGGCTGGACCAATAACGGCGGTGTAGTGGCTAATCCCGGTCAGTTGCTGATGAATGCGGTGCTGGGATTAGCGCAACCGATCTTTACCGGTGGCAAACTGAAAGCCAACCTCAAGATTGCCAGACTGGAACAGGAAGAGGCGGCAAACCGCTATGTGGAAACTATGCTGAAGGCAGGAAGCGAGGTGAATGACGCCATCTTCCGTTGCCGCAATGCCCAAGAGCAGGACACGCTCTATCAGCGCCTTTTGACCACACAGAGCGATTCCTATCACGGCACTTGCGAGTTGATGAAGAAAGGCAAAGCCTCCTATCTGGAAGTGCTCATCGCACAGGAGAATTACCTCAAGGCGCAGTTAGCGGATGTGAAGAACCGCTACAACGGACTGATCAGCCTCATTGATCTCTATGTAGCCATCGGCGGAGGTACGAAATAGCGATTGCTGCTCTTTGGTGGGCTATAGCGATATATATTGCTCAGCACTGACGGGTTCAAGCCATTCGTTGGTGGCTCCGGGCTGCTCTTGCGTATGGATAGCGAGGTGCTGCATCCACGAGTCCGCTGCAGCGCCGTGCCAGTGTTTGACACCTTCGGGAATGGCAATCACGGTACCCGGAGTCAGGGAAACTGCTGGTTTGCCCCATTCCTGATACCAGCCTTTTCCGCTTACGCAGATCAGCACCTGTACTGCACCGTGGTGAACATGCCAGTTATTGCGGCAGCGGGGCTCGAAGGTCACGTTTGCCACACCGCCGAAATACGGTTGCAAGTAACTCTGCCCCACGAAATACTGCGCGTATGCATCATTCGGCTTGCCTTGCGGCCATTCCGTATCCAACAGTGCAGCAAGTCTGCCGGCTTCATCCAATAGACCGTTGGCAGCGAGGGCAACAACGATACCTTGTAACTGCTCTTCCGTCACGCCCATGTTACGTGCACCGGCGATGTGGGCTTTCAGTTGCGGTTCCACGCCCTGCAAACCGCTGAGGGCGGAGACGGTAACCAACTCCCGGTCGGCGTAGGTCAAGTTATCGCGGGCGAAGATATCTCCGAATAGGTGCGCCTTGAGGTAATAATCCGTTGCGGGTGCAAACTCGTAATTGAATGGTTTGCCCGTCAGTTGGGTCTGCACGCGCGTTCCTTCTTTTAAGGCATCAAAGTCATCGGAAAGGGGACTGGCGTCCTCGCCCATAATAACTCTTTTGTCTTTCGACTTTCGACTACATTCTGTAACACGCCCAGCGCATTGAGACTGCGCGGAAATCCCGTGTAGGCGTAGAGTTGTGAGAGAGCTTCTTTGATCTGGCTGACCGTCAGTTCGGCTTCTAATCCGCCATGTATTGCGGACTCAAGCGCCACGAGG
>ODAI014777654.1_pt1 | contig 10744 bp, 15 predicted proteins | sample 1539321 | NCBI WGS metagenome assembly ODAI01 (sample SAMN02144231, study PRJEB22623) | gut metagenome | biome: sheep rumen | host: Ovis aries | place: New Zealand | reverse complement strand
TTTCTGGAATACCAAGCCAAATCAAATACTTCATGATTAACTCTTGGTAAATCATCCTATGTTTGCCCTCGACAAGTATATCATCGAGTTCTTTAACGCCTGTTGTATATGGTTTTCTATGGATGAAATCCTGCAATAAACTTGCACAGCCGGGGCGGATGATAGCAACGAATGCGGACATTTCAGAAACACTTCTCGGCTTATATTCTTTAACAAGTTCAGTTGCGAAATCGCTATCAGCCTGATTAATTGTGCATGTCAGACCTTTGTCATACATTTCAAAAGTTTTCTCATCAAGTAATTTGTCTAACTCTCTGATTGTAGGAATCGGTATCCCGGCTGCTTCACATGTGTCTTTAATAATAGCCCATACCGTAACAGTCAGATAGTCATTTTTCAAATACTTGTATTTATCACAGTTATAACCATCAAGTAAACAACACACTTTATCTGTGGTATGTACAAGTCCAAGTTCTTTTCTTACTGGCTTGTCATACAACAGCATTGAACATGGCGACTCTGATACACTTTCTATTACGCCGACAAAGCGTTTACTCTCTTCAATTATCTTCTTCCACTTAGGGTTATCTCTATAGTCATCTAATTCTTTAGCGACATCATCATACTCGGAGATATGCTTCCCTATTCCTTTACAGTAAACCCTGAATGCTGACGATGCCTGTAGTGGTTTCCATGCAATCATCCAAGCACAGTTTTCAGCGCCAAGAAGGTCTTCTGTTGCTTTTATAAATGGAACTCTATTTGCGGTGTTAAGGTCGATCCTTGATACCCTCGGTTTCCCGATATTTATTAGGGGAGTAGACTATACCATAATCGTTGATATTATCTCGGATTGCCATTGGTAGTCGTTGGGGGCTTCGATATAACTATCGCTATCCCTGCTGATTGCCCATTGTTTCATACTCAGTATTTTCACGCTTTGGTAACTGAGTCTTTAGGGGTTTCCAGCATATTCTGGCTTATTCAATATACATCACTGTATAAGGCGACTTATGAATTGGATGTTTTTAAACCCATTCACCTTTTAATCGGGTAATGACCTTGCACCTAATATTCTTTCTACAGACATAAACCTTGTCGGGAACAGTGTTATAGGGGAATCTATTCTATCTATATCTGTTAAACCCAACAATTTTGTCACATAAAAACTTGGAGCAGACCCCCTTCCTGTATTTGTTAATCTACCACTATATTTTTCTTGACCATTTTTTGCCACGTTATAGTCAATCAAAAAGTAGTTCTCCATATGTGTCTTTTCAATAATATCTGTTTCATACTCAATAGCATCCAGATATTTTTGCCATTCCTCTTTAGGTATATGGCTTCTTTCAATTTCCCACTGTTTATTAATAATTTCCCTCAATTCCTTTGTTGGATTATCAGAAACAGATGGGAGTTTAATGTCATCATTTATAATCGTTATATCAGAGCAATCATCGAACACAAAAGTTTCGTAAAGAAGCTGTTCTACCTGACTTTCACTGAATATTCCTTGCTTCTTGTACCTTTTAAAAATAGTATCTGAATCAGGATAATCAAGAATCATTCCCTCTTCTTCTGGGTAATTCCTGCCTTTACCTTTCAAAAAGATGTCTCTATATTTAGCATCTTCTGGAAGTATATAATGACTATCATTAGCATGAATCAAATGAATCCCAGAAGCATTACTAAAGTCGAGCATTTCAGCATTAAGCCTTTTCTGCATATCCATATTATGTGGCTGTACTTCCAAAAAGAAGTTTCTGCCAAAATGCTCTTTTAATTCTAACAATAAGTTTCTGTCTTCCCATAATCCAGCTACACATGCAGATGTAACAATGAAGTCGTTTGGATTTAATGAGAATAACAAATTATCATCGATTCTTGGTCTGTAATAAAAGCCAGATGTGTGTGCTTCCGACATTATGTCATTCAGTTGCATTACGCCAGAATTGTTTCTCGCAATAATGATTACATGGCGATTGCTCTTGTCTTTTATTTTACGGTCATGCACATAATATGCTTCTGTCCCGTAAATCATCTTCAGACCATATCTCTTTGAGCAATCTAGCCAAGTGAAAATATCACCCTGAACACCGTGATTCGTTGTAAAAACTGCCGTATGTCCAAGTTCAACAGCCCTCTTACAGTAGTCTTCTTCTTTTGTAATAACGTCTATACTCCAAGGATTGCCCTTGTGGTCATGCTTGTGGTAGTTGTTATACCTCATTCTTCACCTTCATCGTTGGCATATTCACAACTTGCCCTGAAATTACATAACTGATGGCAGAAAAAGTAATCTTGGATCGCCGGGAACTCGTCATCCTTTTCAATCGCCAAAATCGTAGCTTCTATCATCAGCATCGCTTCATCATATTCTTCCTTGCTAAACGGGATCCTCAGAACCTTCTTATCCTTGAAATGATTCCATTCGAGATAATCAGGATACTTACCGTATTCCTCATATACCGCCTTAGAGTAGAGATATAGCTGTCTCTTATATTTTTCAAGATTGTCTTTTTCGCTCTTCAGTACGGACTTCCCATTCTTCTTCATCGGATAAGAAGAACTTTTGTGGTCTATCAGGATAATCTCGCCAGTATCTTTATTACGGAGAAGTAAGTCTATGAAACCACGGAACTTATATCCTGCGACTTCTGTGTGTATTTCCTTCTCAACGCCAAGAATCTCATAATCTTTCAGCCAATCAAAATCTACTTCCGCAAAATAATCCGCACACAACTCATATGATTTCGACATGACACTCTCCCATGTCTCATACATGACATTTTCATCGAAATGCTCTATATAATAATCGAGAGCCTCATCAACATCGAGTTCGCCGTTGAAAATCTTTTCGAGAATCAAATGCACGTAACTTCCGAGTTCTGCGTAGTAGTTATTTTCGTTTAGATACTGGTCATCATCGTCTACTATGTATCGTAGATAGAACGCATATGGGCATTGGTGATATAACGCAAGCCGTGAATGCGATAACTCCATGTTTTTTAAATCATTCACATCAAACCATCTTCCTTTTCTTTTTGTACAGTGTTTCCCATACATCACGAGAGACATCGACTGGTGAGTTTTTGGCTTCTTTACCGCCAAGAAGACCGTCAGGATCCTCGATGATGTATACATTGGTAAACATCTTCATCTTATCGATGTTTTTCTTCTGTTTCCCTTCCTCATAATCGATGTCTGAATCGTATGCGAACACAACATTAGCACCAAGTCCAAGTATTATCTTTACTTGTTCATCCGTGAGTGAGTGTTTTTCTGCCGACACTGCATTTTTGTATCCCCACTCATATGCTTTCATGACAGATTTAATAGACTCGAAGACGATGACTTCCCTTTTCTCTTTGATGTATGGCAGAGTGATATTGATTCCCTGAAGATAATCTATAGTTCCAATATGGTGATAGCTTATGTATTTGGGAATCTTCAACTCTTTGTAATTCTCATATCTTGTGCGACCTTTGATGTTGATGAAGTTGCCGTCTTTGTCGTATACTGGATATACGATTCTGTTTGACCTGCTGTCTATACGCACACCAAACAATTTCTGAACTTCCGGGCTTATCCCTTCTTCAACCCATTCTTCGGCAGGTTCATCGACATACCTTTTGTCTTCAAACTCACTCTCGTCAAGGATTTCGTGTTTAACTACTGGCTTCCTCGCCATCATATGTTTCGTGCCTGACATGAATGAGTATGCTTTCGATTTGCAGAAATCTTTTGAATCCATTTCCGCAAGTTTCGCAGCTTTATTCACAGCTTGCGGATATGTGAGATGTTCAAAATCCATCAAGAATTTCACAATTCCGCCGTGACAGCCACAGGAAAAACAATAGTAATAATTCTTACTTGGCGTAATGGAAAAAGAGGGAGTGTTATCTGTATGCAATGGGCATCTGCCCCACCAGTCGCTCCCTCTCTGCTCCAACTCAATGGTTTGGCTGGCGTATTTTAGCAAGTCTACTCTGTCGTTCAATTCCTGAAATGTTTTTGCATCAACACCCATGCCATCCCCCTTTAAAAAGTGTCATCTCTATTATGTTGCTTTACTTCTGTAATACTCATCGTCTCACCGTCAAAGTACAAATCTATGTATTCGTCCTCATTGTCTTCCATCATCTGAGCACCCAATCTGTTCACGTAGATTTTGGCGTATACATTGCCACACTCTTCTCCGTCATGGATTATCTGTTCCTGAGTCTTGTGTCCGTATTTAATGCCAACTGATAAGTATCGGTTTATCTTGATACTGTCTGCGACCTCGCCCTGACGGTTAAGCTGACAGGCTGCGAGAACAGCAAGATTGAGTTCCCCTGCTATCTTATTCTTCAGGAAATCACATTTTGCGCCGAGTACATTGTAGTTTGTGCTCGTCTCGCTCTCGTTGCTCTTGAGATAGTCATATACAAGGAATCGAACACCGATCTTGTTTATCCACAGCTTGCATGTGATGTATAACTCATCATCAGATATTTCGGGTTTATATATATGTTTGAATTTCTGTTTCTTAATCCACTCGATTGATTCTTTTATCTTTTGGCTTTCCTCTTCTGAGTAGTTGCCATTTTTGATCCGCTTAACATCCACCCCGGACAAGTTCGCAAGAAGTCGCTCAACGTACAGCCTCGTCTGCATTTCTGTATCAATAACAAGGACAGGGACACCGTTTTTTAGTTTATGGACTACTTCATTCATCAACAATACAGATTTACCCTCTTTGTATTTTGCCTGAATGACTACGAGTTCGCCTGTCTCATAAGTGAAGTATTTGTTGAATGAGTCATATTTTGACGGCAGACCATACAACCCGTTATCCATACGCCGACTCACAATCTCTTCCCAGATGTCATCTATCTCATCTCCTAGAAGTTTTGTGTCATCGCCACAAATGAAATCTGCCGAGATTGTATCTATGCCGTGATAAACATCTCCACTCAATTCATCAAGAGTCAGATTCGTGTTAAAGCAGTCGCCAGATAATTTAAGCAATCTTTTATATAATTCTCTCCTAAAAGCAAATGTTGTGACTGTTTTAGCCATAGCAAGATATTCTTTTTGAGAATGTCTTGCCATCTCTTTATACAAATCAACAAATTCCTGTACAGATGGGATGTTAAACCTGTCAATAGCGTCACTGATTTTCTGATTGCTTCTCAGTTTATTTGATAAGTTCAGTGCGTCTATATTTTCAATTCCGTCATTTACAAGGCTATTGATTGCCCAATAAATACATCCGTTCTCAACATTGTAGAAATGGCTTGGCTTCAGGAAACCTTCTGAATTCAAGATGTATTCAGGATGGAATATTAGCGAACCGATTACGCAGCTTTCTGCCTGAATATCAGACAGTTCTGATATATCCATTAATTTCCCCCAAAGATGTCAGTTGTCCAGTTACTCTTTTTTTCTTCTTTCTGTTTAAACATAGGTTCCATTTTGGCGCTTTTCTTACTTGCTTCTTTTACAAGTTTCAAGCGTTCAGCTTCCCGGATGATCCGCCAGTTTGCTTTCAGCCGTTTATCGCCAACCGCATAATAAATCCCTGACGGATAGTTAAGAAACTGCGCTTTCTTCTTGATGGCATACAAAACATACTCAGCTTCAAACCCACGTTTATAAATCAGTTCCTGCAACACTCTTTGAAGTTGGTTGAAAACTACATCCTCATCAATCTCCCTATACCAGAAGTCGATGATCTCAGAGAATGCCCTCTTTTCTGAATAACAGTCCATATGGTAGAATTTGCCATTATCCTCAATGTACTCATCAGATTGAGTGTCAACAACGCCACCGTGTTTGCAGTGCGAATAACCGCAACTTCTCTTTGCTTCGGATGCCCTTTTCTCTAACAGGCATTCTTTGTGGTAGTATCTGTTGCCGACTTTCATGTATTCATCGGTAGAGATGTCTACCACACCGCCGTGTTTGCAATTCTTGTAAGGGCATTTTCTCTGAGTCTTAGCCATTTTCAACCTCTAAAAGATGCGTTGCTTCCATATCCGCCTCATGAAGTGCAAGTGCAAGTGGATACTTTTCGTATGCCTGTCCGAGTTCATTCCACAGTGAACTGTCACAATACGCTCCCATGTGGAACGTGATTGCAGTGATCTCTTCCATGCTCATGGTGATGAACTGCATCAGGAATACGACACTCTTGTTGCCATGACCGAGAGGATACTTGTTGTCTACAACATAACATGGAACTGTTTCCCAAACGAAACTTCCCTGTGCGTCCTTTTTGACACTTCTAGGGTTCGCAGCTGCAACCTTGTCGGGATCATATGTCTTCTGGTTTTTAGTGCTTGCCACATAATAATATGTCTTGCACACATCATGCAGAAGAGATACGAGTGTAAGCGTCTCATCACTGACATTTTCAAGAACTTTCGACCAAAGCGGATTACCCTTCTTGCTCATCAGACAGTCATACACATGAAGACTGTGTTTGAGAAGACCACCTTCTTCTGAAAGATGAAATCTTGTGCTTGCCGGGGCTGTATAGAAGTCGGACTTTTTAATGAAACTCTTTACGTCTTCCATGCCGATGCGATTGATTCTGTCGAGCAGATCTTCAAACCTTTCGATGTTGGCTTTGATTTCTTCTGTCATTGATTCTCCTTTTTTTAAACAGGGATTGCAGGAAGCCCCACAATCCCACTGACTTTTAGGCGACATGTTTTTGTTTGGCGATTAATTAGAAGGGAAGTTCCTCTTCGTCAGAACCGCTCCCGGCATTCACGAAATCTTCTACAGTGCTTACAGTGTCTTCTTTCTTGTTGGAATCGCCATTGTTACCACCATTGTTGGGGAAGTCGATGTCGAACACGGTGTAGTGTGCCTTGAAGGAAACCTTACCCTCTGGTGATGTATAGATATTGGACACATCACAGCTTTTAATGATGACGGTGATTCCTTTCTTGTCTTCGACCGTCATACCCTTGATTTTGTTGTATGCAGAGCCGACAAAGGAGACATAACCGTCTTTAAAATCATTTACATACACCTTGGTTTCCGAGTCTCTTTTGCCAACACTCAGATTGCATACGGCGTAATTCCCTTTGTCCTCAATCTTCCAAACTTTTGCATACCTACCAACCGAAAATCCCATATTTTCATCCTCACTTTCTTACTGCTAACAACTGTTTCTTTAACTCTGCGAGAACATCAACGTCCTCGATAAGTCTTGGATCACCATTTGCGTTCTCATCCGCAGCCTTGCAGATTTCACTTACTTTATCTTTTGCTTTATCGGAAAGAGAACACTTCTTTTTAATAAGTTCCATACACTCTGTCTGAAGTTTGGCAATGTCTTTAATGTCAACAGGCAAGTCCTCATTGACGTAGATATAATCGCCAAGTCCAAGACGAGCAATGCACTTTGTCAGGCTTCGCTGAATAGTCTTATTCACCTGCATGGAGTCGATATTGTCATACGGCACAGGCTTATTCTTGAAATCCATGATAGGAAGATATTCTGTTGCGGAGTGTTCCTGAACCTCTCCGTTATCGTCTTCCCAGACTACTGTCACTGTTGTCTTTACATGTGCGCCGTTAGGATCCTTCCAGACAAGCATACCGTCTTCGGTCTCATGGACGGTTGCGTATGACAGCGGAAACCTCTTTTTCAGTTCATGCCATGCCCACATCCAACTCAGATAGTTAAGACCATTCTTCTGCTTGATGCGGTCTTTAACATCTACGTTACTTAATACCTCAAAAAAATCAGCTTTCATTCCCTAATCCTTTTTCACAAAACTCTTTGATTTCCTTAATCTTCTCATCGGCACTCTCGTCTTTGTTGCAGTAATCAAGTACAACTGCGAGTGCCGACCTCATCCCTGTGGCAATGCTTTCATTTCTGACTTTCTGCATCTGCTGTCTGATTTGCATTGTCACCATCGTTTCCTGTTCTTTGTTCACGTTTATTTCTCCCGGTCTCACAGATAATAGTAGAGTCGCCGATGAATGTTGTGACTCCCCCTGTTAATGGACAGCCTGTACATCCTATGTACTTCACGCATATAGACCGTATGTACAGCCCAAAATTATCAGTTAATCTCATTAGCAACTCCCAAAATAGTGTGATAGCAAATACTTGCATTATCTTTGGCAGAGAGATTGTTTGCTTTTACCTCATAATGGCATCTCTTACACTTCATAAGATAGTCACATCTATCTTTTGAAAATCTAAACACGGGAACCATCATCTGTTTGCAATACGGACATGTTTTTCTCATAATACTACCCCCTTCGAATACTATTATATCAAATCCCAAAGAATATGCAAGCTATTTCTTGCATTATTTTTCATCAAAATAATGCTGATTCTTCTGCGACTTCATTTCCATTCTGCTTAAATCGTAAAAGAACACTTCGTTAGGATCAACGCCGTAGTATGCGATTCTATCGCCAAAGAAAACAACGAATAAATCCATACCATTATATCCATCGGATTTCTGGAAACAAAAATGCAGTTTAACAACTGTGGTGTACTCATCTGTGAAAGCCTGACCCGACACTCCTCCGTCCCGGTCAAATCCTGTCGCTGTCGTGTCCCATGTCTGCCTGAACGCAAAAACCTCTTCATCGAGAAGTTTTGCGTTTTGCATAACTGGAGTTCTCTCACCATCATGCATACTTCCACTGATGCCGTGCTTATAAAACTGCTTTGCTTTATACACAAGTAACTCTAAGTTTGGATATTTGGCTATCATTCCCAATCTCCTTTAGCAATTTCTTTATGCGAACACGTAAACCACTTCTCATATCAGTACACCACAATTCAAGATCGCCAATTTCAATTTGCTTTGCGATTTCATGCACGTTTATTTCTTCGATAATGTCTACTAACTCGCAAAGTATCTTTTCAGAATCGTTATCCATCCGTAACCCCAACATTTTTCAAAACAACTTGAATGGTTCTGTTTTTCAATTCTTCTTTCATGACTCTTTCAAAAGCGCCGTGGTTGAAATATGTATTATTAAGCAGTCTTGAAATCTCTTCGCCAAAATAATCACCCGATCTTGTTTCCGCATTTAATCTTTTAATTACTTGTTCAACAGCACGCTCAACCTTGTTCTTAATCTCTTCTTCAACGATTCTTTTAATTTCGCCCTGATTGAGTCCTGCGTCTGCAAGCATCTGGCTAATTTCCATGTGCAACGCACGCTTTTCATCGTATGTCATTCATTATACCCTATAATTGTCTGAAAATGCTCATAGTCAATGCCTTTAACATCATATGATTCTTTGAAATATTTGATGGTATTCATTCTCTGAAGCCTCGGCAGAAGCGACAGTTCAGTGTTCACGTTCTTTCCGTATGGACACCCGGCGCAGCCTGTTCTCGTGAGATACTTATAACACTCAGGAATCTCGATTCCATACGCTTCATAAATATCCTCCATCAGCTTATCAGAAAAATCATATATCGGTGTAAAGTCACCATTGCTCTTCAGGCACTGGCTATATTTTGCTTTCCTTGTTCTACTCTCAGCACCACGCACGCCAATGATGGCTTTCAGGCTCTCGCCTAAACCAAGCAATTTACCCTTCTCCTTTGCATATTTTTGCATTGGCTTTTCTTTACTGTATATACAGCAACGATTGCTGACTTTATGCAGTTCACCTGAGAGCAGTTTCTCCCTTGCTTTTTTGTTTAGATTGAAGTAGATGTTTTCGCCGTTAACGGCTCTCATCGTATTCTCACTTCTATTACCTCTTTGGTATCTGTAAATATATTCATCTTGCTGTTTCGAGTAGCAAGGGATGCCATAATTTTCTTTGATGTCATATCTGTTTTTGGCAGGATGTAAAACCGTATCGGAATATTTCAGGATCCTGTCACGAATCTCCGGGATCTCGAAGCCTGTATTTACAGAGACAATTTCAATGTCTTCATCGTGCAAGTATTCTTTAATAAACCAATACAGGAAGTGACTATCCTTGCCACCAGAATACGCCAAATAATATTTATAGTAATTGTCTTTACCAATCTTTGTCTCGAATCTCTCCTTTAAAAACTCAAGGAAAGGTTCAACTTGTAATTGTAGTTCAGAATTCACGCACCGTAACTACGCAAAACCCACGTAATCACGGATTATTCATCAATCTATTTTGTAGGATGGGGAAGTTATTACCGCTGACCATTAGTCTGTTCATGCCCAAGCAAGGCGAACCCATCCATCTCTGTCACATATTCATCAAATTTTAAGGCAAAGGTTCTGATTCTTTGCCAACCGGGTCTACCCGGTATTTAGCGCTTTCCCCTTTCAATAATATTGTTAATCATGTTTCTTCCTTAAATTACAGCAGTCATCTTTGTTGTAGTTCACGTTTTGTTTCCAATACTCATATGCTTCAGACTCGTCTTCGCATACTGTGACTTGATTAAACCCTGTAATACCTTTGAGATATTCTATTTTTCTCTCAAGTGGTAAATGTTGATAGCCACTTTGCTTCACTGTGTACTCAGAATAATCGATATCAAACCACTTTTTTATCCATGAGTTTACACGCAAAAACTCTATGAGAATCTTGTCACATTCTATGTTGTTGATGACATTGATATCGACAAACTGCGGAATGAACGGAGATAACCTGACAGCCACATCAATATCATTCTTGGCAAGTTTCTCTATGGCTTTAATCCTCTCGCTTGGAACGCTTGCCTTTTCATAAGACAGGCTGAAGTCATCGTCAGTTGTCGTTACCGTAATC
>ODAI012555141.1_pt1 | contig 10744 bp, 8 predicted proteins | sample 1539321 | NCBI WGS metagenome assembly ODAI01 (sample SAMN02144231, study PRJEB22623) | gut metagenome | biome: sheep rumen | host: Ovis aries | place: New Zealand | reverse complement strand
CCTTTTTGCTGCTCATACATTTCATTTGTCCAGCCGATGTTCAAGTACGATATGTATAATGCGTTTGCCCTGGGCATTTTTTCCACTTTTACAGGTTTCCTCTTTGTGCTAAAGTAAGGGTATGAGCCGCAATTCTTCATGCGAAGCCCTGGTTCTCGCCACCCGCATTCAGGGAGAAAACAACCGTTCCGTAACGCTTTTAACTCCCGACGAGGGCATTGTCTACACAACTCTTTTTGGCGGACCAAAAAGCAAACTCCGCGCCATGGTCAGTCCCTTTAACAGGGGAAAAATATGGCTCTACACCGACGAAACAAAGCACAGCTCAAAAATTACGGATTTTGACGTATCGCACTACCATCTTTCCTTCAGGGAAAATCTTTTTAAGAGCTGGGCAGCAAATTTTGCGGCTGAAATTGTGACAAAAACAAAATGCGCAGGCTCGCCCGCAGACTGCTGGTTTCTCATCAACGGACTTTTGGACGGCATGGAACTGACTGAAGAGGCCGCAGCCCGGCTGGGACTAGTACGCTTTATCTGGCGCTACCTGGGGCTTTTGGGAATCCGGCCGCAAACCAGACTCTGTCCGGCCTGCGGAAAATCATTTATGAGCGGACCGCTTACGGAAAAATCTTTTCTGGCCGCCTACGAAGCAGGTGAAAACGCCTTTGTCTGCGATGAATGCACCGATGTTTATTCACGTCCCTTTGTACTTGGGCGGGCAGCCCTCACCTATCTGGAAGCAGTCAGCGATTTGTCTCCCCGGGAAGTAAGGACAATTACCGTGGACAGTAAAACCATGCTGGAAATGAAGGAACTTTGTTTTTACCTGATTGAAAACGCCTGCGGCTCAAAACTTAAGGCTCTGGAATCGGGCATGGACATTCTCTGAAATTTGGAAGAAAAAAAGGTGCGGGAAAAAAGAAACCTTTTTAAGGTTGCGTTTTTCCTGCAATTAAGTAGCGTATTCAAAAAAAATACGGTATAATGGAAAGTGATTATGAGAGCAACTGACATTATTATGAAAAAACGCGGAATCAGAGGGAAGAATGAAAGCACTACCCTGACCCGCGAAGAAATTTCATTCCTCATCAAGGGCTATGTTTCCGGTGAAATTCCGGACTATCAGATTTCGTCATGGCTTATGGCTGTGTATTTTAACGGAATGACTTTTGAAGAGACCGGCATACTTACAGACTGCATGCTTCATTCCGGCGATGTAATCAGCCTGCACGGAAAAGACGGACTCACAGGACCTTTTATTGACAAGCATTCTACCGGCGGCGTGGGAGACAAGATTTCCCTGCCTCTGGCACCCATCGTTGCCTCCTGTGGCATTCAGGATCCCATGATGAGCGGACGGGCTCTGGGACACACAGGCGGTACCCTGGACAAACTTGAATCAATCAGCGGCTACAATGTAAACCTCAGCCCGGACCAGTTCAGAAAAATCATGGCGGAAAACGGTTTTGCCATGATGGGTCAGACCCCAACTATTGCACCCGCTGACAAAAAAATGTACGCCCTCCGGGATGTGACGGCAACTGTAGAATCAGTTCCCCTGATTACGGCATCCATACTTTCCAAAAAAGTTGCGGAAGGAGCAGACGGTCTTGTATTTGACGTAAAATGCGGTTCCGGTGCATTTATGAAAACTCCGGAAGATGCAGAAGCCCTTGCCACAAGCCTTGTAAAGACGGCCGAAGCCATGGGAAAGAAAGCAAGTGCCCTCATCACAAACATGAACACTCCCCTTGGCACAATGGTGGGTAATTTCCTTGAAATTGAAGAAACTGTCCTCTGTCTGCAGGGAAAAGGTCCCGCTGACGTAATGGAACTGACCTATGCCCTGGGAGCAGAAATGCTTATGCTTGGCGGAAAGGCAAAGGACAAGGCAGAAGGCATTGCCCTCTGTAAAAAAGCCGTGGAAAGCGGAGAAGCCCTGAAGCGTTTCCTGAAAAATGTTGAGCAGCAGGGAGGAAATCCCGACAAACTGCTTTCTGAAATCGGAAAACGCCGGTCAAACTTCCACACTCAGATTGTGGCGGAGAAAGACGGATTTTTGCGCTTGGACGCATTTAAGACAGGGCTTGCCGGCGTGTATCTGGGTGTGGGACGAAACAAAACAAGCGAGTCAGTCTGCCCGGATGCAGGTTTTATCATCCACAAAAAGACCGGCGACAAAGTGTCAAAGGGTGACTTGATTCTGGATGTGTACGGCAAAGACCAGGCCTGTCTTGAACCCGCAGTAAAAATGCTCAAAGACGAAGCGATTTTCTATACAGATGAAGCTCCGGCAAAAGAAGTTCTCATCTACAAGGAAATCCACTGATGAAAATTTGGAACAAAAAACCTGTCGCCCGGGAGCAGACCAGAGAACTGCACGATAAGTACGGTATTGATCCTCTCACTGCATCCATTCTGATTCGTCGTGGCATTACTTCGGGTGAAGATATACAGTATTTTCTGGAAGATGACAAACGTTTTCTTCACAATCCCTTTTTGTTTGCCAACATGGAGGATGCCGTAGACCGCATTCTGCAGGCAAGAGACGAAGGGGAAAAAGTGCTTATCTTTGGAGACCGGGATGTAGACGGCGTTACCAGCACGACTGTCCTCTACGACTGTTTTATCTCCCTGGGGCTGGACACCCGCTGGAAACTTCCCGGGGGAAATGATGCTTATGGCCTGAACAAGGCTGCCATAGACGCTTTTGCCGCTGATTACGGAAGCCTCATCGTAACCGTAGACTGCGGCATTTCAAACACGGAAGAAATTGCCTATGCTTCATCACTGGGCATTGATGTCATCGTGCTTGACCATCACAATCCGCCGGAAATACTTCCCTCACCCGCTATCATTGTAGATGCGAAGTGCCAGGATTCAGGCTACCCCTTTCCGGACATTTCCGGCTGTGCCGTAGCCTTTAAGACAACAAGTGCCCTGCGCTTTGCCCAGAGTGAACTGTACAAGCAGGAAATCTGTCTTCTTTCCGTCCGGCCGGTAAACGAAGCCTACACTATAAGCTGCATGAAAGTAGAAAATCTTGTGCAGAAAGCCATACTGGAAGAAACAATCATTCCGGGCAGCATTTCCATAGACAAAACCCGCCTTATGGACTTTTTACAGGGCCAGCAGATTTTTGTCTGGGACGGGGCTCAGACTGAGCGCATGCTGACGGATATATTTGGAAAGGGCGTTGCCTTTAACCTGATGGACATTCGTCCTGAAATTGCAAAATACATTTCCTCTGTGGCAAATCTTTCCCTGGTACGCTTAAAGTCACTCTCCAAAATTGCCCGCTACAACCCCGGAAAGGCAACAGAGATAGAAGGCTTTTACAATATTTTTGTCACCTACATGAACAAACTGCTTGCCAGTCAGTTTCCCCAGAATGCCAGGGCAGAAGAAAAAGAACTGCAGCTGGTGGCACTTGCGGCCCTGGCTGATGTAATGCCTCTGAAAAACGAAAACAGAATTTTCCTTCACCACGGGCTTGCCGCCATCAACGGGGGAAAGGTCCGGCCGGGACTCATGGAACTGCTTTCACATCAGGGCATGCTGGGTAAACGCATAACCAGTACAGACTTATCATGGTCTGTAGTGCCGGTTCTGAATGCGGCAGGCCGGCTGGGGCAACCGGAACTGGCGGCTGAATTATTTTTGGAAGAAGATCCGGCGCACAGGGATGAACTTGCAAATCAAATTGTAGAACTGAACAATCAGCGCAAGCAGCTGGGAAGCGAAGCCTTTGGCTATGCCATGGAAAACGCAGAAAAAAGCCTCGCAAAACACGCGGACAAACTTTGTGTAGTCATTGACCAGCGCATTCACAGGGGTATTTCAGGTCTGGTGGCAGGAAAACTCTGCAGCCAGTACAATGTTCCCGCCCTTGTGGCAACAATGGTGGACGACACCGTTATAGGCTCCATGCGAAGCTGCCGCGGCTACGATGTGACAAAATTCCTGAACAAAATGAACGATCTCTTTTTGAACCACGGCGGTCACAATTCCGCGGCAGGATTCAGCCTCAAAAAGGAAAGGCTTGCAGACTTCACCAGAGAACTGGAACTGCTTGCCCCCACCATTGAACTGGAACCTGATACCAGCGAATCCATCGACGTGGACGCAGAACTTCCGCCACCCTACCTCAAGCCTGATGTACTGAACATTGTGGACACATTTGAACCTTACGGCGAAGAAAACCGTCCCCTCACCTTTATGTCTCAGTCTCTCAGAATTGCAGACGCCCAGCTGATAGGAAAATCAGAGCGCATGCACTTAAAGCTCACGCTGGACGCAGGCGAATACAAATGGCCGGCCCTTTTCTGGGGTGAAGGCGAAAGACTGGGCCGGGACTTTGTAAAAGGCGATCATGTAGACGTTCTCTACGAAATCAACCGCAATCTCTTTAACGGAACAGAAACACCACAGATGATTTTAAAAGATGTAAGGAAAAGCGTATGAAAAAACTAAGTCTGCTGATTTTTACACTTTTTCTTTCTTTCAGCGCATTTGCGGAAATCGGCCGCTGGCAGACAAATGATTACTCCTTAAGCATTCAGTACAACAAAGAAGTGCAGCCGGGAGATGCTGTTTTTGCCCGTCTCATTTTAAAGCCCCGCACAAAAAAAATACGCAAGCTCACAGGCACTTCCACCGCAAGCATGCACTTTTTTACCAGAGTCAGTGACGGAAACGAAGCAAAATCAATTGACAAAACAGACATGTACATCATCAACAAAAGCAAAGAGGCAAGCTCACCCGCTAAAAATGATGTACTTCTGGCAGGTCTTCCCCTGTCTTCTTACTGCAAGGAGGGGGACTATGAACTTAAAATCATTTTTTCCGCCTTTGGTCAGCCCGAATACGAGTTTTCCCTGCCTGTCACTGTTATTGCAAAAGAGTTTGTGTCAGAAACAATTCCCCTGAACGCCTCCAACACAGCCATTAAGACAGACACATCAAAAACAAGAGTTAATCAGATAAACCGGCTGAATGAAATTCTGAAGGCAAAAAATCCGGAAAGCATATATTCCCTTTCTGCATTTTCGGCTCCAAATCCAGCCACCCGCCGTACTTCATTTTTTGCAGACAGGCGCGTCTATGCCTACAGCAACGGAAAATCTTCCACCAGCCTGCATTACGGCATAGACTACGGCATCCCCACAGGAAGCGAAGTCCGCGCCTGTGGTCCGGGAAAAGTTGTCATGGCAGAAGACCGGGTATCCACCGGCTGGAGCATCTGCATAGAACACCTGCCGGGTCTCTACAGCCTCTACTATCACATGAGCAGGCTGGATGTAAAAGAAGGACAGATTGTAAAGCAGGGGGAACGGCTTGGTCTTTCAGGCGCAACTGGACTTGCAACAGGCCCTCACCTGCACTGGGAGATTCGTCTGAACATGGCGGCCGTAAGTCCTGACTTTTTTACCGGCGACTTTACCTTTGCAGACAGTCAGGAAAGCAGAACATACCGCTAGTTTACAGGCTTTCCATGCCCACATTAAGGCGTAAATCATCCTGATACCAGTCGATAATCAGTGAAAAAAGTGTATCCTTGTAGCCGGGGCACTGGGCAAGGATTTTCCAGACGGAGCCGGTAACCAGTTCATTCTGAGGCACTTCATCCAGCGCAACCCAGTTATTTTTATAGAGAATTGAAAAAGCCGTGGCGGAAGTCAGGACATCGCCACTTTCAGTGTCATAGGAACGGGCCCTGATTTTCAGCTGACGGCCGACATTTTTCAGTTCATCAAAATTGATGGTCAAATCTTCATCACCGATGGCAAAACTCTGCCAGACGACATAGGGCCCCGCCGCCACTTTGATACGATAGCGGCCCGGTTTTACATAGACTTTTTTAGCCGTATATTTTTTTGGTGCATTCTGTACGGTCTTCTTTCCGGCACTTTCCCTGACTTTAGAAAAGATGCGGCGGCTGTTTGTCACTTCAGGAATATTTTTGCCGTCATCAACAAAGAAAAATGCCCTTGCCGGTAAGTCACTGCTTACACTTGCCGTTGCAGGCAGGGTCATGTTCAGCGTGACAGCCGAATACCAGGGACGGAGAAGGGTGGCATAGAAATAACTTTCCTTCCAGGCATAGAAAATTCCGCCTGCAAAAAGAAGAACTGCAGTGATTCCCAAAAATACATTGCGCACCGTCTGTTTTTTCTGAACAAAGACAGGCACCGCAAACTGTCTCTTAATCAGAACGCACTGGGCAAGGGCCAGACGGATTGCATGGGTATCAAAGCGGGAAAGATATTTTTTAACGATATCAATGATGGGGTCAACAGACTGATAGCGGTTTTTGGGATTTGCCTTGAGCATTTTGCGAATCATGGCGCAAATCGGTTTGGGGATAGAACGGTCAATTTTACGGGGGTCTACATAGCGACCCTTTTTGATATCCTCAAGGTTTTCTGCAGACAGTTTTGAACCGAAGGGCTTGGAGCCGGTCATCATTTCGTAAAGCATGACACCCATGGAATAAATGTCTGCCCTCTTGTCCACTGACCGTGAATCTGAAATCTGCTCAGGAGACATGTAGGCGGGAGTACCCAGTGTAACGCCTGTCTGAGTAAGAGTGCTGTCAGCATTGTTTACGGCATCGCCATGGAGGTCATCCCCCTTTTCACTGGAAGCAATACCAAAATCAGCAAGTTTAACTTCAGCACGGCGGGAAATGAGGATATTTGCAGGTTTAATGTCCCGGTGAACGATTCCCTTGGCGTGAGCATATTTAAGGGCATAGCAGGCATCAAGAAAAACCAGAAGCGAAAGTTCCGTACCCAGGGCAACCTGTTTTTCAATCAGTTCCCCCAGATTCATGCCGTCTACATATTCTTCAACAATAAAATGATTGTTTTCTTCAATAAAATAGTCATACAGATGAACGATATAGGGGCTCTGCAAATCCAGAAGAATCTGCGCCTCCCGCTTAAAGCGTTCCCGGACAACAGTATTCCGACGGATTGTAAGTTTTTTAAGGATTACCAGCCGTTTGAGAGTTGGATGAACAGCCTTGTAGACAGCCCCCATGCCGCCTTCTGCTACAAGTCCCATAATGCGATACTTTCCAATGTACACCGGCTTTTGCTCTGTCATATATTACCTCAAGAGTATTATGTCCGTTTCCGGATTAAAAATCTTCCCCGGCTGCAGCAGGGCAATCTGCTCAAAAAAGGGATTGTGAATCTGAACCAGCCGTCCGCCCTGACGAAGGGCATATTTTTCAGGTACAGGCCGATGACCGGAAATCCACACTGCATTTTTTGCACCTTCCCTGCCTAAAAGTCCGCAGAGCGTTTTTTCCACACTGCCCTCATCCGCCTCATCGTTTGCCGTCCAGGTAAGCCCGAGAACCAGGTCAGGATTTTTTCTCATGGCGATGATTTCTTTTCGCGAAAAAAAGTGCTTTGGCTCTGCATGGCTCACCACACAGGAGGGAAAGGCGGCACAAACGGGAAGCGCATGTTCCCACAGGCTCATCAAGTGCAAAAGTGCATCTCCGTAATGGCTGAGCATAAAGTCATAGACCATATTGCCTTCATCAGCAAATTTACGGAAGGGATAATTTCCCCGGCCGCTTTCATTCAGAATATTTTCGTGATTACCCTTGAGAAAATGAAAATGCCGGGGATATTCATTTTTTACCCGCAAAACCATTTGAAAAAGGATAAGATTTTCCAGCATTTCTGCAGTCATTTCTTTACTTTCGTAATTCCCCTTCTGATACTCATCCCAGGCTGCCAGCCAGCGCAACTGCCCGCGCTTTTCTGAATGAAACAAATCGCCCACGCAGACAAGCCTGAGCCTGCCCAGGGCAAGTCCGTCCAGCACAGTCAGGTTAGCCTGTCTGCCGGATTCATCCCCTTCTCCGCCGGTATGTCCGATACCCAGTTTTTCAAGAGGATATTCCATAAGATGAAGAAAAAAATCTGCCCGGGCATGCAAATCAGGCACCACAATCAGGGGAAGAAGAGGAGCCTGGGTAAAATCAAGCAGTCCGCCGGCTTTTTTTCCATCAGCAGTTTTCTCTTCCGGCCGGTATGACGACGCTTCTTCTTCCAGAAGGCTGATTGCCTGGTCTGTGAGAAAAAGCAAATCATCATGAGAAGGCAGCTCTTGAGAGGCATACAGGCTGGCTAATTCCCCGTGAATATCTGTCATAGGCATTTTCGCTAAAAAAATTGAGTCCCTTCTGGATGTCAGCTCATTACCAGATTTGCAGTGCCGATGGTAATCTTATCGCCTGCATTCAGTCTGATGTATTTGTCATCGGGAATCCGTTTTCCGTTCAGGAAGGTTCCGTTTGTACTGCCGTCATCACGCAGAAAATAAGCGTCACGGATTTTCTGGATGACCGCATGGTGGCGGCTGACCAGTTTATTGTCCACCACCACATCACAGTCTGTGGACCGCCCGATGGAAATTTTTGCGGCAAGAGTAATCTTCTGCTTGTTGAACATGAGATAGGAGACCTGGCTTACATCAGCAATTTTTTCCAGATGCTGGCCGACTACGCTCGAAGAAATAATGGTCGTATCTTTCATCTTTTCCTCCCCGGGAGATGTTACAGGCTCTCCAGCTCACCTAAATCAAGAAGATTCAGGCTGGAGGCAAAAATTTTAGCACAGCTAATCTCATAATCTGCCCACTTTGAGGGAGTATGCGATTTATAGAAAAGCACGCCTCCCTTGATATCATCAGGCTCACCGATAATACAATGCAGGGCAGAACAGATTTTTCGCTGATGCATTGCAAGGGCAAATTCACTCTTGTCTTCAGGAATCTCATTGGGAAAGTCAATACAGAGGAAACCGTCCTTCATCAGTTTCTGGGTGTTGTCAGAAAGTATGTAGGCAGCCTCATCATATTCAGGGCGGTCAATACCTACGTTAAAGATGCGGCGCATACCTTCCCCTGCATAAACCGCAATGCCGTCCGCCGCATAGGTTCCCAGCATGTGGCGCATGATGTTCATGATTGCCCCGTGGGGATCATCGCCCAACTGCTGCAGATAGGTGGCAATAAATTTCAATTCCTGTATTTCGCGGCCTTCAGTTTTCTTTCCTTCATTCTTTGCGGTCTGGGCTTCGGCATAAGCCTGGGCATGCAGGTCATCCCGGAAGAAGACATAGCGGTCGCGGCCTTTATCCTTTGCGCGGTAGAGACAGAAGTCTGCCTTGCGGAACAAATCATCGTAAGTGGTGCCGTTTGTCGGACAGACTGCCGCACCGATGGAACAGGTAAGTTCTACTCCTTCAAAATTGCCTTTGAATTCTTTCTTTACATGCACCAGAAGAGCCCGCAGCATACCGCGGAGAACCTGTACATTGTCCACATTATTCAAAAGCAGCATAAACTCATCGCCGCCAAAGCGTCCGACAACTCCGTCTCCGCCAACAACATCTTTTATGACTGCGGCGGCACGGGCAAGAACACGGTCTCCAGCCAGATGACCGTACTGGTCATTTACCGGCTTAAAGTGGTCAAGGTCTATGATAACGAGGGCAAAACAGTCAGACTGCTTGGCCTTAAAACGCTGTTCAATGTAGGCAGTTATGGTCTTTTTATTGTAAACCTGAGTAAGGGCATCAAGCTGCAGTTCATCCATCAGATTGTGGGCGTGATGAATCTGGCTGAGGGCCTCGTCGGTCAGGATATGACCAAGCATATAGGTTTCAGGACTTCCCTCATGCATACCCTCATGCCGGGTTCCTACAAAGCGAAGTTTTTCTACGACGGCTCCGCCTGTACGGAAGGAAGAATTCATCTTGATGGTAAAGTTTGACGGAAAAAGTGTTATGTCATTTTCCAGAACTTCCAGAGCAGAGATGTCTGAGTCAGGTACCAGATGTTCTGAAATCATGAGATTTTTCCAGTCGGCAAACTTCATCTCAAAGATTGTCGTTTCCAGACCCTGGCTGTAGTGGTTGATTTTAAAAATGCCGTCTGACTTTCTGTAGGAAAAAAGATAGGTATTGGTAAGTCCCAGTGCCGTACGAATCATGCCGTTTTCTTCTGCGGCAATGCGGGCAAATTCTATAGCCTCATAAATATCAAAAAGACGGATACGGGCAGCATACTTTCCGCGTACATTGCGTACCGTAACAAAATTGTAGCAGTACTCCCCTGTGTTTCTGAGCAGATGGAAAATTTCAGAACGATTATCAGACTGATCATATTTGCCGGTTACCAGATCGATAAACTGCTGGCGTTCATCAGGATGAACAAAGTCGACAATATGCTCACACTGAAAGTCAAAGTACGTGAAAAAATCTTTTGTTGTCTCTTCCTCCACAATGTGAAGGCTTTTGTCCAAAAGGGCGCTCCGATTTTTTACAGTAAGGGTCATAATACATAGTATAACAGAGACTTGCAAAAAAGACAAAACAAAATATCATTTTTTTATTTTTTTTCAATAAACAAAAATAAACTATTCCGTTTTGGCAGCAGTGGCACGGCGCTCCTTGTGGCGGGATTTCAATGTAGTACCTTCCACTATCAGGAATACGACAAGAACAATCATTCCGATTGAAAAAAGCATCTGAAACCAGTTGCCCCAGTGAAAGGCCCCCTCAACCCCTGTAACCATTGCAAAAACCTTTTTGATGATGATGATCACCAGATGAGTAAGGGTTGCATACAGCATGAATGTTGACGGTATGGAGAACATATTATTGTTCTTTCCGATGTCACTGAGCCAAGCAGCAATAGCCATCAAAGCAATGCT
>ODAI011624965.1_pt1 | contig 10744 bp, 7 predicted proteins | sample 1539321 | NCBI WGS metagenome assembly ODAI01 (sample SAMN02144231, study PRJEB22623) | gut metagenome | biome: sheep rumen | host: Ovis aries | place: New Zealand | reverse complement strand
AGATAGCTCACATAGTGAAGGAATCAGGCGGTGCTGCGGTGACCGTACATGCGAGGACCAGATCGCAGTTCTACAGCGGTAAGGCAGACTGGTCAGTTATCAGGGCTGTGAAGGAAAGAGTCGGAGACTTCCCTGTCATAGGTAATGGTGATGTAGCTTCAGTCGAAGACTTCATACGCATGAAGGAAGAGACAGGATGTGACGGCGTAGCCATCGGGCGCGCTGCGAAGGGTAATCCCTGGATTTTTTCACAGATAAAAAACTATAACAGGACAGGTGAGGTGTTATTAAAACCTTCGTCGTCAGACATAAGGAAGCTTATGCAGAGACATTTGCATATGATCATAGAGGATAAGGGAGAGTATACAGGAATAAGGGAGATGCGAAAGCATATAGCATGGTATACGTCAGGGCTTAGAAAAGCGTCAGCGCTAAGGGATGCGGTCAATCACGCAGAAACAGCGGACGAACTTATGAGGCTCATAGAAGGCTTGACAGAAGAGTGAAGCTCGTGTATACTAACATAAGTATCTAATTAAGGAAGGTGCCAATCATGGAAGGAAAGAAAAACCAGATGACCCGTAGTGGTCTTGAGAAGCTTGAGAACGAATTGCATTATCTTAAGGTTGAAAAAAGACAGGAAATCGCTCAGAAGATCAAGGAAGCTCGTGAGCAGGGCGACTTATCTGAGAACGCAGAGTACGATGCAGCCAAGGATGAGCAGAGAGATATAGAAGCAAGAATCGAAGAACTTGAGAACATCCTTAAGAATGCCGAAGTAGTAGGCGATGATGATGTTGAAGAGGGTACTATCGGTATCGGCTCACAGGTTAAGCTTAAGGACCTCGACGAGGATGAAGAGGTTATATATAAGATCGTAGGTACTACAGAGGCCAATGTTCTTGAGGGATTCATCTCGAATGATTCACCACTTGGACGCGCGCTTATCGGTAAGAAGAAGAATACTAAGGTCGAAGTGGACGCACCTGGCGGAGTTATCAAGTATAAGATCATGTCAGTTAAGAAGTACTGATTTCAAATACACATAGGAGATATATAATTAATGTCGAACGAGAATAACGCACCTGAGCAGAATCTAGGTGAACTGCTCAAGGTAAGAAGAGAAAAGCTTGCAGCGCTTCAGGAGAGAGGCTGTGATCCTTTTCAGATAACAAAGTTTGATCAGACACATCATACAGACGAGGTTAAGTCTCTGTATGAGGCACATGAAGCAAAGCTTCTTGCTAGAAGACCTGAAGTAGATGTGACAGGGCTTGATGAAGCTGCAGCAAGAGAAGCTAAGAAGGCTGATTATAATGAGCGCAGAGCGATCATGGATGCAGATCCTATACAGGTATCGATAGCAGGCCGTATGATGTTCAAGCGTGTTATGGGCAAGGCTTCTTTCTGCAATATCCAGGATCTTAAGGGAAGAATCCAGGTATATGTTGCCAGAGACGCTATAGGAGAAGAATCTTATGCTGACTTCAAGAAGTCTGATATCGGTGATATCTACGGAGTAGAAGGCTATGCCTTCAGAACCATGACAGGTGAAGTGTCAGTACATGCATCGAAGATCACTTTGCTGTCTAAGAGTCTTCAGATACTTCCAGAGAAGTTCCATGGCCTCACAGATACCGATACAAGATATCGTCAGAGATATATAGACCTCATCATGAATGAGGATTCTAAGGAAGTGTTCGTCAAGAGATCGAAGATCATCAAGGAAATCAGGAACTTCCTTGATGGACGTGGCTTTATGGAAGTGGAGACACCTATACTTGTATCGAACGCAGGTGGTGCCGCAGCGAGACCATTTGAGACACATTATAACTCACTTGATGAGGACGTAAAGCTTCGTATATCACTTGAGCTATACTTGAAGAGACTTATAGTTGGCGGACTTGAGAAAGTCTATGAGATCGGCAGAGTATTCCGTAACGAGGGTGTAGATACTAGACACAACCCAGAGTTTACACTCATGGAGCTTTATCAGGCATATACAGACTACTACGGCATGATGGAACTTACAGAGAGCATGTTCAAGTATCTTGCTGAGAAGGTCTGCGGTTCAAGCGTTATCACATACAACGGCATCGAGATAGACTTTGGTAAGCCTTTTGAGCGCATAACCATGATTGACTGTATCAAGAAGTACTCAGGCGTAGACTTCGATGCAGTAGCTACAGATGAAGAGGCTAAGGCAATCGCTAAGGAGCATTACATCGAATTCGAGGCTCGTCACACTAAGGGCGACATCGTCAATCTCTTCTTCGAAGAGTATTGCGAGAAGAATCTTATACAGCCTACATTTGTCATGGATCATCCACTTGCAATCTCACCACTTACCAAGAAGAAGCCAGAAGACCCTACTAAGGTAGAGCGCTTCGAACTCTTCATCAACACTTGGGAGATGTGCAATGCTTACTCAGAGCTCAACGATCCTATCGATCAGCGCGAGCGCTTCAAGCAGCAGGATGCTAACGCCGAAGCCGGCGATGACGAAGCACAGCACACCGACGAGGACTTCCTCAATGCCCTCGAAATCGGTATGCCACCTACCGGTGGTATTGGCTACGGTATAGATAGACTTACTATGCTGTTGACAGATAGCCAGGCGATAAGGGATGGGCTGTTGTTCCCGACCTTGAAGTCGTTGAGTTAAGAAATGCAGTAAAATCAAGGCTTCCGAGCCTTTGAAATAAAAAAGTACAGCAAGAGTACAGCAAATTTCGTCCTTATAATACGCGATAACACTGAATAATACGGGAAAGGACGAAAAGCAGTACGAAGCAGCAGGAAAGAAAAGTAGAAGTTGCGCTTATTGAGAGCCACTTTTCTAAGAGAAATCTTGGAAGAGTGGCTCTTTTCGTTTTGGCGAATGTCCGGGAACCTTCAGCAAGGCAACGATGCACACAAAGCTTCAAGGATTCGAAGAAATAAGGAGGCAACGAACATGGCATTTAAGAAAATCAGAAATATGAAGGTTTAATTTCAGCGACGCGCCACAAATAGAGGTGGAAGACATTATAGATAAGGCTCTTGTCGCATGGTTTAAGAAACGGAGATGATTGGATGTTTGATACAGAACAGTTAAAAGCGATAGATTCAAGTTATTTCAATATTATTACGGTGGATGAGTACGATGTGACGGTCCAGAGCAGGAACACGGGGCATTACTGGTACCTGCATTGCACCAGTGTTCCGGGTGATGCGACGTGTATTATTTTCCACAAGCATAAATATTGCCATCCCTATCACCAACACGGCGCGGAAACAGCCTCAGACAGGCTATTCGGAGCATCCTGATTTATGACCGATGGCAGATGAACGGGAGGAAACGATAATGAGAAATAAGAAAGATCTATCATTGTCATTCTTTGTAAAGCAAATTTCAACCTAATAAAACTGAATAAAACAGAGAAAATAGAAATAAAACAAGATAAACCTAATGATATCGACCTAATAAAACGAAAACCGGTGACAATCTGAAATAATCCTTGCTATATACAAAGCAGTGTAGTATAATATTAGATGTTGGAGTTTGGAATCCAGACAGAGAAATAGGCGCCAGTTTTTGTTTTTTGAAAGGGTTTTACGAATGCAGACAGAAAAATGGCTTTCAATGAAAGATATATGTAAACATCTTGGTGTAAGTAGAGATACAGTCATCAAATGGGTAAATGAAAAAGATATGCCGGGAACACATATTGGTCGGCTATGGAAATTTGATCCGGATGAAGTCGATGAATGGATGAAAGCCTACAGACAAAAACAACACGAGGAAAAATAACTATGTTTAAAATAAAATGGGATTCTGACATCAACGGGGTTATTTTGTCAGAATACATAGAAGAGAATGATTCGCTAAACTCTCCAAGACCAGTATATGTTGATGAATTTAACATGTTGGGGTTAGCTGATTCGTTTGAACTACCGTCCGAAAATGTCCCGATATGTTGGGAAATAGATCGCAAATACTATTATAAAGGCGTTGTAATTGTGGAAACGCAAAAGGGTAATATTTATGAAGATCCTAAAGTCATCGTTTACGAGGATCATAAAGGGCGAAGACTTGATCCAATAGATATGGAATCGGTAGTAGCTAAAAATAGTAAGGTGTTATCTGTTGCTGAAGATGAGGCGATGGATTTTATTAAGGAAAAATATGAATACTACCAAGATAAGGTATCGGGATTTGTTGTGGCCTTCAGTGGCGGAAAAGACTCGCAGGTAATATTGGACTTGGTTAGTAGAGTTATTCCACATGAGAAATTTACTCCTGTGTTCACGAATACAGGAATGGAACTACCTTGTACAATTGAAACAATGCAAACTACCGAGGCATATTACAGAAGTAAATATGCCGGGTTCAAATTGGAAAAGGCAAAAAGTGATAAATCAGCACTTGATATGTGGAGAAGTTATGGACCACCAAGCAGAATGAATAGGTGGTGCTGTTCTGTATTAAAAACTGCTTTGTTCGGCAGAAAAATGAAAGAACTATTAAATGTTTCTTCGCAGCCAAAACTTATTGTGTTCGAGGGAGTAAGAAACGACGAAAGTGCAAGAAGAGAGTCTTACAACCGAGTTGGCGTTGGAGTAAAGCATGTTAATCTTACAAACTGTCGTCCGATTTTAAAATGGAATGCAACAGAGACATATTTATATCTATATAAAAATGGAGTGAAACTCAATCCAGCCTATACTATGGGTTTGACTAGGGTTGGATGCGGGGTATGTCCATTTGCTTCGGATTGGTCAGAGTATGTGATCAGAAAAAGGTATCCACAGATAGCGAAGGATTATATCGATGTAATTGAAGATATGGCTCGAAATATCGGTATTACATCACAGCCTAAAATTGATGAGTATATTGCCACGGGAAATTGGAAGAAAAATGCTGGTGGCAAGGGGCTACAGCCAGATCCGTCCAGAATGGATATTATTTCGAAGGAGCCTAACTTCGAGTGCGTAGTAAAAAATCCAAAGGGGAATTGGGAGACTTGGTTTTCTACTATTGGAGAGTACTTCCTTGAAAAAATAGACGACTCCTTCTATAAAGGCGAATTAAAATTTGAAGGACAAGTTGTGAAGTTCGAAGTTCATTATGGCGATAATACAGTAAGATTTAAGGCCATTGGAACCACGAATAGAATAATGCTTGTGAGCTATCTTTCAAAAGCATTTACAAAAACGGCATATTGTGAATTGTGTGGTGTATGTGAAATAGAATGTCCTACGGGAGCATTAACTGTAAGGGATTCGATAAAAATAGATAAATCTAAATGCGTACATTGCCACAATTGTTTTGAAATCAATACAAAGGGCTGCATAATAGCAACAAGAAAGATGATATATGAAGGAGGAAAGTCAATGGGCGGAACAGCAACGAAGACATCGGGAATTGATAAGTATTCAACATTCGGATTGAGAGAAGAATGGCTGAACTCGTTTTTTGAGGAAATGGATGACTGGTTTGAAGGTTATGCCAACTTGGGCCCAAAACAGATTCCAGCAATGTTGAATTGGCTTAGAGAAGCTGAACTTGTGGATTCAAAAGAAAAGAAGACATCTGAGCTTGCATATGTTCTGAAGCCTATATATGAATCCAATCCTCAACTTGTATGGCAGATAATATGGATAAATCTGGCTTTTAATTCCGGTATTGTGAACTGGTATGTGAACAACATTAAAAGTGAAGTAGAGTATTCAAAGCAGGAAATGGTTGAACTATTAAAGGAATCATATCCTAATTTGAAAGGTGCGACTCTTAAGAATCCGGTTGATGCATTGGTAAATATGTTCAGCAACTCAATGCTTGGAACTGTTGATATTAACGATGACAATAGCTTGAAGATAGGATTACTCACCAAAAAGGGAGTGGCCGTAAAGACAGTAAGGAAATATGGCACCTCAAAGATTTCATCCATAGCAGTGGCATATTTGCTGTATAAAAATGCTGAAATCAATAATATGCATGAACTTACAGTTTCAGACATTTATGAAAGGGGTTGCATGGGTGTAAGCAATATATTCAATATGGAAAGTGAGAGCTTTCTGAATGCATTAAGAGGGCTTACAAATAATGAGATACTTTCAGCGGATTTGTTGGGTGGATTGGAAAATATACATCTCGCGAATGAGTTTACGTCATTTGCTGTACTAAAAAGAATGGTGAAGAGATTATAATATGAAAAGTTGTACAAATTGCAGTAAGAATCTTGAAAAGGATGAAATAGCACTTTGCAAGAAGTTATTAGGTAAGAAGACCAAACAATTTCTTTGTATCGAGTGTTTAGGTGACTACTTAAATACAGATAAAGAGCTGTTGCTGCAGAAAATAGAGCAGTTCAAAGAAGAAGGATGCACATTATTCATGTAGGAGGTTAGGGCGTATGAAATATTCAGAGATTATAGGTGTTGAAAAACACTTTAAATCGGCTTTTGATATTACGTCTGATACTGGTGATGCGTGGAAAACGTTCATTTCTAATGAACGTTTTGAGAATAATCTTAATCAAATTATTAAGAGCTTCACATCACCAGTGTTTAACAATAGAAAATCCATTTGGATTCAGGGAACATATGGAACAGGAAAAAGCCACTCGCTTTCGGTAATAAAGCATTTGCTTTGCGATGACTATTCTGTAATTGAGGATTACCTGCCAAGAATTAATCAAAGTCAACTGAGAACAAGTATATCCAATTTCCGAAGAAATAATAGGGTGTTTCCCGTTGTATTAAAGGGAATATATACCATTACTGATGTTGCAGATTTAACGTATACCATTCAGCAGCAGGTATCAGCAGCCCTTGGTGATATTGAAATATCTACAAAGACAGATTTCGAGTCTGTACTTCAGATACTTGAGAACAGAACACTTGACTCTTTTTTTGAAAACCTGATTGAGAACAATATCGAACTACATAGTTACGCATCAAATAAAAGCCAGCTGATAAATGCTTTAAAGAATAATGAAACAAAAGTAATTAGAATTATTGCTGATGAGCTGAAGAAGGCAGGTCTCGGAGGGTTCAGGACACATAATATTATTGAATGGCTAACCGAAATAAAGAACGAACTTAAGGAACGTGGAATTGCCGATTATCTGTTGATTATATGGGATGAGTTCACGTCTCTTTTGGATATTCCTGCCAGAAAAAGTATATTGAATGTAATGCAGGATATTGCTGAACTTAGTTACTCTGAGGTAGACAATAACACGAATACTTTGGGGGTCTATCTGCTGCTTGTTACTCACAAAAAGCTTGAAGCAACAGAAACTTATAAGGAATTAAAAGAAGACGAAAGAAATATGGCGAAAGCCAGGTTCATTGAACTGGATTATGGAATGCAGCCTACGACTACTTTTCATATTTTATCTGGGGCACTCGACAGGAAAGACAAAGCTAAATTAGATGAATTGATTCAGCAGAATTTCCTTGATGTACCAAGCGTGAGAATGTTGGTGGATAAGGTTGTAGACAGCGACTCCACAAATGCTGAAGAGATTAAGGAAAAGATTATTAGTTTATATCCCTTCCATCCATATACATCATATTTGGCAACATTTGTATCACGTGTAGTTGGGGAAGCTGAAAGAAGTATATTTGGTTTTCTTAATGATGAAGATTATGGATTTAAGAAATACATTGAATGTTCTATCGATGATTCGAAATTCTTAACAGCAGATTATGTGTGGGATTTCTTTTATAGAACATTTGAAACAAGCTCCGCTGGGCATTTTGATGCTATAACTAATAAATTTAAGTTATCAGGAGAAGTTGTAACAAATAGGGGCTCAAATTATGTTGCTGTATTTAAAGTAATTCTGTTACTTAATATTCTTTACAGGGTGACAACAACTGATGCTGACACCTCTGAGAAAAACATGGTTAACCCGAGTACAGATAATATAAAGGCGGCATTCAGTGGTGTACTTGAAGATGCAGAAGTAACCAAAATTCTTGACTATTTAGATGATGCTCAGATACTTCACCGGAATCCGGAGGGAGTATTTGAGGTTTCGTCATCTTCTTTACCGCAGAAGAAATTGTTAGAGGAGAAGAAACGTATCTATCCGTCTAAGGAAGATGTAGGCAAAATTGTTGAGGAATATTCTGTAACGGCATTAGGGAAAATTCAAACCAACATATCAAGAAATGTTCCTAGAGAATTAGATGCCCAGGTCTTTTGGGGCGGTGAAAAAGAGCATTTACTTAAAGGGAAAATATCAGCCAAATTTAAGCATACATATACTGTGAATGTAGCGGTCATATTGTATAGAGGTGCTACAAAAGAACTTGATGATTTGTTGGGAAGAACTGAAACAGATCAAAATACTTCTAGGAATATGTTTGTTAGGCTTTCTAAAGAAGATGAGTTCAAGAACATTGTGTTTGTGCTTGTAAACACAGAACTTGGTAATAGACGATTTGAGGCATATCTCGACAGTCTTGCGCAAGAGGCTGTGGCAAGATCCCTACAAATGGATGAAGAACGTATTGAAGGACAGAAAAATGCTGAAAAGTGGATTACACAATGGACAGATGAGATTATAGCTTCTGGAATGGCAGATATGATATTTAGAGGAGATGTGATTCATGTTCCGTTCAATCAATGTAATAAACACTTAAACGATAACTACATAAAAACTATTTTTAAGTATGGCTTGGATTTACTGCCAGTACCTAATACAGCATGGAAGCATCAGACAAGCAAAAAGGCTGTTGAACTGGTGCTGTATTCTGGATCAAAAAGTGAACTTGAACAAAATGCAGTAAGCAATGATGGAGCAGTTAAATATTTGCTCACAGATGGTTCTAATTTGTTATTTGATAACAAACTTAAGCTGATATCTGATGATAGCAGTGTTCCAGTTGTAAAGGTCTGCAAGGAAGTAGACAGAATTCTTGATGAAAAGAAAAATGAGACATCTATCAATCTCGCAGATGAACTCAGATTTCTTACTGAACCTGAATATGGTTACTATCAAAATCGCCTGTTTATGGGAGCATTGGCATTTGCCCTAAGACCATACGTAGATCGTTTATATACTTCTGGAAACGGTCAGCGAATTGACAAAACTGTGATGAAAGATATTGTTGTCGCAATTTTTACTTATTGGGAAAATGGGCGCTTCAATGATAAATATGTTGTCCGAATGAGTACAGAAGAGGAACGTGCTCTCACTGAAAAACTAAATGAGATTTTTGGAATAGGCGATCAAGAAGGTTTATTGGGAACTAAATGGGCGATAAGAACCAAATTTAAGGAGCAAAATAAAGCTCCTTTATGGGCGCTTAAGTATATTGGTGATACTTCTGAGAAATATCGAGAGTTTATTGATAAGATGTTTAAGTTCTCGAAAAGTACAGATGAAAGCATTCAGCAAAGCTTTATTGTGGAGTTGTTAGAGGGAATAAAGACTTTTGATGTTGAGCTTTCGTCTGCTTTGGCCAGTGTTGAAAGTACACAATGTTTGGACAATTTCATCATTAAGGAATTACAGACAATAGGAGAGGATGAAGCAGCTCTGTCTGATGTGAAAGGATTCCTTAATGGCAAATTATCAGGAGAGATTGTTTTCTGGGAAGAGAATGATATTCATGAACAAGTTTTGATGTGGAAAATACATGCATCGACACCGGCACCTGATTCTGATGAAGATGATTCAAATACTGGTGGGTCACCTGATTGGGACAATCATAGTGCATCAAACGGAGATGAGAACCCTGGAGAGGGCAGAGAGGATAACGTCCCTTCGCAGGAAATCAAAAGGCGAGTTAAAGATAAAGTTGAAGCAAATAAAGATAATGCAGATAAACTATATCAACTGATAATGCTGCTCTCAGATAAATATGGAAATATACTTAAGGATATTGATGAATTTTTATAAGAAATCAAAGGGGGCTGCTATATGAATGTTGAGGCCTTACTTAACTTGATTAATCAGGATACAGAAAAAGGCGGATCGTATGACAGATATCCGATACGCTTTATGAGCATGCGCTATGAAGAAGGGACATCTGCTGCATTAATGAAGCTGCAGCAGAATATCCCTAATGCTGAATTTTTTGATATACAGAAATTATTGCCTTATGAAGACGCATGGATTACTACTGATAATCTAAGAAAAGCTATATACAATCTGGATCCAGAAAAAAATCATATAATTGTTGGTTTTTCAGAGTATTCTAGATTTTTGTCGCAAGCGGATTTTATAACACTAGTAATTAGTTTGCTTGAATTAGAGAATCCCGAAGAAAACCAAAAGAGAAGAATTTATATTCCATGCTTTGCGCTATATAGTCAATTAAAAAAGACAGTCAAGCAATATCACAGAAGGCTTGATGTATATAACCCGTTCATTAATGATACGGATATTGAAGATTTGCCTAGAATCTATTTTGTTGATGAACAGCTTGATATAGGTGATCACAGTAATGAGGTGGATAATTCTGCAGATTGGTTCGGGATGTGGAGAAATCCAGATATAGATACGTCCGTGCCTATTGTTTGTATGTCCAAGACATTGTTATACTTCTACGGTCAGGCTAGTCCAGACAATGTTTATAACATTAAGAGAATCAGGTCATACTGTGAAATGCTTGAATGCATGTTTTCAGTTCATAACATGAGAGAATATCGAAGAAATCCTGAAAAGTATTTCAGAATGATTCTCGATGATATTCGTGTTATGGGAATTAGGGATATTAATGAACTTATTCTGCATAAGGT
>ODAI010281753.1_pt1 | contig 10744 bp, 8 predicted proteins | sample 1539321 | NCBI WGS metagenome assembly ODAI01 (sample SAMN02144231, study PRJEB22623) | gut metagenome | biome: sheep rumen | host: Ovis aries | place: New Zealand | reverse complement strand
TTGTTGTGCATCCAGTATTTCACCATCTGCTTGCCTTGCGACGCCACGGCCTGAGCTATCTCGCACTCGTGGTGGGGGAAGACGAGGTCCATGCCGCCACCGTGGATGTCGAACTCGTCGCCGAGGTATTTGCGTCCCATGGCGGTGCACTCGCAGTGCCATCCGGGGAAGCCGTCGCTCCAGGGCGAAGGCCATCGCATGATGTGCTCGGGAGAGGCTTTCTTCCAGAGGGCGAAGTCGGCTTGGTTGCGCTTCTCGCCCACGCCGGCAAGTGTGCGGCTCTCGTCTTTGATGTTCTCGAGCGAGCGTCCGCTGAGTATGCCGTAGTGGTATTGTTTGTTATAGGCTTCGATGTCGAAGTAGATGCTGCCGTTGGACTCGTAGGCGAATCCGTGGTCGAGGATTTGCTGCACGAGCTGCTGCTGCTCGATGATGTGTCCGGAGGCGTGGGGCTCAATGGAGGGGCGCAGGACGCCGAGCGCGTCCATGGCCTGGTGGTAGCGGTTGGTGTAGTATTGTGCTATTTCCATCGGCTCGAGCTGCTCGAGGCGTGCCTTCTTCTCGATTTTGTCGTCGCCTTCGTCGGCGTCGTGCTCAAGGTGGCCCACGTCGGTGATGTTGCGCACGTAGCGCACCTGGTAGCCCAGATGGCGGAGGTAGCGGAACAGGATGTCGAACGTGATGGCGGGGCGTGCATGTCCCAGATGGGGGTCGCCATAGACGGTGGGTCCGCAGACATACATGCCCACGCGAGGTGCATGGAGCGGCTGGAAGCGCTCTTTCTGGCGGGGCCGCGTGTTATAAATCAGTAATGTTTGTTTCATGTTTCCTTACTTCGCTTTGATTTCTTCGTGCAAAGATACGAAAATTGGGGAAAAACGGAAAACGAATGTGTGTTTTTTTGAAAAATACACCATATTTATTTGCGATGTTCGTGGATAATCAGTAACTTTGCCAAAGAAACCAAAAACCACGAATCATGAAGAAGTATATCGTTGCGCTATTGGGTGTTGGCTGTTGGGCGTTGGTCGCTCAGGCTCAGGGAAGCGACGCCGTAGACGCCCGTGCGCAGATCAAGGAGAACGTATGCCGTTCGGCCAGCAACTACTACGCCTATCCCGGACCCACGAAGAAACTCACGCCCGCGCCGAAGGGCTACGAACCTTACTATATCTCGCACTACGGACGGCACGGCAGCCGCTACCTCATCAGCCGCGACGACTATGACAAGGCTTGGAAGGTGTTGCTCAGAGCCGACTCGGTGGACAAGCTGACGGCCTATGGCAAGGACGTGTTGCGACGCGTGACCATGCTGCGCAACGAGGCTGACAGGCGGCGCGGAGAGCTGACGCTGCTGGGTGCCGAGCAGCACAGGGGCATCGCCCACAGGATGTACGAGAGGTTTCCGCAGGTGTTCAAGGGAAAGACGAACATCGACGCGAAGAGCACCATCGTCATCCGCTGCATCCTCTCAATGGAGAACGCGCTGCAGGAGCTGAAATGCCTGAATCCGCAACTGAGCATACGCCACGACGCGTCGGAGCACGACATGTGGTATATGAACAACGAGCGGCAGCCGAAGCTATTCAGGAAACGCTGGAACGACGACTTGCGCGCGCAGATGGAGCTGTACCGCCAGAAGCACAGGAACTACGGACGCCTGATGGGAAGGCTGTTCAACGACACGGCCTACGTGAACCACGAGGTGGACGCCGAGAACCTGAACTATCACCTCTTCAAGCTGGCGAGCAACCTGCAGAGCTCGGAGCTGAGGCACAGCATCACGCTCTACGACCTGTTCAACGAGCAGGAAGTTTATGACAACTGGATGATTGAGAACGCCAACTGGTATGTGACGCACGGCCCCTGCCCGATGAACGGCGGGCTGCAACCGTTCTCGCAGCGGTTCCTGCTCGGCACGATACTGCGCGAAGCCGACTCGTGCCTGGTGATGAAGCATCCTGGTGCCACGCTGCGCTTCGGCCACGAGACGGTGGTGATGCCGCTGTCGTGTCTGCTGGAGCTGGGCAATTGTGGCAAGAAGGTGACCGACTTCGAGCGGCTGCCACAGGAAGGATGGGTGAACTACCAGATATTCCCGATGGGCAGCAACATACAGCTCATCTTCTACAAACCGAAGAAAGGCAATGGCGACATCCTCATGAAGGCGCTGCTCAACGAAAACGAGGTGACGCTGCCGCTCACTCCCGTCACGGGACCTTACTACCGGTGGACCGACTTCCGCGACTACTATACGAAGAAGCTGGCCACATTCAAAGAAGAAGACCTCTAAACACCCGAAAAGACAATGGCAACTCATCCCCTTTGGACCGACGAATATTGGCTTCTGCTGATGCAGCTCTATCTCAGGAAGCCTGAAGGCGTGAAGCCCGTCTACAGCCGACAGCTGGTGGAACTGGCTCTGGAGCTGCACATTCCACCACAGTTCCTCAACCAGCAGATGTTCCGTCTGCGCACCATCGACACGCCGCGCATACAACGGCTGTGGGACACCTACGGGCAGAACCCGAAGAAGCTGGCACGCGGCGTGAAGCTGCTGAGACAGAAGGTGGGATACGGAAACGCCTCGCTCTTCTACGACGGCGTGGACGTGAACGAGACGTGGGAGAAAGACTTCAAACCCATTGAGCTGCCGACGGCAGGTGGGAGAGGGCAGGAGGGCTATGCCCAGCTGACGCCCGTGGCGCTCATCCTGATTCTCGACCTCTACTTCAGACTCACCCCAATCACGATGGTGGTGGGCACGCCCGAGGTGATGGAGCTGGCCAAGCTCCTGAAGACGTCGGCCAAGTTGGTGGTTGAGGTGATGGAAATCTATCAGTTCTGCGACCCCTATCTCAATCGCAGCGACTTCTTGACGAGCCCGTTGCTCAACCCTTGCCAGCAAGTCTGGCAGCGGTTCGGCAATGACAATCCGCAGAAGCTTGCCGCCTTTGCCGCGCAGCTGAAGGAGTATTATAAAAGTTAGAGCATAAGGGGTAAGCCCCTTCCACTCCCCTTTAAGCCCTTTAAACCCTTATAAAAAGTATGCCACAAGGACAGATTCAAGTACAACGCCAAGAACAGAAACTGCAGCAACGGCTGTCGACACAGCAGATGTTGCAGGTGAAGCTCCTTGAGATGCCGCTCACCGAACTGGAGGAGAACATCAACTTGGAGCTCGACGACAATCCGGCGCTTGAAGCAATGTCGCCCGACGATGCGTTGAACGACGAGCGCGACGACTCGATGGGTGAGGAGGCATACGAAACCTACGAGCAACAAACGGAGCGCGAGGAGCGCGAAGACGCGCTCGACAACGCGCTCTCGAATATCGGACGCGATGACGAGATGCCGCAATACAATCCCCAAGGCTATTACCAGAATGCCGAATACGAGGAGATGGTTTATGGCGACACTGTCTCTTTCTACGACAAGCTGAAGGAGCAGATGGGCGAGATGGAACTTGACGACACGCAGCGCGACGTGATGGAGTATCTCATCGGTTCGCTCGACGATGACGGCTACTTGCGTAAAGACCTAGGTGAGATTTCTGACGACTTGGCGATTAAGCACTACATCGACGTCAGCGAGAAAGAGATTGAGCAAGTGTTGAAAAAGTTGCAAGAGTTCGACCCACCTGGCATCGGTGCCCGCTCGTTGCAAGAGTGCCTGCTGCTTCAGGTGGAAAGGAAACCCGTCAGTTGGCTCCGCACCCAGATGAAACGCATCATCACCCGCTATTTCGATGAGTTCATCAAGAAACATTGGCATAAGATACAAGACGCTCTCGACCTGAGCGACGACCAGGTGAAGACGCTGCAGCAGGAGATTCATAGGCTGAACCCCAAGCCGGGTGCATCGCTTGGCGAGACCGAGGGGCGCAACCTGCAGCAAATCACGCCCGACTTCATCGTTGATACTAACGACGACGGAACGGTCACGTTCTATCTGAATCGCGGAAACATTCCCGAACTGAAGATTTCGCCGTCTTTCACCGAGATGGTCGATGCGTATAAGAACAACCGCGAAGGCATGAGCCGGCAGACGAAGGAGGCGCTGCTCTATGCCAAAGAAAAGGTGGACAAGGCGCAAGGCTTCATTGAGGCCGTGAAGCAACGCCGGCATACGCTCTATATCACGATGAAGGCCATTATCGACTGGCAATTGCGTTTCTTCCAAGATGGCGACGAAGCCGACTTGAAGCCGATGATTCTGAAAGACATTGCCGAGCGAACAGGACTCGACATCTCGACTATTTCGCGTGTGTCGAATGTGAAGTACGCCCAGACGCGGTGGGGAACGTTCCCGCTGCGGTTCTTCTTCAGCGACGGCTACACAACCGAAGACGGTGAGGAAATGTCAACACGTAAGATAAAACTGGCGTTGAAAGAGATTATCGAAAACGAGAACAAGCAAAAGCCATATAGCGACGAAGCTCTGATGAAACTGATGAACGAGAAAGGTTTTCCCATTGCACGTCGCACGGTGGCCAAATATCGCGAGCAAATGGGCTTTGCTGTCGCACGATTAAGAAAAGTATAAGAAAATAATGAGAGAAAAAGACATCATCTTGGCCGCGCGGGTCATCAGCTTGATTTTCACACCGTTCTATCTGCCCTTCGTAGGGTTGATAGGGCTTTTCCTTTTCAGTTATCTCAACGCCTACCATCTGAAGTTCAAGATTGAGGTTTTGGTGATGGTCTATCTTTTCACCATCCTCTTGCCCACCATCCTGATTCATCTCTATCGCAAATACCAAGGCTGGAACCTCATTGAGTTGGGAATCAAGGAAAGACGTATGGTGCCTTATATCATCAGCATCGTGTGCTATTTCACCTGCTACTATATCATGGGGCTCTTGAAAATTCCACACTTCATGGGAGGAATTCTTGTGGCAGCCCTCATGATTCAAATCGTCTGCGCCATTATCAACGTGTGGTGGAAGATTTCCACCCATTCGGCAGCCATAGGTGGTGTGACGGGCGCTATTGTGGCCTTCTCGCTCATCTTTTCTTTCAATCCGGTTTGGTGGCTCTGCTTGGTGCTTGTGTTGGCTGGAATGGTTGGCACGGCACGTATGATTCTGCGTCAGCACTCGTTGGCTCAAGTTGTGGCGGGCTTTTTCGTGGGATTGGTTTGCGCTTTCTACATCATCCTGCGCTTTTAATTGACAATTGACAATTTATATTTTATTTACGATATGAACAAAACTCCAATAGTCAGCATCATTATGGGCAGCACAAGCGATCTGCCTATCATGGAAAAGGCATGCCAGTTTCTCAACGACATGCAAATACCTTTCGAAGTGAACGCGCTTTCAGCCCATCGCACACCCGATGCCGTTGAGGCTTTTGCCAAAGGCGCCAAAAGCAGAGGCATCCGAGTCATCATTGCCGGAGCTGGAATGGCTGCGGCATTGCCGGGCGTGATTGCCGCCAGCACCACGTTGCCAGTGATTGGCGTTCCCATTAAAGGAAGCGTACTGGATGGAATGGACGCCCTCTACAGCATTCTGCAGATGCCTCCCGGAATTCCTGTGGCTACAGTAGCCATCAACGGAGCGCTCAACGCCGCCATTTTGGCTACCGAAATGCTGGCTTTGGCCGATGAAGAGATTGCTTGCAAGATGGAGGAATACAAGTCGACGCTGGGTCAGAAGATTGAGAAGGCCAACCAAGCGTTGGCCGACGTGAAATACGACTTCAAGACAAATTGAGAGATGGGATACCAGAGAAGAAAAAGCTCGGTGGTGCATGTGGGCGGCTTGGATATGGGTGGCGCGAATCCCATCCGCATCCAGTCGATGACCACAACCAACACGCTTGATACAGAAGCCTGCGTTGCCCAATCGTTGCGCATCATCGAGGCGGGTGGCGAACTCGTCAGGCTGACCACACAAGGTCGGCGAGAGGCTGAGAACTTGAAGAATATCAGTGCCGCCTTGCGTTCGAAGGGAATCAAGACACCGCTGGTTGCCGATGTGCATTTCAACGCCAACGTGGCCGATGTGGCTGCGCAATATGCCGAAAAAGTTCGCATCAACCCGGGAAACTATGTTGACCCCGCACGAACGTTCAAGCATCTGGAGTACACCGATGAGGAATATGCAGCCGAGTTGCGCAAGATAGACGAACGTTTGATGCCTTTCATCAAGATTTGCAAGGAGCATCATACAGCTGTGCGCATCGGAGTGAACCACGGCTCGCTCAGCGACCGCATCATGTCGAGATATGGCGACACGCCGGAGGGCATCGTGGAGAGTTGCATGGAATTCCTGCGCATCTTCCGCCGCGAAGACTTCAACGACATTGTCATCAGCATTAAGGCATCGAACACTGTCGTGATGGTGCAGACAGTGAGATTGCTGGTGCAGACAATGGATGCTGAGGACATGCACTATCCACTTCATCTGGGCGTCACAGAGGCTGGCGAGGGCGAGGACGGACGCATCAAGAGTGCGGTAGGAATTGGAGCTTTGCTCACTGAAGGCATTGGCGACACCATTCGCGTGAGCCTGAGTGAGGAACCCGAATGCGAGATTCCTGTGGCACGAAAGCTGGTGGACAGCATCGAGGAATGCGTCTTGCTGAGAGCACAGGCTGAGGCTTCCATAAAAGAAGACACCGTCACCTTGAACATCAACGAAGCCGACTGGGAGACGCTGCAACTGAAGGCCGCGATGGCGGTGGGCGCGCTGCTCATCGACCGCAAAGCTCATCAGCTGGTCATCCACAATCCTTTCTTCAGCGAAGAACAGCTGACCACATTGGCAGATGCCATCCTTCAGGCAGCTCGCATCAAGTTCACGAAGACCGAATACATCTCTTGCCCAGGTTGCGGCCGAACGCTCTATAACCTGCAGGAGACCATCGCCCGCATCAAAAAGGCCACAGCCGACCTTGTAGGGCTGAAAATAGGCATCATGGGATGCATTGTGAACGGACCTGGTGAAATGGCTGATGCCGACTACGGATATGTAGGGGCAGGCCCCGGACGCATCTCGCTCTATCGGCAGAAGGTTTGCGTGGAGAAGAACATACCGGAGAGCGAAGCCGTTGAACACCTGCTGGCACTCATCGAAAAAGACCGCCAGGCGTCGTCTTGAAAAAACGTGAGACCTGAAAAACAATAATAGTAAAGCAAAATCCAACATGGAACTAAAAGAACATTACCTGCCATCAGCCGCCCGCTACGACAATGCCGAAGACATGTTTCTCCGTTGCGGACGCTCAGGCGTAATGCTGCCGAAAATCTCGCTGGGATTCTGGCACAACTTCGGAGGTGTTGACCCCTACGAACGCAGTCGGGCTATCACCCACTACGCTTTTGACAACGGCATCACCCACTTCGACCTCGCCAACAACTACGGACCTCCCTACGGCTCGGCTGAAGAGACGATGGGACGTCTCATGCTCGATGACTTCCGCCCCTATCGCGACGAACTCTTCATCTCCACCAAAGCGGGCTACGACATGTGGCCAGGGCCTTACGGAGAATGGGGCTCGCGCAAGTATCTCATGGCGAGTCTCGACCAGTCGTTGAAGCGCATGAACCTCGATTATGTAGACCTGTTCTACAGCCATCGCTACGACCCCATTACGCCGCTCGATGAGACGTTGCAGGCACTCGTAGACATCGTTCGAAGCGGAAAAGCCCTCTACGTGGGCATCTCTCGCTGGCCGTTGGAAGCATTGAAGATTGCCGACAAATATCTTCGTGAACGCGATGTGCCGCTACTCATCTATCAAGGGCGGCTGAACCTGCTCGACCGCGAGCCGCAAGAAGACGGTGTGCTCGACTATTGTGCCGAACACGGCATTGGCTTCATCTCTTTCTCTCCGCTGGCACAAGGGCTGCTCACCGACCGCTATCTGAACGGCATTCCCGAAGGCTCACGCATGACGCAAGGACGATTCTTGAAGCAAGACATGCTGACACCTGAGTTGCTGGCCTACTTGAAACGGCTCAACGGCGTAGCCGAAGAACGAGGCGAGACGCTGGCCGAAATGGCTTTGGCGTGGATATTGGCTCAGCGCGGCGTCACCAGTGTGCTCGTGGGAGCCAGCAGCGTCGGCCAGTTGGCTAAGAACCTGAAGTGCATCACCGCCCAGCCGTTCGATGAGAAAGACCTGATTTGAACATCGCTTTCAAACCAAGAAGCAAACAGCCTCTACACTTCAATCGTGCAGAGGCTGTTTTTTCACTCAATCACCAGCACCGTGATGGAGTAGGGTGCGAGCGTGATGGGGAATTGCCTGCCCACCTTTTGCGTTGACTCTTGCGGAATGATGTTGCGAGGATTGTCGATGGAGTTAGTGTCTTCCGGGCGGGCAGACTTCAGCTCAATCTTCTTCGCCTTCGCCCTCACCTTCGCTGCGCCTTCCAGCTTGATGCTGAGTTTCTGGGCATCGCCCACCGCATTCACCAGTTTCAGGTAGGTCTTTCCCGTCTTGGCATCCTTTGTGGCGGTGTAGAACACGGCATTCGCCTCATCGTTGCGGTCCAGCTTCTGCTGGGGAATGCCAACGGCTTCCACAGGCACGATGCGGTCGCCCAGATACTTCGAGAACATCACCTGTGCCCAATACGAAGGCGAGCCGTAAGCGTTCAGCACGTCGTAGCCAATCAGGTCGCTTGCCCATTGCATGGCGCCAGGCTCAACATTGACAAACAGCGGAGCATAGCACGACATGATACAGATGTCGGAGTTGCGTTCCATGCAGGTCATCCAAGCTGCATCGCCCAGTGCCGCATTCATGTTGGTGGTGGGCGAACCTTCACGAGTGGCCCACTCGCCACAGAAAATCTTCGGTCCCTTGCGGTCGTAGCTGTCGTATTGGAACGCGTTGCGGTACATATCGAAGGCGTTGCGATAGTAGTGCTCGTCAATCACGTCGACCACAGGGTTGGGAATGGCTTTCGATTTCAGGGCGTTATAGCCAACGGTGGAGATGATCTGCAGTTGCGGATAGCGTGCCTTGATGGCCTCGTAGAACATCTTGAAGCGGTTGGGATAGCTGCCGCTGCGGTCGAAGAAATCCTCGTTGCCAATCTCCACATAGTGGAGGGGGAAGGGCTGCGGATGGCCATCGCGCGCACGAGCAGCACCCCACTTGGTGGTGTTGGCATCGCCAATGATGTATTCGATTTCGTCCAGCGCGTCCTGAATGAAAGGCTTGATGTAGTCGCCGTCCAGATGGTCGCCGTTCAACACATATCCGGCAAACACACCCACCACAGGCTCGCCACCAGTGTCTTCAGCCCATTGGCAGAACTCCAGCAACCCCAGTCCGTCGGTTGAGCGGTATCCCCACGGGCTCTGATGTCCGGGACGCTCGTCGGGGTCGCCGATGGTTTGCTTCCAGTCGAAACGGTTGGCAAAATTGTTTCCCTCCAGATAGTTGCCGCCAGGGAACCGCACAAACTTGGGGCGCATCTCGGCCATCATCTCCATCAGGTCTACGCGTAGCCCGTTTTTGCGGCCTTTGAAACTGGGTGCAAAGAGCGTCACGCGAGTGAGTTCGATGTCGCCCGGTTCGTCGGCGATGATGAAGAGGCGTGCATCCTTCGTGTCGGCTTGGGTGGCCGAGGTGGTCAGTTGGATGTCAAACTTCTTCCATTCTTTGCCGAAGCCGCTCAGTTTTGTCTCGGCATAAGTGGTGGCCCCGTCAGCGCTCTTCAGAGCGATGGTCAGGTGCCTCACAGGCGTGTTTCCAGCAGCTGGCTGACGTGCATAGAGCGCACCCTTGAAGGCCGTGTTCTTGCGGATGGGGAATCCCCAGTATCCCTCGCTGACGAGAGCAAGGCCTGCCTCATCGAAGTTCACAACGAGCGAAGTGGGATTGGCGTCGTTGATGCCTCCTTGGCGGTTCTGGCGCACTTGAACCTTCACCGTGTCAGAGAGTTGCCAACGTTCGGGGCGGACCGTGTAGCGGGGTTGGTTTTGGTTCTGGCGTCCGCGGCGTCCTCCCCGAGGATTGAACATGTCGGCGAACGATGGGTTAGGCACCAACTGCGTGTAGAGTCCACCCTCGTAAGCATAGTTGATTTCCTCGGTCATCAGTCCGTAGAGCATCGGGCTCACCTCCGTTTCGGCCTTGTCGAGGCGAAGTGTCAGTTGGGCGCTGCCGCTCTTCTGCTGCCGCTCTTCTGCTGAGGCTCGGCAGCAGTGTTCGGCACCAGTTGCCCTGTCAGTTGACGAGCTTGGAGCATCAGGGCGTTCAGGCACAACAAAACGGCGATAACTAATAGCTTTTTCATAGGCATTCGGGATAATAGTTAAGTGATTCTGATAGATTGTTTTTGTTTCTGCAAATTTACTATTTATTTTTCATCTCTCCAAATTTTGAGGCTCATAGCGTGCAAAATTTTGTTAAATTTTTCGATTAAATGAGAGAAAAGTTTAAGCTTTGCTTGAACTTGGCCGAATGTGAGAAAAATCGACGAACGTCATTTTTTCGCTCGTCTTCATTAATTATTTTCGAGGCTGTTAAAGGTCATCTTTGAGCTTGTCAAAGCTATGCAATGAGGCGGTTAAAGATGGTTGATGACGCAGCCATAGCAAAATTCGTCACACGTCACAACGTCACACGTCACATTAAGGTCGTTCAACATTTCCGAGATGTAATTTGTGTTTTAAATTGACAGATTTTGATGGTGAATAATGATGGAATGTAATAATAGTAATTTTATTATAATATATAATATATATATATTATATATTATAATAACCTTCTAGCAT
>ODAI010583623.1_pt1 | contig 10746 bp, 9 predicted proteins | sample 1539321 | NCBI WGS metagenome assembly ODAI01 (sample SAMN02144231, study PRJEB22623) | gut metagenome | biome: sheep rumen | host: Ovis aries | place: New Zealand | reverse complement strand
GCTGGCTGCTCGCGGTTGTCGGTGGCGGTGTACAGCAGTATTACTCCGCTGGGGGAGAAGCTTCGCCACTACAAGCTGGACGAGCTGCCGGGCCTGTGGGATGTGTTCATCGGCAAGATGAGTTTCGTGGGGCCTCGGCCCGACGTGCCGGGGTATGCCGACAAACTGACGGGCGACGACCGTGATGTGCTGAAGCTGCGGCCTGGGATTACGGGACCGGCAACGCTGAAGTATCGGCTGGAGGACGAGTACCTCGCGAAGGCGAGGGAGTTGGCTTACGGCTTACCGCTTGCGGTTTATGGCATCGGTAAGGAGGACTTGGAGAAGATGTCGGACCAAGAAGTGGCGGTGTGGTACAACGACAATGTCATTTACCCGGACAAGGTACGGCTGAACTGCTATTACTATCGTCACTATTCGTTTGTGAAGGATATTCAGATGATACTCTGCACTGTATTGGGGAAGAAGATGGCGTATGCGGGGGAGGAGATATGATTATCGACCAGAATATATTGGACTCCCTGACCGCAGCGGCGAAGGCTTCGCCCCGGCTGCGGATGAATTACGACCTGCGGAACACGCCGGAAGACGGCTCGCAGCGGATGCTGAACGCTATCGAGCCGGAGACGGTGATGCCTATCCACCGGCACAGGTCATCGTCGGAGACGGTGGTGTGCGTGCGTGGGCATTTCGAGGAGTATCTGTATGATGACTCGGGTGCTCTGGTGGAGACAGTGGATATGGTGCCGGGAGGCAATGTGCTGAACGTGCCCGCGATGCAGTGGCACTCGCTGCGTTCGCTGGAGAGCGGCATGGTGCTGCTTGAATGCAAGGACGGACGGTGGGAGCCGCTGGGAGAGGGGGATGTGATGGGGTAACCGTGCGTAAGATGAAACAGATTGGGCCGGAGTGCAAGAGCAACAATTATAGATAATCAAACTTCTAAGGAATGAGAACGATAGACAAAGTAAAAATAGCACAGGGATATATTGAAGGCATGCTATGGGCTGCATTCGGCGTGAGAATCTTCCGTGAGAACGTGGCTGAATGGCAGATAGAGGCTGTGAAGAAGTATGCCAAGAAACTGAAGGAGGAAGAGATAGAGCATTCTGCACTGACTCCGGCAGAGAAAGATGAGCAGAAGAGGTTGTGGAAGCAATGGATAGACGAAACGACCAAGGGCTTCAAAGAGGTGCTGAAGAAAGAGGGGAGGATGCTGGATATGGAAAACGGGGAGAAAACATAATTGATGAATAATATAGAAATGACAGCGGAAGATTTGTTCCAGAACGAAGGGAATACACTCTTAATATTCGGGAACGGTTTTGACATAGACCTCGGTTTCCCTACAGGCTATAAGGATTATTTCCAAAGCGATCAGTTCCCATTTGTGCATAATGACCAATCTTGTCACTCTCTTGGACATTTTGTGTATGAGAAAGGGGTACAGGATAAATGGTATGATCTGGAAAATATTCTTGCAGAATATGGTAGTGGGGTGAGATATACAAATGAGAAAGATATACAGGGCGATAAGGAAGATTACCAAAAACTGGTGCAAGGCCTTGCAGATTATCTGAATTCAATAGATTACAAGCGTCCTCGGAATGATTCTATTGCAGCTAATATCCTTCGCGCAGCGAATGACACACTTGTCCCACCTACTATCTATACTTTCAACTACACTGATCTTGAGGTAACTTCAGCTGCTATAGGTGCGGAATATACAAATGTACATCATGTTCATGGCAGTCTGAAGAACAATGATATCGTGCTGGGAGTGGGAGAATATGTTAAACTGGGAGAGGATGCGTCTTATTTGCACAAAACGTCAAATCTTGGTTATAATGCGGGAGGGATCCTAAATGCCTTCGACTCCTATGATACCATCATCATCTTTGGATTGTCGTTGTCGCAGGTGGACTATCCCTACTTTGAAGACTTCTTCAAAGATGTGGCTTTCAGGAAGTATATGGGTGACAAGAAGAAGTATATCCGCGTGTTCACATATGATGAGAAATCGAGATTAGAAATACTTGATAATCTGAGAGGGATGAACAGTGGCCTTATAAAGCTGAGAGGTTATTCTGATTTTGACATAATCAGGACGAAAGATGATATGGATAGGCTCAAAGTACAAGAAGTGATTGACCATCTGAAAGTGCGTTGGGAAGTGGATGTGTGAGTGTTTAGAAATGACAAAAAACTCGACGGTAAAACAGTGTTCTGGGGATAGAATGCAACAATCGCGAATGGCAACTCTAAAAGAATTATACGAATACCTTGAAACTCGGCACGATGTGGAGCATCTCGACAGTGTGTTTGCATTCAGCGAGTTCCCGCCAGAAGAGCAGCCGAAGGCAAGGTTGGAACTTCTGACGTGGTGGAACATTGAGCACCTGGTGGAAGATGAGCACTGCGTGATAGACAGAGATATGGCTGTTGCATACTTCAAGGAGCGTATTCAAGCCACCAGGAGTGCACTGCTGAAATACAGATATGGTTACTTCACTTATCTGCTGACGAAGAATAACCAGTATGCCAAGCAGGCAGTTGATGCGCTGATTGAAGGTATATATGGTTTGCTGCCTGTGGACAAGAATGAATATCCACATCTGACAGACGATGCCATAGAGGCGATGATGCGTCTCTCGAAAAAGACAAGGTACAGGAAGAAAGATGTTGAGAATATAGTCTGGCAGATGCTGAATTCAGACTACGGATACCGTGTCAAGATGGTGTTTGTCCAAAGAGCGAAGACGGTGGATTTCTTTGCAGCGGATGATGCACAGAAGATGGCGGAGTATTGCAAGAACCTGTTTCCCTTGACCAAGGATGGTTGGAGGAAGGGTTGTTGCGAGGCCGGATTGTTTTATGCGGCGAAACTACAGGATGGAGGGAAGCTGTATAAGTCTTTCTTCTTTGAGGCGATGGGCGATATGGAGATGGAACATCTGACGGATCCTGATTCTGACCCTAAGAATATTGCCATACCTCATATGAATGAAGCTCATTTGGAAAGTGCAATGGCGTATTATCAAGAGGCAGGGGCGACTGAAAAGCGTGATGAGGCAGAAAAGGCTTATCGTGAGAATAAAAAGAGATTGGTGTACCCACGGTTTAAAATAGAGAAAAAAACAGATGAGCACGTGGTGAAGTATTTTGGTGAGCTTAAGAGAGATCTGATGGAAGGGGATTTTGGTTGGTTGATGTTGAATCTTTCTTTACCCGTACGATTCTTGTTCCCTTCCTTTCAAATGATTCGGGAGAAGATGCCGGAAAAGGATTCTACCCTTGAAGATCTTGGTTTTGTGAACAAACAGAAGGACATCAACGGGAATACGAGGAATGCGAGCGAGGACTTTGACCTCCAGCAGAAGTATGATGTTTGGATGATGAATCTGGTGAGAAACGTGATGCTGAATGTGGTTTTGGAGGCTGTCCAGACAAAGAAGTTGACTTATGGCAAGCTGAAGCAATGGATGTTGAAGCACACGTGTTTTGGATATCCGATAGAGTACCCACGGACTAACCAGATGGTTACGGCGACTTGGCTTTCACAGATAGACTATGGGTTGGAGGCTTTAATCAAGCAATATCAGCGTTTTGTGGATGGGAAAACCACCGACTGGCGAATCCCAATTGACACCCTTTCGGTTCGTTTTGAGGGTATACTTCGTGATATGGTTGGGATTAGTGGCGGAAATGTGATTAACCTAAGGAAGGCTAATAGTACGAGTCAGGTATTGCTGGAAGGGCTGTTGAGGGAAGCACGCCACCGGGAGGGGTTTAAGGAAGAGGATATAGACTTTTTTGAGTATGTGTTTACGACCAAGGGGCATAATATTAGAAACAATGCGGCTCACGCCTTCTATATCTCACAGGACTATGGCGTACTGCAAGCGACTCTGGTGTTTCTGTGTGTGCTGAGGTTAACGACGTTCAGGGTGGGAAGGAAGAAAAGTGACTGGGAAGGTTATAGAAACTATGTAGGTGTTATTCCATAAAAAAGAAAGGATGTATCTATGTTTGAGAACTTCAAGAAAATAACTATCAAAGGCGGATGTTTTGAATCCGACACAGAGCTGGAAGTGTTCAAGAAAGATGAGATGAGCGTGGTCTATGGTCGCAACGGCAGCGGCAAGACAACCATAGCTCACTGCATAGGAGAACTGGCCAAGCCGGACGCGGAGAGGAGCACTGATTATACCGTGACATCGGATGCTGCTATTCCGGAGGACAGGAAACAGTCGGTGTTTATCTTTGATGAGGATTTTGTTCGTGACCAGGTGCGTGTTGAGAAAGATGGCATCAACACTATTGTGATGCTGGGCGAGCAGGTGGAGTTGGATGAGCAAATCGCAAAGAAGAAAGAGGATCTGCTCAAACGGGAGGCAGAATATGCGGCATTGGATGAGATGCGGAAAAAGTATGAAAGTGCTGCCGAGAATATATCACCGCTGTTTCATTTCAATCGTCTGAGAGATGCTTTACGAGCAGAAGACGGATGGGCGGAGATAGACCGCCAACTTAAGGGTAACAAGGTTTTGAGTCGCATCACAGAAGATGTAATCAATACGCTTACATCTCTGGAAGAGCCTAAAGAAACGTATGACCAGCTAAAGGCGCAGATGGAGGCAGACAAAGAGCTGTATCTGCGCTCGGCAGATGCCCAGCCTGTCGTGTGGACGAATCCCTTGGAAATGCTTGTTATGCCCGAAGACTTGCAGGCTTTAAAGGAGTTGGTAGAGAAGAAGGTGGATGCCCCCATTCTGTCTGAAAGGGAACAACGAATTGTCAACCTTTTGGCCCTTCATCCGCAACACTCGACGCAAGAGACACGGCAGATGATAGCAGAGGGATGGGAGTTTTGCCCGCTATGCCTGAGGGAAATCTCCGCTCAGGATGCTGACAGTATCTCTAAGACACTGACTGACATCTTGAATGATGAGGCAGACAAATATACAAGGTTGCTGAATGAGGAGCTGGGAAAGTGGAGCCCAATTGAGCAGGAATTGCCTGTTTTCCCTGGGGAATTGCATAAGGATGATGTGAATACAGCCCGTGTGGCCCAAGACAATCTGAACAAGATTCGGGAACGGGTGCGTGACTTTATAGAGGAGCGCAAACGAAGAATCTATGAGGAGAGACCGGTGACCGTCACAGAGGATTTAATAACTACGTATGGAGAGTGTCTTGCAAATTGGCGCACTTCTATAGGTGTAATCGTATTGCGCGTAAGGGATTTCAACGAGACGGTGAATAAGCGCACGGCCTTGTATGACAAAGTGAGAGGCGAGAATAATCTGGTAGCAAGGAAACAATTGGCTGCGTTGCTGGAAAGCTATAAACGAGCAGTGGCGGACAGTAACAAGAACAGAGCAGACCTTGAGGCGAAGAGAGTGGAATGTGAAGCCGTTAGAGTCGCAATAAAGGCTTTGCAACAACAGAAAGAGAATACGGACATCGCTCTGGAATATATCAACAAGGAACTGCAATATGTGTTTTATAGCAACAGAAAAGTTCGATTGGAGCCTGGTGATGGTTGCTACAAGCTGAAGATAAATGGCCGGAACGTCGCCCCTAAGAAGATTAGTGTGGGAGAGCGGAATGTATTAGGTCTGTGTTACTTCTTTGCCAAGTTGTTTGGAGGAAAGACGGACTCGGGTAAGTATGCTTCGGAATATCTGCTGGTAATCGATGACCCAGTATCGAGTTTCGATTATGGCAATCGGGTTGGTGTGATGAGTCTGTTGCGCTTTCAGTTCGGCAATATCCTAAAGGGAAACGCAAACAGCCGGATTTTGGTAATGTCGCATGACCTGCATTCGGTGTTTGACCTCGTGAAGATCAGAAATGAGGTGATTGGTGGCAAGGGGCGCGATTGCTACTTTATGGAATTGCTGAATTGCAAACTGGAGGTCAGATATCTTCAGAATGAGTACAAGAGGTTGCTGACCTTTGTGTTTGACTATGCTTCGAAAGTGGGTGCGGATGATCCAGACGAAACACAAGAGATGAGCATCGGCAATGTGATGCGCAGGATGATGGAAGCGTTCAGCAGTTTCTGCTATAACGACTCTTTTGAGAAGATGGTACGAAAAGAAGATGTGCTGGATTTGATAAAAGATCCGCAGCGTCGTAGCTACTATGCTAACTTTATGGGAAGGCTGACGCTGAACACGGAGAGCCATATGGCAGAAAGTGTTTATAATCTGGACAGCATCTCAACGTGTTTTACCAGAGACGAGAAAGTGCAGACGGCGAAGAGTGTACTGTTGTTTCTGCTGTATGTGAACAAGCCGCATCTGTCTGCCTATTTGGATGAAGCTCAACTGACCACTATTGAGGGTTGGAAGACAGAAGAAGCGGGTTGGTTGGTCGGATAGTAAAGCCAGCTACACTTGTTGATTGTAAAAACTGCCAGTTGTGACGAAAAATCCGCCACAAAACAAGAATTTAACCAAAATTTGGTGGAAATATTTTGCTACATCACGAAAAAGTCGTAATTTTGCAGCGTCTTCCAATGGGGGGAGTATTCCGCATTGTGCAGATTTATAATAAAATAACACGGCTATGCTTATAAGAGTTGTCGTCACAAATTTCAGATCCTACGGCCAGGAAACTGAGTTCAATATGCTGCCCTCGCAGAATGTGCGACGGTTCGACTGGCACGTCCATAACCAGTCCAAGGGTGCTCACGTACTGCGAACGGCCGTCATTTACGGAGCAAACGGTGCGGGGAAGTCGTGCCTGATTAAGGCTTTGGGCAGGTTACAGGAGATGGTGATGAGCGGAACCGTGCCGCCCTCATATTTTCGTGATGCCGACAAGTTCAGTGATCCAGATGCGCCTGTGACCCTGGAGGCGGAATTCAGTACGGAGGAGAACCAGTATTCATACGGCGTGAGCTATCGTGGCAACACGTGCGTGGAGGAATGGTTGTATTCCACAGTCAAGCCAACCCCGGTATGTGTCTTTGAGCGAAAGCTGGACGACAAGACGGGGAAGATCAGGATCAACATGAAGGTGGGCAAGCGGGAAGAGGCGAAGAACAATCTTTTGATTTCTCTGCTTGAGACCAACTTGCTCAAGAGCAATGAACTGATCCTGTCGAAACACGAGGTGATGAAGAACAAGCATATCTCGGATGCTTTCGACTGGTTGACGGACAAACTGACGGTGATTGATCCCCAGACACATTCTACATCAATCTTTGACGACCGTTATTCTGATGAGGCGTTCAAGGCGCAATCAGAAAAGCTGCTATCGGCATTGGATCTGGGAATCAGTTCGCTCAACCTAAAGGATGAGGATATTGAGTCGTTCAAGATGAGAATGGCTGAATGGCCGGAACTGAATCAGGAAATTGACAAGATTGTCAAACGGCTTGCTGACCAGCCGGAAGGCGAAGAGATGGCTTTGTTGGATAGCGGTATCATTACCGTGAATATCCGGCGGAAGGGCGATAAGTTCTTTGCCCGTCGCGTGCAGGCCCGTCACGAGGTGAAAGACAGGTCCTATGACTTTGAGTTGAAAGAGGAGTCGGACGGAACGCAACGGGTGTTCGACTTTGTCCCGATGGTGCATAAGGTAAAGTCAGAGGCTTGCACTTACGTGATTGACGAGATTGACAGGAGCCTACATCCTACGTTGGTGAGGGCTTTGGTATCGAAAATCGTGACGGACAAGGGAATGAAAGGCCAGCTGATATTCACTACGCACGACGCCGGTCTGCTGGACGGAAAGATTTTCCGCAATGACGAAATCTGGTTTGCAGAGAAGGATCGCGAGACTCAGAATACCCATCTGTACACACTGGACGAGTTCAAGCCCCGGGCAGACTTGGACATTGAAAAGGGATATCTGAACGGCAGGTTCGGAGCGATACCGTTCCTTGCGAAGTTGAACGAACTGAATTGGGAGGAGTAGGATGGGATTCAAGGTAAGAGGTTATACGCGGGAGGTGACGCAAGAGAAGGTGCGTGACTATTCGTTGTTTGCCATCGCCTGTGAGGGCTCGGTGACGGAGCCTGGGTATTTCAGACCGTTTGACGGTATCAACCGTGTGAAGGTTGACATCATAGAGGATGAGTCTGAAGAAACAGGCAATTCCTCGCCGGGGAATGTGCTGAAGCGGGTGAAGGTCTACATTGAGGAACACCAGCTGAGTGCCGAGGACGGAGATTCGCTGTGGTGTGTGATTGATGTGGACCGCTGGCCGCAGGAGCAGATAGAGGAACTGCATTCCTTCTGTGCGCAGAAAGAAAACTGGCACCTGGTGATCAGCAATCCGTGTATTGAGATTTGGCTGCTGTATCACACGCTGGCAGACCTGCGAGATCTGGGAATTGAGACATCGAAGGATGCGAAGCGGGTGCTGGACGAGAAGGCGAAGTATTACTATTTTAGGTATCTGCCTTTGATGCCTGTGGCTGTCGAGAATGCGCGGAATGCGGATTCAAATCCAGAGGGATATATGCCGGAACTGCTGGAAACGAAGGTGTACCAGTTGGGACAGGCGTTGCTTGAAAGGATTGGAAAGCCCCGGTTTGAGGAGTTTGTGCAATCATTGGCGAAGATTGAACAGGAAGTTTTAGCGAAAAAGAAGAGGTAAGGTTATCGTTTCGATCCCGAGGATAATATCTCTGTTAAATTGGTTTTATGTTGAGAGCGTTGCTTTGTCTGGCGTTCTATCCATTATTATGGGTAATAATTAATGTTAACATATTATGTCAGAAAGAAAAAGAATTTACCTGTGCCTGGCGCATATGAGCGAGGAAGGCTGGGAACAGAAGTACATCAAAGAGGCGTTTGATGCCAATTGGGTGGTGCCGCTGGGAGCCGAATGTGAATGAGTTCGAGAAGGATTTGGAGGCGTTTGTGGGTGAGGGGAAGCGCGTGGTGGCGCTGTCCTCTGGTACGGCAGCTGTGCACCTGGGCCTGCTGGCGGCGGGGGTGAAGCATGGCGACGAGGTGCTGGTGCAGAGCTTCACGTTCTGTGCATCGACACACCCGATCACATACCTGGGAGCGACGCCGGTGATGATTGATTCAGAGCCGGATACATGGAATATCGATCCGGATTTGCTGGAAGAAGCCATCAAGGACCGTATTGCAAAGACGGGAAAGAAGCCGGCGGCGATTGTGCCGGTGGCGCTGTATGGTATGCCGTACAAGGCGGACCGCATTATGGACATTGCTAATCGCTACGGGATTCCGGTGGTTGAGGATGCTGCAGAGGGCTTCGGCTCGAAGTACAAAGGCCAGGTCCTGGGCACGTTCGGTAAGTTCGGTGTATTGTCATTCAACGGCAATAAGATGATTACGACTTCCGGCGGCGGTGCTTTGGTGACGGCGAATGAGGACGAGTGGCGCGAGATCATGATGTACGCTACGCAGTATCGCGAGAGCTACCCCTATTATCAGCATGAGAAGATCGGGTACAACTATATCTGTGCGGGCATCGGTCGTGGGCAGATGACGGTGGTGGAGGACCACCTTGCCCATCATAAACATGTACAGAAACTGTACGAAGAACTGTTGGATGATGTGCCTGGAGTGCATGTACATTCACAGCCTGCCGACGGTGATTACGATTCTAACTATTGGCTCTGCACGATTACCCTCGACCCGGACGTGCGTATCAAGGGACAGGAGAATGCATATAAGACCATCGTTAAAGGTGCTGTGGGCGGCGCTGCCGGCGTGATCCATATGGCTTCGTCTGCAGTGACGGACTGCCAGCCGAACGACAATGTCGAGGCACTTCGTGTCCTTATGGATTCTGCGCAGATCGAGGCCCGTCCGGTGTGGAAGCCTATGCACAAGCAGCCGTGCTATAAAGGCGTTCCGGCATACTTGCGCCCGTGCTCGATCTTCGGTTTCGAGGAGCCTTCTGTCTCTGAGGCGTTGTTTAAGGTCGGCATGTGCCTCCCCGCTGGACCGTATGTCTCTGATGATGATGTGAGATATATCGTGGAGACTATAGAATCGGCCATCGTTAAATGAGCGCTTTTTTGAAAGGGCTTGGACCTCTGCTTATCATTATTCTTTACTTCGACCACGGGAAGTAAGCGTCTCCAGGCGCAGTAGGAGTATGATGAGATGCTCAGTCGGGGCAAGAACTATTCTGATATGGAATAATCTCCTTCGATGCTTTTTGGCGTAACGCTCCTTGTTCTGCTATGAGCCGATTACTACTCCATCCAACTCATAGGAAGATTGTCAGAATGATAAGAGACCGAGTGAATTCGGGACGTCCTATCATTCTGACGGAAGCAGACATCAGAGCCTTTCAAGATATTTGCCAGGGGACTATGACAATGTTGAAACGTCATCAAGGTATTTATCGGATTGTTTTAACTGCAGCCAACCGCCCCATTGACGAAATAGATAAAAAAGAAAAGGTTTACGTTATCGGAAACAAAATGGTCGGAGTTATTGAGAAATGCTTTTCTAAAGCTGAATGGAGACATCCTTGGACAATAGTGTTAAGTGGGTATGTTGTGCCAAATCTTCAGCGGATTGTGAATAAGCGTCTTGCTAAGAGATCAAGATCAGCATTACTCGATAGATAGTGTAGGAGATTTAATATGAATAGATCGGAATTCGCCAAGATACTTAACTCTCTCGTCGTGCCTCAGGGAACACCTGCGGAAGAAGTCAATAGTAAGGTGCGTCCTATCTCCGAAGCTGCATCCCAAATGATGCCTAAGAGTTTGTTCCGATACCGTGCATTCAACG
>ODAI012794181.1_pt1 | contig 10747 bp, 10 predicted proteins | sample 1539321 | NCBI WGS metagenome assembly ODAI01 (sample SAMN02144231, study PRJEB22623) | gut metagenome | biome: sheep rumen | host: Ovis aries | place: New Zealand | reverse complement strand
TTTCCCTAAAAGAATTAAAATCTCCTTGTTTGAAATTAACATTTCCGACTCAAACAGGCAGAACAGAACCGCGCGAGAGAACCTGATTATAATTTTTTTTGGGCCGGCGGCAAATTTTATTTGTTTTATTGCCTGTTATCTGTTATACTTAGTAGGTAAAGATATATTCCTGCAGGCAGCGCTTACAAATTTATCTGTTTTTTGTCTGAACAGCCTGCCCGTAATCACGCTTGACGGCGGTCAGTTCCTGTACATTTTGCTCTGCAAAAAGCTTGAACCGGCTAAAGCCGCGCGTATAATCACCGTATTAACGGTAATTATTTTAATTCCGCTTGCAGCGGCAGGCTTTTTGTTGCTGCTGCGCTCCAAATACAATTTTTCGCTTCTCTTTGTAAGCGTTTACCTGTTGATGTCGCTTTTTATGAGGGAAGATAAATATTACTAACGGCCGACGGAGGTTTCTATGGTCAGCAAGGAAGTTGAAAAGCTTTTATTAAAAGTACAAAAGCCCGGGCGCTATGTCGGCGGTGAGCTTAACGAGGTAATTAAGGATAAAAAGGACGTTGACGTGCGTTTTGCCTTTTGTTTTCCGGACACCTACGAGGTGGGAATGTCGCATCTCGGTATGAAAATACTCTACAGCCTGTTTAACAGCGTTGATTACATCTGGTGCGAGCGGGTTTTTGCTCCGTGGATTGATATGGAAGAGCTTATGATAAAAAATAATATTCCGCTATACGCGCTTGAAAGCGGCGATCCCGTGTCGGATTTTGACTTCATAGGATTTACGCTTCAATATGAGCTTAGTTATACAAACATGCTAAACATGCTTAAGCTCAGCGGCATACCGATAAAATCCGCCGACCGCAAGGAACTGAAGAATATAGTTGTAGCCGGAGGCCCCAACACCTGCAATCCCGAACCGATTGCGGATTTTGCGGATTTGTTTTTCATCGGCGAGGGCGAGGAGGTTGACCTTGAGGTTATTGAGCTGTACCGCCAATGCCGTGACGAAGGAGTCGGCAAACAAGAATTTTTGCGCCGTGCCGCGCAAATCGAGGGCGTTTACGTTCCTTCGCTTTATGAAGTAAGCTACAACCGGGACGGCACCATTAAGAGCTTTGAGCCCAAAGACGGCGCGCCTGCCGTTATACACAAGCGAATTATGGGGGAGATGGATAAAAGCTATTATCCCGACAAATTTGTTGTGCCGATGATTGAAATTGTGCACGACAGAGTTGTACAGGAAATGTTCCGCGGATGTATACGCGGCTGCCGCTTTTGTCAGGCGGGCTTTATTTACCGTCCCGTGCGTGAAAAATCGGTTGAAACAATTGACGCGCAAAGTCACTTGCTGTGTGAAAATACAGGCTATGACGAGGTTTCGCTTTCATCGCTCAGCTCAAGCGATTACACCCGTATCGTTCCGCTGCTTGAAAAGCTCAACGGATGGGCAAGGGAGGAGAAGGTCAGCCTTTCACTTCCTTCGTTGCGCGTTGACGGCTTCAGCGACGACATTATGAACCGCATAAAAACCGTTCGTAAAAGCGGACTCACCTTTGCTCCCGAAGCAGGAAGCCAGCGTATGCGCGACGTAATTAATAAAAATGTTCACGAGGACGAGCTTATTGAAACATGCTCAACCGCTTTTTCGGGAGGATGGACAACCGTTAAGCTTTACTTTATGATAGGGCTTCCGACAGAAACTCTTGATGATGTTGCCGACATAGCTCATCTGGGACAGGCTGTTGTTGACGCTTATTATCAAACTCCGAACAGAGCAAAAGGAAAATCCGTAAGGGTTACGCTCAGCACCTCTTCATTTGTTCCAAAGCCCTTTACACCGTTTCAGTGGGAGCCGCAGGATACAATTCCGACCTTGCATGAAAAGCAGCGGCATCTTAAGGATTCAATAACAACTAAAAAAATTAATTATAATTATCATGACGCCGACACAAGCTTTGTTGAGGCGGTGTTCGCAAGGGGAGACCGCAAGCTTTGCAAGGCAATGGAGCTTGCGTGCGAGCGCGGTTTTCATTTTGACGGCTGGGGCGACTGCTTCAGTCTTGAAAAATGGCTTGAAATTTTTGATGATTGCGGAATTGACCCTGCGTTTTACGCCAACCGCCGCCGTTCGTTTGATGAAATACTGCCATGGGACCACATCGACTGCGGAGTTACAAAAAGCTTTTTGAAAAAAGAATGTGAAAAGGCGTATCGGAATTCCACAACTCCGCATTGCAGGCTGCAATGCAGCGGCTGCGGCGCGGCAAAATACGGAAAGGGTGTGTGCTTTGAAAAACATCAGAATATGGTTTAAAAAGGATAACGAGTGCCGTTACATTTCTCACCTTGATTTAAACCGCACAATGCTCAGAGCCCTGCATAAAAGCAGAATTCCGATTTGGCATACGGAAGGCTTTAATCCCCATCCGTTCGCAACCTTTCCGCTTCCTCTTTCGCTCGGCTTCAGGGGCGTAAACGAGTGTATGGACGTAAGGCTTGAGAATGAAAATTATTCTTTTAAAGAAATAATCGAAGGCCTTAACGCTTGCCTGCCAAACGGCCTGCGCGTTTTTGACGTAACGGAAGCCAAGATGAAAGCGGGAAAAATTGCCTACGCTTCATTTACAATGCGCATAAGCGAGCCCTCAATCTCTTCGTCAAAAATCTGCTCGGATTTAAATAATCTTTTTGCCCGGGACAAAATCGAGGTAGAAAAAAAGAGCAAAAGGGGTATGAAAACCGTAGATATAAAGCCCGGAATAAATAGCTTTGAAATTAAAGAAATGCTTGACTGCGCCGTGCTTGAGGTTACGCTCAGCGCCGGAAGCGCGGATAACGTTAATCCGAATTTATTATTGAATGCGCTGTCCGCGGTTACTGGTTATGAATATGACGCGGATATAACGCGAAACGATTTATATAATTCCGATATGGAATTATTCAGATAGGTGATATGATGTTTAAATTTACGGTAGAAAACAGTGAACTGCTTACCGAGTTCATGCAGATGTATTCCGATTATCTCAACAAATCCTACAAGTTCACAATGAATTATATAGCAAATCCGCTTTTTTCGGATTTCAAGGACAACGAAAGGCTTATATTGATTGCGATTAACAAATCCGTATATCAAAATATGTACAGCTTTATGCGCCTTACGGAAAGCAACATGCAGTACGCCGCGTTCTCTTGTCTTGAACATTCAGTAAACGCCATGAGGCTTTATTACGTGCTCTACACAAGCCCGAAGTTTATGCATGACTATATATCAACAATAAATTTTTCGCTTGCGGAGGCTGAGGAGGATTTGGCAAAGCAGGACGAGGAAAAGAACGAGGAGTTTGATGAGAATAAGGAAGATTTTTCTTTTAAAGCATTTTCGGATAATTTACGACGCTTTAATACCTTTGAGCTTAAAAGCCCGTCAATTTCCTCACAACTTATAAATCAAAACGTTTACCTCGGGCTCGGGTGCGGCAAGGACGAGGTAAGTGAGGAAATGCAGCACGAGGTGCGCAAAAACCTTGCGGGAGCTTACACCGCTCTTTCAAAGCATAACAAACTTTTCTTTAACGGCGGAATTGATGAGGATTTAGAAGACCTTGAAGAGGAGCTGTACGCCAAATTTATGGAATATGTAAAAGCGTTTGTTTAATATTTCACAAACTTTTACTTGCGTGTTCATACAGTTTTCACATTGCGCATTTATTATATAGGCACAGTAGAAAAACAGACAGCTTCTAACTTTTTTGAGTTTTTTCATAGATGTTCCTTTACAAATAAAGACCGGCGTAAGTCGGTCTTTATTTTTTGGTGAAATATGCATTATTATTCTTTAAACGAATATTTAAAAGCAACCTTCGGCGAGAAGGTATACAAAATTTCTCTTGACGGAGGAATGACCTGTCCGAACCGTGACGGAAAGCTCGGCACGCGCGGCTGTATTTTTTGCAGCGGCGGCTCGGGCGAATTTGCCGCGGACAGAAACGTATCTGTTTCCGAACAGATAGAGGAGGCTAAGCGCAGAATACAGTCTAAAACCGATTGTAAAAAATTTATAGCTTATTTCCAGCCTTTTACAAACACTTACGCGGACGCGGATTATTTGGAGCGGTTATTTACACAGGCAATTACTCCCGAAGAAATCGTCGCTTTGTCAATTGCCACTCGTCCCGATTGCTTAGGCGATGAAGTTATCGGGCTTTTAAAAAAGCTTAATGAAATAAAACCGGTGTGGGTTGAGCTTGGCTTGCAGACAATTCACGAACAAACCGCGGAATACATCAGACGCGGCTATCCGCTGAGAGTTTATGACGAAGCCGTAAAAAGGCTTAAAAACGCGGGTATTACCGTTATTACTCATGTTATTATCGGATTGCCGTTTGAAACACGGTCGATGATGCTTGAAACGGTGAGATACGTCGGTGAAAGAACCGACGGAATAAAATTGCAGCTGCTTCACGTTCTTCGCGGCACGGATTTGTACGATGAATATAAACGCGGCGTATTTGAAACCTTGTCTTTGGAAGAATATGCAGATATAATCTGCGACTGCATTGAAGCTTTACCGCCCGGCACCGTAATTCACAGGCTGACGGGCGACGGAGACAAAAAGCTGTTGGCGTCTCCTATGTGGAGCGCGGATAAAAAGAGGGTGCTCAATACGCTCAACAGTACATTGCGTGAAAGAAATATTGTTCAGGGAAGAAAATATGCTGAATAAAACTATTGAATTTTTAAAATTTGTATTGTATAATGTGAATAGTAGGATAGTATAATCAAAAATAAATATAAAGTGCTTAAGGGGCTGATAATATGAAGATAAAAAAGCCTGATACCAAAAAGGCTGATCAGACTTCAACAGCGTCCGGGAAAGTCACAGACGGTCCTAAGGAAGTCGCTGCTCCCAAAAAGAGACATAAGAAACGTTATTTTCTGCTTTATATTGCCGCAATAGGTTTTGTTTTCTATGCGGTTATTACAATTATAAATCAAAATGTGCGGATAGCTGAGCAAAAAGCCAAGCTAAGTGAGCTTCAGCAGCAGATAAACGTAATAGAAATACAGTCTGATTATCTTGAAAAGGTACAGAATTACAAGGGCAAGGATCTTGCCGATTACATGGAAAAAATTGCCAAGGAAGACCTTGGTTATGTCGGACAGGGTGAAAGAATTTTTTACAACGTGTCCGGCAACTGATAAAAATAGGGCAGAAAGGTTTGTTTGTCGCAAGACAAAAATAAGGGGACTAATTCTTTATGGCGATTGAAGTCGGAATGATTTTGGACGGTAAGGTTTCGGGCATTACAAAATTCGGCGCGTTTGTCGATTTGCCTGAATCAAAAACAGGCATGGTACATATTTCTGAGGTAGCGCCCACGTTTATCAATGAGATAAGCGACTATGTCAAGGTGGGGCAGGAAGTTAAGGTTAAGGTCTTGGCAATTAATGACGGAAAAATCAGCCTGTCAATGAAACAGGCGCTGCCAAAGGACGGTCAGCACCAAAAACGCCAGCAAAAGCCTGCGCAAACCCGTACCAGACAGCCATACAAGCCCGCTCCGCCCGTTAAGTCACCCGGTGACTACGAGTGGCAAAGCTCACGAAAAAGCTCTCCGTCAACGTTTGAGGACATGATGTCCCGTTTTAAGCAGACAAGCGAGGACAAAATGAGCGACCTCAAGCGCGGAGGTGAAAGCCGTGGCTACAGCCGCCGAGGCAACGGCAACGGCAGAAGATAATAACTTAATAATTTAATAAGGGAGGCAAATTTATGAAAATTACCTACACAGCCAGAAAAGTAAACTTAAGGGATAATTTTAAGGAAAGGGTTGAAAAAAAGCTTGCAAAGTTAAGTAAGCTCTTTTCGGAAAACGCCGCGGCGCATGTTGTTGTCACCCTTGAAAAGAACCGCCAAACCGTTGAAATCACAATCCGTGACAAGGGAATGGTTTTCCGCGCGGAAAGCACAATGCCTGAAATGAACGACGCCCTTGACAAGACGGTTGACATTCTTACGCGTCAAATCCGGAAGAACAAAACCAAGCTTGAAAAGCGTCTTAAGTCGGGAAGCCTTGACGACTTTGTTCAGGATACGCCTGAAATTGACGAGCCGGTTGTTGACGAGTACAATGTAATACGCAAAAAACAGATTCTTGTTAAACCAATCAGTGTAGATGAGGCAATCCTGGAAATGAACATGGTAAACCATGACTTCTTTATGTTCATCAACGCCGAAACCGACGAAGTAAACGTGGTATATAAGCGTTCGGACGGTGACTACGGAGTGCTTGAGCCGACAACTGACTAAAGAAATAATTATTAATACAACGGGGTATCGGTTTACCGGTACCCTGTATTTTTGGAGGAATTATGAACATGACCTTTTGCGCTCCCTGCATTTTCGGACTTGAAGGTCTGTGCGCAAACGAGCTTAAATATTTGGGAATGAATAATGTACGCGCCGAAAACGGCAGAGTACTGTTTGACGGAGACTTTGCTTCGCTCGCCAAGGCCAATATCCACTCAAGATACGCCGAGCGTATTCAAATATTAATGGGTGAATTTGAAGCCGTAACCTTTGACATGCTGTTTGAAGGCGTCAAGGCTCTGCCTTGGGAAAGCTTTATAGGAATATCCGACGCGTTCCCCGTTAAAGGCGGATGTTTAAGCTCAAAGCTCATGAGCGTGCCTGACTGCCAGAAAATAGTAAAAAAGGCTGTTGTAAGCCGCCTTTCAAGCCGATATATGCTTTCTTGGTTTGAGGAAACCGGTCCCGTTCATCAAATTCAGTTTTTAATCCGCAATGATAAAGTAAGCGTTATGCTTGATACCTCCGGAGCCGGACTTCATAAAAGAGGCTACCGCGCCGAGTCAAACGAAGCGCCCGTCAAGGAAACTCTCGCGGCGGCAATGGCCGAGCTTTCCGGCGTCAGGGCAAATCACTTTGTTACCGACCCGATGTGCGGAAGCGGAACAATATTAATTGAAGCGGCAATGAAGGCGATGAAAATCGCGCCGGGCATTAACCGTTACTTTGCCTGTGAAAAGTGGGGAAGTATCCCCGGTGAAGTGTTTACCCAAGCGCGCAAGGAAGCAAAGTGTTTAATAAACACCGATTGCTCTTTTGAGGCCGCGGGCTTTGATATCGACAAAAACGCGCTCGAGGTTGCCGAACACAACGCGAAGCTTGCGGGAGTCGGCGGTAAAATCCGTTTTGAAAACCGCGATATCCGTGAATTCACACCTTCTCAGGGTTATCAGACCGTAATTACAAATCCGCCTTACGGTGAAAGGCTGCTCGACGTAAAATCAGCCGAAGAGCTTTATAAGGTAATGGGTGAACGTTTTATCCGTGAAAAAGGAAAGCGGTACACAATTATCACTCCCGACGACGACTTTGAGAAGCTGTTCGGAAGGAAAGCGGACAAACGGCGAAAAACATACAACGGAACGCTTAAATGTCAAATTTATATGTATTTTAAATAAAGATTTAAGGCGATAATAATTTGTATGGTACAATCGGTAAAAAAAATTCTTAAACTGCCCAAATACTTGACATTCAGGCGTTTTGGTCTATAATAATAATGTGTAATTATGTCAAATAATGCACAATATTGCAGAAAACATGGAGAGATTCTTTTGAGTTACACATCCGTTAATTTTCTTTTCTTTGTCTTAGCGACAATGCTTGTCTACTTTTTATTTCCAAAAAAGAATTACAGGTGGACTGTGCTGCTTGCCGCAAGTATATTTTTCTATCTGATTGCAGGTTACACCTACGCGCTGTATATTCTGTTTACCGCCGCAAGCACCTTCCTTATCGGATTGTGGATAGAAAGAATATCGCGGAATTCCAAAAAATATCTGAAAGAAAACAAAGTTTCGCTCAGCCGTGATGAAAAGAAGAAGTACAAGAATAAAATCAAGGTGGAAAAACGCCTTGTTATGACTCTTGCTCTTGTTTTAAATTTCGGCATACTCGCGTTTTTGAAGTATTATAATTTCTTTGCGGGCAGCTTAAATGACATTTTGGGCGGATTCGGAATGGAGTTTTCCGCGCCCACATTACAGCTGTTTCTGCCTTTGGGCATTTCTTTTTACACGTTCCAGTCAATGGGCTATATCATTGACGTGTATCGTGAAACTACGCCTGCTGAAAAAAATCCCTTTAAAATGCTGCTGTTTGTTTCTTTCTTTCCGCAGATTATTCAGGGACCGATTAGCCTTCACAGCCAGCTTGCCCATCAGCTTTACGAAGGACATGATTTTGACTTTACACGCTTTAAATACGGCGCTGAGTTGATTATTTGGGGCTTTGTTAAAAAGATTGTTATTGCCGACAGAGCGGCAATTTTAATCAATGCCGTTACCGATAACTACGGCAACTATAACGGTTCCTCGCTTACGTTTACCGTTATCCTTTACGCGCTGCAGCTGTACGCCGACTTTTCGGGCGGAATTGATATTTCACGCGGCGTGGCTCAAATCTTCGGCATTGACATGATTGACAACTTTAAGCGTCCTTACTTCTCGAAATCAATTAACGAGTATTGGCGCAGATGGCATATTTCGCTCGGCGCGTGGCTTAAAAACTACCTTTTCTATCCCATCGCCATGTCTAACGTGTTTATAAACGCCAGCAAAAAGATGAAGGATTCAAGATTTGGTCAAACTGCCGCGGGTTCGCATATTTCAAAGGTGCTGCCTACAAGCTTTGCTTCACTTATTGTTTTCCTTGTTGTGGGCGTCTGGCACGGAGCAGACTGGAAATATGTTGCCTTCGGTTTGTGGAACGGCGTAATTATTATGCTTTCAATTCTGCTCAAACCTATCTTTGACGGTATAACCGCCAAGCTTCACATCAATCCCAAGTCGTTCGGTTTCGGACTTTTCCAAATTTTCAGAACGCTGCTTGTTATTCTTGTTGGATACGTGTTTGACGTTGCTCCGACCTTTGACCTCGCGATGGAAACATTCGCAAAGGTTTTCACAAATCAGAACATATCCGAATCCGTGACTCAGTTTTCCACGGCAAATCTGTTAAGCATTAAGGATTTTGTTATAATAGCAATAGGAGCGGTGCTGATTTTTGTTATCAGTGTAATTCAGGAAAGACATCCCGAAACCACCGTAAGACAAATGCTTGATAAAAAGCCTTTTATAATAAAATGGCTTGCGGTTTACTTTGCGATAATGATAATTATTGTATTCGGTATTTACGGTTCGGGTTACAATGCTGCTGACTTTGTATATATGCAGTTTTAATAAAAGAGGTAATACATGCGATTGCGAGCAAAAAATATAATAAAAGTTATTTCGATTGTTGTTGCCGTTCTCGTTACAAGTTTTTATCTGCAACAGTACTTTTTACTTCATTTCGACAGCAATCGACTGAGAATACAGGGATTTTACCTTGAGGATAAAAATACAATTGACGTCGCGTTGGTAGGCTCAAGCGAGGTTTACGCAAGCTTCGCTCCCGGAATGGCTTATGAAAAATTCGGGTTTACCAGCTTTGACTACGCGACTGCTTCTTGTACTCCTACAGCCGCCGTTACTCAGGTGAAGGAAATTCTTGACAATCAAAAACCAAAGCTGATTTTGATGGAGGTTAACGCGTTTCTTTACAACGCCGATAAGAACGGTGTGGATGTAAACGCTTTTAAGGATTCAAGTATCCGCAATTATATTGACAATATTCCGATGAACGACAATAAGAAAGCGTTTATTGATGAATATATTGACAAGGATTTGCAAATTGAGTATTATCTTCCTATAATCAAATACCATTCCGCGTGGAATGATTTGCCTGAATCCTACAGTTATATCAAATCCTGCAACGAGCAGCAGGAAAGAGGATATTCTGTTTTGAAGGGATATAAGACAAAAACGCGAATTTTCCAGCCGCTTCAGCAAAATTTTAATAATCAGATAGCTAAAGATGATAAAAAAGTACCGTTAAGTCCTACCTCGTCAGAGGAGCTTAAAAAGCTGCTTGATTATTGCAAAAAGGAAAAAATCAACATCGCTTTTTTCCGTGCGCCGCATATAGTAACGGAAAACAATATTATTCGTTCCGAGCGCACAAATACAATTGATGAGATTATTACTTCAAACGGCTTTGATTTTTATAATCTTGAGCGTAACTATACAGACATAGGCATAGATATAAAAAATGATTTTTATAACTATGACCACCTTAATATCTACGGCAGCGAAAAGTTCACCGAGTATTTTGCTAAATTAATAAAGGATAAATACAACATAGGCAAAACCCGGTTGACCGAGAAACAGCAAAGTCATTGGGAAAACGTCGCAAAAAGCTTCCGTAAGCTATATGATTACGCCGAATATTTAATAAAAAGCGAAAAACGATACATCACCCTTGAGGATGATACGGACACTATTAATATAATAACATAATATATATTTTCAGCTTCCGTGATTTCCCGCGGAAGCTGCTTTGCTTTTGATGGTGTTATAATAAACATTGATTACTTGACATGATACTAAAACATGATATAATATATTCTGAAAGAAAATGCAAAATATTTATCTTGAATATGTGGTGATTTAATGAAAGGTATTATTCTTGCCGGCGGAACCGGAACAAGACTATATCCGCTCACGTTGGTGACATCAAAACAGCTCTTGCCGATATATGATAAACCAATGATTTTTTATCCGTTATCAACACTGATGCTTTCAGGTATTCAAGATATTTTAATAATTTCAACTC
>ODAI010034655.1_pt1 | contig 10747 bp, 9 predicted proteins | sample 1539321 | NCBI WGS metagenome assembly ODAI01 (sample SAMN02144231, study PRJEB22623) | gut metagenome | biome: sheep rumen | host: Ovis aries | place: New Zealand | reverse complement strand
TCTGGTATATGTATCGGCATGGACTGATCTCATTCGGCTACTTCCTGTATATCTGCACTGTTCGCGGCATCGTGCAGGTTCTGATGCCAAATCGGCTACGTACATGGGTGTATCTTCCCTTGCTGCGCAAGTCAAGAGTTTCTAGTTTCTAGTTTCTGGTTTCTAGTTTCTGGTTTCTAGTCCCCTTCCCTTTAGGGAGGGGTCAGGGGTAGGCTCAGTTCCTTTGCCACATACTCAGCCTCCTGCCCTTTCTCGGCATGCTGTTTCAGGAAGTTCGGGAAAAAGAAAACTTTCAGGATGGCAAACATGATGAACAGCTTGATCAATATGATCGCCCACAGCGTCTTGCCAAGCGTCATATTGCGGAACCCGTCGTAGTAGAGGTCCCATACGCGATACCAAAATCCGTCCTTCTTCATGGTCGTGGCGGTCGTTAGTTAAACATTTTTGCAAAGATAGTGCAAATTGTGTTAACTACAAAAAAAAGACATTATTTTTTTCATTCATCCATATGTTTTTACAAAAATGTGACTATCTTTGCATCAATAATCTACAATACGTTATGAACAAAATCGTTATAACCCTGATTCTCTCTATATTTTTCTTGGAAGGGCAGGCACAAATTATGAACTCCATTGAAAAGAAACTATGCGAAATAACAAATAGTAAAATAAGTTTCACTTCTCCTGTCACGCTTTCTGATCAATACGACATAACTCAAGTTGACGCCAATGGTTATGATTTCTGCGAAGAAAACGCTGATGGAATTATTCTATACTATCGCTATGTTGAACAAGATTACTGTGAGCTGGTAGCAGCACCAGATAAGTACGCCGGTGTTATTCGGATTCCTGCATTTGTAACCGAGAGGAAGTTGCCTGTTATCGGCGTAGGCGTTCAGGCTTTCTATGAATGCAATGAATTGACCGAGGTATATCTGCCCCAAACGATGTTGTATCTCGAATCTGCTTCCTTCTGTTATAGCGCTCATTTGCAGAAGATTAAACTCAACGAAAATTTGATAGCAATAGGCTGGAATGCATTCGAAAGATGCGATGAGCTATCCACCATCAACATACCTCAGTCTTTGGAATATGTGGGCTATGAAGCTTTCTTCCGCTGTTTCAAACTAACAACACCGCTATACAACGAAAAATATTTCTTTCATTACCCAGACTTTGAGTCAGATATAAAGGTATATTCCATTCCTGAAGGGGTTGAGGTTATTGGCGAAGGCGCCTTCATATTTACATATCTCCGTGAGGTGAAGATTCCAAATTCTGTGAAGATCATCTCAGACTATGCATTCGACGGCAGTTTGATTCAGAAAGTAAATATACCTACTTCCGTAGAAACCATCGGTAAACAAGCATTTGGACAGACAAGCCTTAGAGAAATAGTCGTACCTGCATCAGTAAAAAGTTTCGGCACACAAATGTTTACCTGTGCATATTCGCTAAAAAAGGCCATATTGCAGAATCCTCTCGACAGCATTCCAAGCGATGCATTCTACAACTGCACAAGCTTGCAGGAAGTCTCCTATCCAGCATCAGTATACAGGATAGGCAACAATGCGTTTCATGGTTGCTCATCGCTTTTCCAAGTGCCTGACCTTACTAACGTCCGCTCATTGGGAGTTGAATCTTTCTGCGGATGCAACTCCTTCTCGTCAGTATCACTCCCTTCAGCTATTACCCAAATTCCTGAAGGAGCTTTCTCCATGTGTCTCAATCTAACAAATGTACACTTTCCTGAAAGCATCAAGAGCATTGGCGCATATGCCTTCTATCAGAATAGCATGCTGGAAAACATTACAATTCCTAAGACCGTGAGAAGCATAGGACGTTCAGCTTTTTCCTTTTGTAAGCGACTAAAGAATTTGGAACTGCCGGAAGGACTCGTCTCTATCGACGACTTTGCTTTTTCACAATTAGAAGCGCTAGAATCCATCTCTTTGCCCGAAAGTTTGGAAAACTTAGGCTTATGCGTTTTCGGCTACGATTTTAAACTGAAGGATGTCTACGTGAAAAGACAAGAACCTATTCAGCTGCAACAAGATCCATTCTATATCAAGGATTTTCCTGACGTAACATTGCACGTACCTGCAGGTTCGGCTAATAGCTACGGCAACGCGCAGTACTGGTCGGATTTTAGCACCATTGTTGAAGAGCCCACAGGAATCAACATTCAAGAATATAGTTCAGATCCTAAGCGCAGGACCACCCCCGTAAAGAGAATTGTGAATGGAGTCATCGTCATTGAAACCGAATCAGGAATCGTGTTCACCGATGGCAGGAGATTGTTAAAGTAAGCTATTTAACCGAATCTTACGGAGTATTAATCCTCACTCTATCTTTCTGTCTTTCCTTGTTTTTAAGCACGTCAGTTTGTTTGAAGTTTTTGCGACTCTGAATGAACATTGGAAGAAAGTTTCCCCTCGCAAGCCTTGCGGGGCTTGGTGGTGTCGGGAAAATGTTGTAATTTTGCAGCGAGTTCAATGTGAGTATTACGACTATGGAAGAAAAGAGGAAAGAGAATGTGCCGTTGCTGGACTTCGACATCGTGGAAGACCAGTCACAGAACATTATTAAGGTGATCGGCGTGGGTGGCGGCGGACAGAATGCCGTCGGCAACATGTACGACGAGGGTATCGAGGGCGTGACGTTTGCGGTGTGCAACACCGATAGCGCTGCGCTGTCGAAGTCGCCCGTGCCGGTGAAGCTGCAGCTGGGCTCGGTGGGCTTGGGAGCCGGTGCCAACCCTGACGTGGGGCGCAAGGAGGCTGAAAGCAACATCGAGGACATAGAGCGGCTGCTGGACGACGGCACGAAGATGGTGTTCGTGACGGCAGGCATGGGCGGCGGCACGGGAACGGGTGCGGCTCCGGTGGTGGCGAAGGTGGCGAAGGACCGCGGCATACTGACCATAGGCGTGGTGACGATTCCGTTCTACTTCGAGCAGAAACGCAAGATCGTGAAGGCACTCAAGGGTGTCGACGAGTTGCGGAAGCACGTCGACGCGATGCTGATTGTGAACAACGAGCGCATCTGCGACGTCTACAACGACACGCAGGTGACACTGAAGGAGGCACTGAAGCGGGCCGACGACATCCTGAAGAACGCCGTGAAGGGCATCTCGGAACTCATCACCATCAGCTCGGAGGGCAGCATCAACCTTGACTTCCGCGACGTGGAGACAACGATGCGCAACGGCGGCGGTGCCATCATGGCCATTGGCCGGGCCAGCGGCGAGCGGCGCGTGGAGCGTGCCATCATCGACGCGCTGGACTCTCCCCTGCTCTACGGCAACGACATCGGCAAGGCGAAGCGCATTCTGTTCAACATCTACGCCAGCGACAAGGCGCCGTTCTTCGTACCGGAACTGTCGGAAATCTCGGAGTTCTTTGACCAACTGGACCCGAACATCGACGTGATATGGGGTACGGCTACCGACAACACGCTGGAAGACGATGCAAAGGTGATTATTCTGGCGGCCGACATGGACGACGACCTGGAGGAGAAGGAGCGCAAGAACTATCAGCAGGACGACAACGCCTACTACGAGAGTCTGATTCCGAAACTCTACAAGCCTGCCCACAGCCTCTCCCAGAAGCAGAAGCCTACCCCTGACTCCTCTATAGAATCTATAGAAGGAGGAGAGGGCTTGCAGGAACAAGCGCCGGCAATCAGCCAGCAGGAGGAGCCCAAGCTGACGGTGGTGACAGGCGGAGAAGAGGAAACAGCTCCGGAGGAAGAAGTCCAGAGCGAGGCTGGTGGGACAAGTGAGGCTAGTCTTCCTAGTGGGACTAGTCATCCTAGTGAGACTAGTGGGACTAGTGGAACTAGTGAGGCAAGCCTTGCCAGCGAGGAACATCACCACGAGGAGCCCAAGCCACAGAAGCCTGTGTCGATGGTGGAAAGATGGAAGCGCTGGCTGGAGCGGAAAGTGACGGAAGTGGTAACAGACGATTGAGAAAGAAATGGAGGTGAAGATGACACCCGAAGAGATGGGCAGCGAGTTGCGAAGGCTCGTTACGGAACTGCGCTTGCAGGACAGAAACGACCTGATCCTGCAGGCGCTGGGTGTGCCGCTGCTTGAGCAACTGCGCATTGAGGCTGCACGCGGGAAGCTGAGCCGGCTGCTCATCACGAAGGATTTCCGCTTCGTCCTGCAGGACTACGACCGACGGGAGATTGTGATGCAGCCCGTCCACAAGGCGGTTTACCTGCTCTTTCTTGCCCACGCCGAGGGCATTGAGTTCAAGAACCTCTCTGACTACCGCAACGAACTGATGAAGTACTACGTGGAGGTGGCACCGCGCAGCATGGACCGCGAGCAGATAGCGGAGAGCGTTGACCGGCTGACCGACCCGCGCGACAATGCCATCAGCGAGAAGTGCTCGCGCATCAAACGGACCATCCTGGAACTGATGGACGAATACAGTGCCAGTTACTACATCATCAACAGCCACACGACGAAGCACATTGCTGGTTCGCAGCGCATTTGGTTTGAACGGCTGAAGGTGATTAACCTGCCGCGCGAACTGGTTGTATGGGAAGAAGAGAATTGTTCTAAAATTCGCTAAAATTGCCAAAATTAATCATAATAAAGGAAGGTTATAGACGTTTTGCTTTGTAGTTTAAAAGAAAAAAAGTACTTTTGCAGGTTGAAAAAGTAAAAAGCAAAAGCAAAACAGAAATGAAGAAATATTTGATTCCGCTCATTTTGCTCTGCCTGTTGCTGATAGGCGGAGTGGTGTGGCTGTATCTGGACTTGGACAAGCAGAAACAGGAAAACCGCGAGATGCAGGAACTGGCAGAACTGGACAAACAGGAAATGGAGAACGAGTACCAGCAGTTTGCCCTGCAGTACAGCGAGATGAAGACGCAAATCAACAACGACTCCATCGTGGCCCAACTCTCGGCCGAGCAGGAGAAGACGCAGCGACTGCTGAAGGAACTGCAGCAGGTAAAGGCCAGCGATGCCCGCGAGATTACCCGCCTGAAGAAGGAACTGGCAACGGTGCGTGCCGTGTTGCGTTCATACGTCATCGAGATTGACTCGCTGAACCGCCTGAACCAGAACCTGCAGGAGGAAAACACACGCGTGAAGGCCCAGTATGAGGAGGCCACACAGCAGATTGAAGGTCTGAGCAGCGAGAAGCAGTCGCTCTCGGAGAAGGTGGCGATAGCTGCCCAGCTGGATGCCATCGGCATCTCGATGCAGGCCAAGGACAAGCGCAACAAGAACACCGACCACGCCTCGAAGGCCAAGACACTGCAGGTGAACTTCGCGCTGGCGAAGAACGTGACTGCCCAGAACGGCATGCGGACAGTCTACGTGCGCATCTCCTCACCGACGGGTTCTCTGCTAGGCAATGCCGGTTCGTTCAGCTACGAGAACCGAACCCTGCAATGCTCGATGAAGAAGGCCGTGGAATACGGTGGACAGGAGACGCCCGTGACACTCTACTGGAACGTTGACCAGGCCCTCGTGGGCGGCACCTACCAGGTGAGTATCTTTGCCGACGGAAACCTCATTGGATCGCGCAGCGTGTCGCTCAAGTAAGTGCTGCGTGCCGCCAAGGCGACTGCATGCCTCGGGTAAGGGGCAGCAGCGTTCACGGTTCTAATACAAAAAACATTCATAGATATATATATGAGAAAGGTATTCATGTTATTCATGCTGACCGCCACGCTTAGTGCTGGGGCGCAACAGGTGCTGACACTCGAAGAGTGCCGGCAACTGGCGTTTGACAACAACAAGCAGCTGGGCGTGGCCCGCGTGAAGCAAGAGGTTGCCCTGAACACGCGGAAGGCTGTCCACACGAATTATCTGCCGAAGGTTGACGTGCTGGGCGGCTACGAGTTCTTCAGCCGCGAGATTTCGCTCTTGAACAAAGACCAGAAGACCGCATTCGCTAATCTGGGCACAACAGCGATGACGGGTGTCGGCGAACACATGACGACCGCCCTGACAGGACTGGTCCAGCAAGGTCTCCTTGCACCGGAGATGGCCCAGCAACTGGGAGCCATCATGGGACAGATGGGACAGCCAGTGGCCCAACTGGGCAACCAGATCGGGCAGAAGATCAACGATGCCTTCAAGACCGACACGCGAAACATCTTCGCTGCCTCAGTGATGCTGCGCCAACCTATCTACATGGGCGGAGCCATCACGGCCGCCAACCGCATGGCCGAGATCAACGAGCAACTTGTTGCCAACGAGCTGGAAGGACTTCGTCAGGCCACGCTGTCGAACATCGACAACATCTACTGGACAGTGATTTCGCTGAAGCAGAAGCAGAAGCTCGCCAACAGCTACCGCGAACTGGTGCAGAAACTTGACGACGACGTTCACAAGATGATTGGCGAGGGCGTAGCCACGAAGGCGACAGGCCTGAAGGTGGACGTGCGAGTGAACGAAGCCGACATGCAGGTGACGCAGGTTGAAGACGGTCTGGTGCTGGCCAAGATGTTGCTCTGCCAGCTGTGCGGACTGCCCCTTGACAGCGACATCACGCTTGCCGACGAGGGCAAGGACGTGCTTCCCTACTCGCCCGACACCGAAGATGCCAGCAACGAGGTGGCCTTCGAGAACCGCTCGGAACTGAAGATGCTGCAAAACGCAGTGGAACTGAGCGAACAGGCTACGAAACTCGTGCGCGCCGCCTATCTGCCGCAAGTGGCTCTGACGGGCGGTTACCTGCTGAGCAACCCCAGCCTCTACAACGGTTTCGAACGCAAGTTCAAAGGCGTGTGGAACGTGGGTGTGACGCTGCGCGTGCCGGTATGGAACTGGTTTGAGGGCGACTACAAGGTGCGCGCCAGCCGGGCAGCTACCACGATGGCCGAAATGGAACTGGGCGATGCCCGCGAGAAGATTGAACTGCAGCTGGAGCAATGCCGCTTCAAACTGAAGGAAGCCAACAAGCGACTGCTGATGTCGACTAAGAATCTGACGAGTGCCGACGAAAACCTGCGCTGCGCCAACGTGGGATTCCGCGAAGGCGTGATGGAGGCCACCGACGTGATGGCTGCTCAGACCGCCTGGCAGCAGGCCCAGAGCCAAAAGATTGACGCCGAGGTGGAAGTGAAACTTGCTCAGGTGGCGCTGCAAAAGGCACTCGGAGTGCTGGATTAGTTTAGAGTTTAGAGTTTAGAGTTTAGAGAAAAAACATATATCGAAAATAACATTATGTCAGCAAAAACGCAACACAACAACATCCTGCTAGCCGTTCTGGGCTTCATCGCAGTTGTCGTAGTAGTAGGACTGATAGGATTTTTCCTGCTCGAGCGCACCCCCGAGACCATTCAGGGTGAAGTGGAAGTGAGCGAATACAGAGTTTCATCGAAGGTACCCGGACGCATTCTGGAACTGCGTGTGAAGGAAGGCGACTTCGTGCATGTGGGCGACACACTCGCCATTCTGGATGCACCTGAGGTGCAGGCCAAGAAGACGCAGGCACAGAGCGCTGAAGACGCAGCCGCAGCCCTGAGCGATATGGCCGAGGCCGGAGCCCGCAAGGAGCAAGTGGCCGGGGCCTACCAGCTGTGGCAGCAGGCAAAAGCCGGAGCTGAAGTGGCCAAGAAGACTTACGACCGCGTGCAGCGCCTGTTTGACGAGGGCGTGATGACCGCTCAGAAACGCGACGAGGCACTGGCCGGCTACAAGGCACTGGAGGCACAGGAAAAGGCCGCCAAAAGCCAGTATGAGATGGCTGTGAACGGTGCCCGCCAGCAGGAGAAGCGCGCTGCCCAAGCTCAGGTGAACAGAGCCCGCGGTGCCGTGCAGGAGGTGCAGAGCTACATTCGCGAGACCGTACAGATTTCGAATGTCGAGGGCGAGGTGTCGAGCATCTATCCAAAAGTGGGCGAGCTCATCGGTACCGGATCGCCCATCATGAGCATCGCTGTCATGAGCGACCTCTGGGGCACCTTCAACGTGCGCGAAGACCACCTGAACGGCCTGAAGATAGGCGACACCTTCACGGCATTCATCCCTGCCTTCAACAAGGAGATGAAGATGAAGGTGTTCTACATCAAGGACGAGGGTTCGTTTGCTGTCTGGAAAGCCACGAAGGCCACCGGAGAGTACGACCTGAAGACCTTCGAGGTGAAGGCCCGTCCGGAGGAAGCCTTTGAGGGACTTCGCCCGGGCATGTCGCTGATTATCAAGGAGTAACTCATTGGAAGACAGGAGATAGTTATAAGTTAGGAGACTGGGAAATCGCATGCTGAAACGAATATTGAACATAGCATTGCGCGAGTGCAGCATTTTGCGTCGTAACCCGATGTATCTGTGCTGTATGCTGGTGTTCCCGATTCTCGTTACCGTGTTTTTCACCACGATGATGAGCGACGGTCAGCCACAGGAGATGCCTGTAGGTGTGGTCGACAACGACAACACCTCTACTTCGCGTGCACTTGTCCGCAAGCTCGACTCCTTCCAGGCAAGTCGCGTCGTGGCCCACTACCCCAACGTCAACGAAGCCCGTAACGCCATTCAGGAAAATAAGATTTACGCCTTCCTCTACATTCCCGAAGGCACCACCGACGCGCTGCTCTCGGCGCGCCAGCCTAAGATTTCCTTCTACTACAGCCAGGCCTCCATCACGAGCGGCTCCCTGCTCTATCGCGACCTGAAGACAACCGCCACACTGGGATCGGCAGCCGTAGGACAGGGCACCATGCGTGCGAAAGGCTTCACCGACGAGCAGATTCAGACATTCCTTCAACCCATTTCGGTTGACCTGCACATGATTGGCAACCCATGGGCGAGCTACAACCTCTACCTCTCAACGATGCTGATTCCTGGCATCCTGATGCTGTTCATGTTTCTCATCACGGCCTATTCACTGGGCACCGAACTGAAGTTCAATACGTCGAAGGAGTGGATCGAGATGGCCAATGGCAACATCATCGAGGCTCTGTCGGGCAAGTTGCTGCCACAGTTTCTCATCTTCCTGAGCATCTTCTACGCCTACATGTACTACGTGTTCGGCTATCTGAACTTCCCCCATCCGGGCGGTGTCTGGCTGATGCTCTTGCTCGGGCTGCTGGCCGTAATGGCGAGCATCGGCTTCGGCATCTTCGCCTTCGGACTGATGCCCTCGCTGCGCATGTCGATGAGTATCTGTTCGCTGTGGGCCGTGTTGAGCTTCACCACAAGCGGCGCCACATTCCCCGTGTTTGCAATGCACCCCTCGATTGAGGCGCTGTCGGTGCTTTTCCCGCTCCGCCATTACTACATGATCTACCAGATTTGCATCTTCAACGGCTTCCCGTTTGTCGATGCCTGGTTCAACTTCATGGCCCTCATCCTCTTCATTGCGCTGCCGTTCTTCGTGGTGAACAAAATCAAGCGAGCCATGCTGGAGTATGTTTATATTCCTTAGAAGTTATAGAAGTTAAAGGAATTAGAATGAAAGAGACGCTACTACATAGAATCAAGGAAGGACTCAGGGATATGTGCTATATCTGGGCCAAGGAGATGCGCTCTACCATCACCGATGAGGGAGTGCTCATTTTCTTCATCCTCGTGCCTGTGCTCTATCCGCTGCTCTACTCTTGGGCCTACTCTAACGAGGTGGTGCGCGAGGTTCCCGTTGCAGTCGTCGACCTGTCGCACAGCCATCAGAGCCGCGAATTCATTCGCCATTTCGATGCCTCGCCCGACACGAAGGTTGCCTACTACTGCACGTCGCTCGAGGAAGCGCGCCAACTCGTGGGCAAGCAGGTGGTGCATGGCGTGCTCTTTTTCCCCACCGACTTCCAAAAGCGCACGATGCGAATGGAGCAAAGCCACGTGAGCGTCTACTGCGACATGTCGCTCATGCTTACCTACAAGGCCATCTACCAGACCGCTCAGGCCGTTGCGAGTCACATGAATGCCGGCATCCAGATAGCACTCTCGGGCAATCAGACCAACCGCGAGGACGAAATCCAAACGCAGCCGCTGGCCTTCGAGGAGGTGCCCGTGTTCAATCCCACGGGCGGCTACGGGTCGTTCCTCATACCCTGCGTGCTGATGCTCGTCATTCAGCAGACCCTGCTGCTGGGAATTGGACTTGCTGCCGGAACAGCCCGCGAGTCGAACCGCTATCGCGACCTTGTGCCTGTGTCGCGCCACTACAACGGCATTTTCCGAATCGTGCTGGGCAAGTCACTGGCCTACTTCATGATTTATGCCGTCATTACAGCCTATCTGACGCTCGTCATTCCGCGTATCTTCGGCTTCACCACCCTGCTCTCGGGCTGGTCGCTGCTGGCACTGATGGTGCCCTACATTCTCGCCTGCATTTTCTTCGGCATGATGCTCTCCTGCCTCGTGCGCTATCGCGAGAATGTCATCCTGCTGGTGGTCTTCACCACCGTTCCCTTCCTGTTCTTGGCCGGCATTTCCTGGCCACAGAGCAGCATGCCCGGCGTGTGGCGCGCCATCGCCACGCTCATTCCCTCAACGTTCGGCATGCGCGGTTTCGTACGTCTGAACACAATGGGAGCCACGCTGGCCGACGTGCAGCTGGAATATCATGCAATGTGGATTCAGACGGTTGTCTATTTCTTCGCCACCTGCCTGATCTATCGGTTCCAGATTATCTCTGCCCACCGTCACGCCAACGAGCGCATCCACATCCTGAAGGAAAAAGCAAAGGCTATTCGCGAGAGGAAAGAGGCTGAAGTGGGTTAACGGGTATCGGGTAACGGTTAACGGTTATCGGTTATCGGTTATAGGTTATAGGTTA
>ODAI014772753.1_pt1 | contig 10749 bp, 6 predicted proteins | sample 1539321 | NCBI WGS metagenome assembly ODAI01 (sample SAMN02144231, study PRJEB22623) | gut metagenome | biome: sheep rumen | host: Ovis aries | place: New Zealand | reverse complement strand
GCGAATCCGTACACGATATACAGTCCCAGACCGATACCCCCGGAGCTCCTGTTCCGACGTTTATCCAACTGGTACATCCCTTTCATGACGGAATGTCTCGTCCGACGATCCATACCGATACCGGTATCTGTCACTTCAATACACAGATTGACACGATTATCCTGCTTTTCCGTTTCTTCCGTATACATTCGGATAAAGATCCCGCCCTGCTTCGTGAATTTTATGGCATTTGACAAAAGATGCCGAAAGATCTTGTGTAGCTTTTTGATATCTCCCCGCAACATGGATGGAGTCTTAGGGTCCAGATCCACCACCAGTTCCAGTCCTTTGCTGTTTTCCAAAAGGCGGAAAGCGGTGACCACATCATTGATGAGGGAGGTACTCATATAGTTGTCCTCTTCCAACAGGACTTTCTTCCGCTTGCATTCCGTGTAATCCTGGATATCTTCGATCTGGTATGCCAGCTTGATACCTGCATCCTTGATGGAATAGGCCTCGCTGCCTGCATTTCGTTTGATCAGGATATCCGTCATCCCGTTGACCACATTGACGGGCGTGCGGAACTCATGGGAGATATTGGACAAAAAGTCCTCCATATCCACTTCATTAGCTTCCAGCAATCTGTCTTTTTCCGCTTCCGACGCCTTTGCTTCCAGACGGTGATTGATGGTCCGCACATTGATGTAGTACAAAAATACCACGATCATTGCATGCAGCAGGATCCTGGAAACACCCAGACGACTGTATGCCGTGTCCTTTACCACAGACAGTCCGGAAAAATGCACCACCCATATGACCACAAACAAAAGCAGGAGGATATTCATCATATAAACGCGATTGAAAATAGAATAGGTAGCCATGCCAAAGGAAATGATCAAGGCCACGTCAAAGAAACTGGTCTTATGCACACCATGATAGAACAGGAGCAGAAGCCCATAGCCAAAATAATAGATCTGTCGGATATCCTCGGGGATCCTTTCCGACAGACATACCGGCCACAAGGTAAGCATTCCGATGAGCACAACAAAAGGAACCCAAAACTCCCAGGAAAGCAGAGTGTTTTCGATCACCACACCGGCGGAAGCCAGATTGGCCACCACCACCACGAATTTCTCGTTATTCCGCTCGTTCATCTTTTTCCTTTCTTTCTATGGAAACGGCATGGTTGATATGCAACCCCCGAGCATGCTCACTCTTTTGCCAGGTGTCCGTGATCCGATGGATGATCTCATCGGCATCTTCTCCCGGATGTCGTAAACAGACTACGAGATAACTGTTCTGCTGCCAGGGAAGGATCACATCCGATGGGTGCAGCGTATCTTTTAACATCTCGCCTAAAGCTTCCACCTGCTGCAACAGATCCTCGTCTTTATCATCCGATGACAGAGAAAACAGGATGCGGACCAAGGTGCCGCCGTTTTCCTTTATCAGTCGCTCCGCAAAGCGGTATGTGGCGAAAAAAGCATCCTGCCCCAACGCCATGGCACCCCTCGCTTCCCCTCGTTCGGTCACGATGCTGATCAAACGATTCAGCTCATTCTCGAGGTTTTCCTTTGTATCGGATCTTCGCATGTCCGGATCGTAGATCTCGAATCCATGTTTGCCGTTTCTTTTTACCTCGAAAAGTGCCGCATCCGCAAAACGGAACAATTTCTCATAATCCCTCCGATCTTCGGAAGCAATGGCAGCACCGATGGAGATGCCCAGAGGGATCCCATGTCCCTCTCCCATGAGCATATCCGCTTTATCCATCAATTGTTTGTTCAGCCTTTTTTCCAGGGAGGCCACAGACTCCCGATCCGTCAGTCCCGGAAAAAAAGCCATAAACTCATCGCCGCCGATCCGTGATACCACGTCATCGCCACGGATATTAAAACGCACCACATCGGAAAATTCTTCCAGGACCCGGTCTCCCGTATCGTGACCGAAGAGATCGTTGACGAGCTTGAAGTTGTCCAGATCGAACACCATAAGCGCCCCGTCCACACTGCTGCAAAGTTCCCTCACCTTTTGTGTCCCGCTGGTCTTGTTCAAGAAACCGGTGAGCTTGTCCTTCATGGCTTCTTCCGTCAGGGACTCGATGATCCGGTTGTTCTCGATGGCATTTTTGATCCGCTTTATGAGGATCCCTTCGTCAATGGGCTTTTTGATAAAGTCGGAAGCACCGGCTTTTAAACCCCTTCGCTCCGTCTCTTTGCTGTCCTCACCTGTCAAAAATATGATCGGGATCGGATTCTTATTCTCTTTTTCTTCCCAGATGCGAAGGGCCCGATAGGTTTCAAATCCATCCATATCCGGCATCATGATATCCAAAAGCACCAGGTCAGGGGTATGGGACTGCATAAACTTTAACAGCTCCCTTCCGCTTCGGATGCAGCTGACACGCATACTGTATTTTCCTAGCAATGTTTTGACATTTGTCAAAGAAAGGGGCTCGTCATCCACTACCACGATCCAATAATCCACTTTTTTTCTCCTTCTACTTCTTCTCCTGCGATAGCATCTTTATAATCCCTTCATAGTCAAATTGATCCGATGCCGATCTGAGCCGCGTATAGAGTTCTTCCGATTCCTTCGGAATGCTGAAAGCATCCAGTTCACCAAAGATGACGGACAGCCTGTCACTGTCCATATCATCCGCTGCTGCCCTTATCTCCACAAAGGCCCGCTCCATCATATCCGCTTCCACTATTGGTTTATCCTGCTGTTCATCCCGGTCTTTCGTGATCCCGGCCAATATCTTCTCAAAACCCGTATATGCATCCATGAACTCCTCATGGTGCGCACGGATATAAGCTTCGTCTCCGGCTTTCCCTGCTGTCTCCAGATTCTGGGCCATGTCCCCTAAAGAAGTGGCACCTATGATCCTGGCGGAACTCTTTAAGGAATGTACCCGGATGGTGTAATCCTTGAGATTGCCTTCTCGAAAGAGCCGATCCAAAACCTCTGCTTTCCCGCTGATATCCTTACGAAAAATCTCCAACAAAGAAACATAGGCCTCCTGGGAGCCGGCATTTTTGATCCCTGCTAAGGCATCGATACCCTTATGATCCAGTATTTTAAGATCTTCCGGAAGGAAAAGTGTCAGTTCTTCCCGCTTTTTCTCCTGCTGCCGGATCTCCACCAGATTCTCCGGCAAAAAACGGATCATCAGGCTTTCTAACTCATCCGGATCGATGGGCTTTGTGATATAGTCGCTAAAACCCACGTTTAAGTACTCTTCTCTGGCTCCGGCAATAGCGTTGGCCGTGAGGCAGATGACAGGGGTATCCCTGTTGGGATTGGAGACATCCCCCCTGATCTCCCGCAAGGCCTCGATCCCGTCCTTCTCCGGCATCATATGATCCATAAAGATCATATCATACTTATTCTTTTGAGACAGTTCGATCCCTTCATCGGCACTTTCTGCGGTGTCGGTCCGGATCTGTGTCTGCTTCACGAGGTTTAAGAATACGGAAAGGTTTAAGGGATTGTCATCCACCGCAAGAATATGGGCATTCTCTGCCGTAAACTGCCCTTTCTGCCTTCCCGGATCTGCAGGCCGATAACGGAAGAGGGCTTCGTAATCCACCGGGCCTTTTACGCCGTCGCCGGATCCCATCTTTGTAAAATCCAAAATGCCGTCCACATATTCCAAAAGCTGCCCGGAAGCTGCTTTGATATTCTGTGCATAATCGCGGATGGTCTGCTCGGTAGTCTCCCGCAGGATCATCTCATTCATCCCCAGCATGGCATTGATCGGTGTTCTGATATCGTGAGAGATATTGGATAAAAATGCACTTTTCGCATCACTTTGCGCCTTGGCCCGAACCGACATCTGCAGATACCGGTTGGAGCGGGTGGTAAAGATGCCGATGGTGAGGATGATGGCTACCACGATGAGGATGGTCAGGACAAGTATCATTCGTAAGTTATCAAACACATCGGTGGCATCCATTACGGAAATGCAGGACCATCCGTTTTGCATACGCTCCACATAGACAATGTATTTAAATCCTTCATAGTCTAAACTGAAGTTTTCCGCCTTGGTCTCTTTTAGTCTGTGATAGATCTCACTTCCCAAGGTATCGCTCTTTTGCCCGTAATCTTTGGAGACCTCATTTATATCGGAGTGAGCCACCACCATCCCCTGATCGTTTAAGATCATCTGGATGTCCGTGTCGTTTTTTTGCACCGCTTCTTCCGTCAGCATCTGGATCTGTTCTAAAGATACATCTACGGAAAGGACACTATATCCGTCGCAAAGAGTTTTTCCAAAAGCCAGCATGGTGTTGCCGGATTGCACATCCACATAAGGATCCAATAAGGTGATCTCACCGGGGTTCTCCATGGGTCTTGTATACCAGGGACGCTCCGTTGCCTCATAACCGGCCGGCGGTACCCATCCGGTGCCGCTCATGAACTTCCCGTCTATATAGCCGTATAGTCCGGTCATGTTTTCATTCACGGAATTCCTCACAGCTGTGGACTCTCCCACGAGATAATCCAGGATCTCCTCATCCGACCTTCCTGCCAAAAGCATTCCGTCCAAGGAATATGCCGCCAGTTTCAGGGAATCGATACTGGTGGTCAGATAATTATGGATCCTTTCTGCCGACTCCTTGGCAGAGACCTCTCCGCTTTTTATGATATTACTCTTTTTTTCGATGTAGAGCATGTTATAGTACATCATCACAATGAACGAAAAGATGATGATCACCGCAACGGCTATCATCGCATTTCGAAAAGTCAGTCTTTTCTCATGTTTGTTCTGATCGTCTGTATACATCTATGCCCCTCTCTTCCACTCTATGGATCATGGGAGTATCTTGTGAATGTATTCGATGAGTTCTTCTCTGGGAGTTGATTTTAATACGTAGCCGTCCGGGATCATCTGCATCACGCGGTTGACCGCTTCTTTGGTTCCGTTCCCCGTTAAAAAGATCACGGGGATCTCCTTGGTTTCCTCTTTCTGCCGCAGCATACGCAAAACCTGGGGACCGTCCATTTCCGGCATCTCGTAATCTAAAAGGATGAGATCCACGGGATCCATTTTCGCAGCCCTTTCCAAAAAGGTCATGGCCTGCATCCCGGCAGTCACCACATCCACTTTGTAGATGTCTTTTAAGAACTCCTTCATCATCTTTGCATAGGAAGGATCATCATCTATGATCAGGATCCGATTCTTTCTGTTGGGATCCAAAGACGGACGGGCAATGGTCTCGTCCACCTTTTTCTTTAGTATATCCGCATCCACCGGTCGATCCATCCAGACAAATGCGGAAAGAGCGGGAACGGCTTGTAAGAAGTCCGACTTTGATTTATGCTCTCCGATGAGGATGGCTTTCAATTTTTTGCGCTGAAAGATCTCTGCGATATTTTTCAGGCAATGCAGCTTGTACTCATCCATGATGTCCGCCTGTAGATAGAGGATGAACAGCGATGCATCCTCCGTATACCCCGCTACCGTCTCCGGCTTGGGTTCTATAGTTGTCACCATGTATCCACCGTCAGCAAGCTGGCCTTCGATGCTTTTCATGACAACCGAAAACTGGAATGATACGATGATGATCCTCTTAACTTTTGACTCGGCCATAGGTTTAATTCCTTTCTTGGGCTTCCCTAAATTTTATCTGAAACACGCGGATCCATCAAGAAAAAACTCCTTTTTAAAGATCTACCCTATAATCACACCGGTTCACCCGAAATACCCTATAGAAATGATCAAACATTCAAACGATCCCGAAAATGCTTTCTGCATCCCCATACAGGCAAAAGAGACAACAGTACAAAAAGCCCTCCCACCAAAAAGATATTGCCGTTGGGGATGTACTCCGTCTGGAGACTTTCCGTATTTACAAAAGTCTCCCCGGAGGTCTTTACCACCGTCTGTCCCAAAAGGGATCCTCCCACCATGGGGATCAGAACGAAAAACAGGATCCATATCCCCTCAAACTGTCCGCGGCTGTCTGCAGGATAGAGTTGTTTTGCCCACACCTTCATGGTCTGCAAAAAGGCAATATATCCAACCCCCAGAACAAAGATCCCCAAAAACAGTCGGAGATTGGAAGGTGCAAAAATTGCGGTAGCGTCCACCTGCGCCGCCTTTACGGGATACAGGATCATCAATCCCGCAAAATTGGTAAGTACGGCACCAAATGCCACCGACACATGACGGTTTTTATTCAACAATCCGGAAACGGGAATGGAGAAAAGCATGGCCAAAACCAAGGGAATGGCCTCGATGATCCCGATCTGATCCGCCGTAAAGCCCAGATAATAGATCAGATAGTTTCCGATGTAGGCAAAGTAAGTATTAAAGCCCACAAAGAATATGGCCAAAGCCACGTGCACCAGAAACAGTTCCCGGTTTTTTATGAGACTTTTAAAATCAAAAACGGATAAAAACTGCTCCCAAAAGCTTCCTCGGACAGAAGGCTCGATGGTCCCGTTCTCTCCCATGGCAAAGAATGAAAGGATCCCAAAGAGGATGATGGCACCGCCGATGACCAAAAAGAGCCGCATATAGTTATCATCGGATCCAATCAGCATACCGCCCACCACGGTACCCAAGATGGTGCCGATCACCGGCTGGGTAGCCAAAGATGCACCGATCTGTCCCCGATTGTCGTCTGTCATGATATCGTTACACCAGGCATTGTACCCGGCATCGTTGGCCATGGATCCAAAGAAGCTCATGACCGTATCTGCCAGCACTACACTGACGGCCGTAAATAAAAACAGATCCCGGCTGATAAACTCCGTCAGTCCGAAGACAATGGTAAAGATTCCCCACAGTACATACCCTGCCGAGATAAAGATCTTTCGCTTTCCGATACGATCCGACCAGGTGCCGAAAAAGAAAGAGGAAAACGTGGTGGCCGCCGCAGAGCAGATCAGCATGCCGGTGATGATCTCCGGGTACTTTCCGATCTTTGCGTAGACAAAGGTGTTAAACCAGGAATTCTCGATATTCCAACAGATCTGCGCCGCCAGACCCAGCCCCCAGATCAGTGTCCACATCTTTATTCCCGACATCTTTTCTTTCATAAGTTCTCCCCCATTATCCTCTGTAATTCAAAGTCTTCGTAATACGCCTTTTTCCGCTTGAAGTTCGTCGCATCGCACATATGTTATATTATAACACTTTATGCATGAAACTTATGCATTGGGATTTTGCACACGAAAAAAGACCTTGCTCCGTCATGGAACAAGGTCTTTTTTGCAATCTTTTTATCATCCTCTCTTGGACTATAATTTCCGTCTTCCCAAAAAGAATTATTTGTTTCCTTCAAGCTGACCTTTAATCTCATCCATTTTTTTCTCATCTAACTTGTAGAGCGCTTTATAAACAATCATGCCGATAACCAAAAGAATAACAGAAGGGATTGTCATCCAAAGACGAAGCCCGTTTAGTGTAGCAGCTGTCTGTACTGCACCATCGGAAGTATCCAAATGTATCCACTCTACTACAAGCCCTGCCAAAAATACCGCAACTCCAGAAGCCAGCTTTACGGTAAACGTCTGCATGGAAAAAATCACGGACTCTTCACGGGAGCCGTTTTTGATCTCACCGTAATCCACGGAGTCGGATAAGAAGATCGTCATGATAACATTTAACATTCCGTATCCAACATAGATCATTGCACCAGGCACACAAAGAATCATCCAGTTCTCGGGCGTATAAATGTTGAAGTATGCCATCATAAGGATCACAATAAATCCCGCGATCTGAATGATGAATCCCGCCAAATACAGCTGATTCTTTGAAAACGCTTTTCTGAGCATGGGGATCACCATCATGGTAAGCACCTGAAAGCCGAAAGCAACCGCGGTAAACAATCCGTATCCGTCCGGATTTCCTACATCAAACTGGAAGAAATATAATAACAGATTTCCGCAGATATTTAAGGATGCATATACGCAGATGATAGAAATCACCACTACCATTGCCTGATCGTTGGCAAACAGAGATTTAAACATTTCACCTACAGACGGAGACTTCATCTCCATATCGATCTGCGGTTCAGGAACACGGAGCACCATGATCAGTTCGGAAACAACAAACACCACGGCAATGATCACAGCCCAAACCAGATATCCACTCTTCCACTCGGAATAATTGCCGGTGGCAACCTTATGTCCGATCACAAGGCCGGAAAAGATTGGTACTAAAGAGTTTGTCAAAACTGTAGGAATCGCATCGCCCACACCGGAGCAGGTTCTCGCCAAAGCAGTAAGACCCTCTCTATCTCTACCTGGATTGGTAACAGCTGGGATCATAGACCAGAAAGGAATATCCATCAGCGTATAGGTGACACCCCAAAGTACGTAGAAGATTGCCAACCATAGTTTCATGGTCATCCCATTGGGATCTGCCGTGGCCGGCGCTGCGAAAAGCGCAAAAATAGTCACGGCATTTAAAACCGTACCTGTCAGTATCCAAGGACGGAATCGTCCAAATTTTGTTTTTGTCTTTGCAACAACAATACCCATAATGGGATCATTAAATGCATCAAATACACGAGCGCCCATCATGACCGCACCAATGTAGGCAGCGTTCATACCGAGTACAACGTTGTAATAGTTCAAAAGGAATGTTGCGATGAGCATGTATACAACATCCTTTCCAAATGCACCAAAGCCGAAAGCGGCTTTCTGAGAAGTTTTTAGTTTCATTTTTTTCCTCCCTCGTAATGAAAACTATTGTGATCTTTTGCGATTTTATATCAATCCTTCATTCCCATGGCGATCTCGATCACCTTATAGGCACCGTTGTAAAGGCCGATGGAATTGTTTACATTGATATGCTCGCACATTTCATCCAAAAGGCTGGTGTTCATAAACATATCCAGCATCTGTAAGGTATGGGGAATATCCCGGCACTCTAACGTACCGTCACCGATCTCTGCCGCATGAATGGCACCCCACATCTCGTGCTTGCCCACACGTTTGATAAACAGCTTGGGAATGGGATAAAATGCCAGTTCGGAAGGCTTGGTCACCAGAACATCGGCAGAGCGCATCAAAAGGTTCGTGCAATAAACCGCATCAAAGATGTTCTCATGCCAAAAGCCGTGGATACCGTTTACTTCGCCGTCGATGGCGTCTTCAGCAAACTTTGTGGTAGCTGTAAAATCATTAAAGTGCTCCGTGGATACTTCCTTCATGCCCGAAATCTCCGTACAAAGTTCATCCCAAACATTTTTGTAATCTCCCACGTTTACATACAGAGCAGCTTTGCCGGATTTTATCATGGGAAGGAGATACTCGATGATCGCAGCAAAGATCTCCTTCTGCGCGCCGGCTCCGCCGATGGTCAATAGGAAACGCATGGGCTTTTGGGCGGCTTTACGGTCTGTACGACGCTTGCAGTCCGCTTCGATATTTGCCACCAGTTCATGGTCGATGTAATGTCCTGTATAGACCAGTTCGTCCTGGGGAATGGGTTTACATACCTTTTCCTTCATCATGCCGTTACAGATCCGATACCCCATGTAGGCATTTAGGCACTGTACCGTATGGATGGAACCTTCCGCAAAATGAAGGGCCATGGGCCAATTGTCACAGACTGCGGATACCACATGCTTCATTCCCGCATGCAGCGCTGCCTGGGCCGTCCATGCGTGGGTGGATACCACCGGAATGTCCTTCGGCACATTCTTATAAACGGGAGCCATCAGTTCCGCATTGGCCTGATCGTTTGAATTATAGGTCAGTGCACGGAATCCTTCGTAGTTCATGGGCTCCCATACGAACTTGTTAAAGATGGGATTTTTCGACAGGCGGCTTCCCATGGAATACAGATCGTTCTGCGCGCCGATGATCTTTGTACAGGTAGTCTCGTAATAGGAATTTAAGTCCATCCAATAGGGGGTATATCCCATATGATGCGCACAACTGGCCATAGCCATGGACATACGATAGTGTCCGAATCCCATCCGGATGTTTCCGATGATGACGCCTTTGTTCTCGTCCCATACCGGATCCGGTAACGTCCCATCGGGATGCTTTTTCTGGTCGAAATGAGCGTTTTGCTTTAAGTCACCCACCAGTACGTTTACCACTCCCAGGGAGTCACCGATGTAGGCATTTTTCTCCAGATGTACGGGATAGTTCGCATTGGTGTCGTCACCGAATTTCTTTGCGCTTTTCGCCTTAGTCTTCATTGCTTTTTTCAGTTGTGCCTCTCCCAGGTCATTTCCGAAAATAATCCTTGATCGTTCCGACATGAATACTCCTCTCTTTCTCAGCCCTTATTTATACATCAATCCAACATGGAAATTGATCTCAACGGTTCCTGCGCTCTCACAGGTCATACGAAGGATAGCATCTCCTTCTTCAAAACGGCTCTTTACATAGACCCCGGTCATACCGCCCCGAAGAGGTACCACATGGGGACCGATGATCTCGATGGGTCCTTCCGTTTCCAGGACCAGTGGCTCCTCAAAGAAGTTTAACAGGTTGGTATGCTCATCCGTAGCAATGACACGGACCTCTGCCACATCATAGGTATTGGTCTCCAAAAGATTGGTAGAACTTACATCCACACCCAGTTGCACCTTTGTCATGGGAGCTTTCACAACGGACTTAACAACCTTTCCGTCCTTAATGGCATCAAATCGGTATTCCTTTGACTCTCCGCCCCAATCGCCGATGTATCTCTGGAAGAGATCCACCGCATCATTGGGCTTCATACCATGGAACAAAACCAGTCGTGCTGCCGCCCAAGCAACCTTTGGCGACATTTTATAGCCGTGGATGGCTGTT
>ODAI012218095.1_pt1 | contig 10749 bp, 1 predicted proteins | sample 1539321 | NCBI WGS metagenome assembly ODAI01 (sample SAMN02144231, study PRJEB22623) | gut metagenome | biome: sheep rumen | host: Ovis aries | place: New Zealand | reverse complement strand
TGGTATAGGAGTCGTAGTTGTCGGTATAGGGGAGGTCAGCGACATGGAGTGTGCAGGAAGGCGTGTTGACGGAGAGGGTGAGGTCGTCGATGTAGTTAAGGCTGTAGTCGCCCGTCTGGCCGGAGGCAAGGATATTGCGGAAAGCGATGTAGTGGCCCGAGCCAGTGTAAGAGGAAAAGTTGACGGTGCGTAGCACATGGCCCGTGCCGGAGTTGTCGAGGGTGGCGACGGGAGTGAAGGAGGAGGGGTTGGAGAGGCTTGTCATGACACCGACCTGGAGCTGGTACTTGGTCTGGGGCTGCTTGAGGTACATGCTCAGTTGGAGTGTGTTGACATTGCCCTCGAATTCAGGCATGGCATAGATGCCGCGCTTGTTGAGGATGAGAGAGTAGTTGCCGCTGTGTGCATTGGCAGAGGCGTAGTAAATCATGGGCTTGTACTCGTCGGTCATGGTGACATCCTGCTTGGCGAGAGTCCAGCAGTCGGGCTGCACGCCGGTCTTTGCGGTATGGGAAGTGGTGTATGAGTCGAAATTGTCAGTATAGGGGAGGTCGGCGACCTGAATGGGAGTGCAGGTAGTGGTGGGACGGATGTCAAGAGTGAGGTCGTCGATATAGTTGATGCTATAGTCTCCCGTGGAGCCGTCGGCAAGGACGTTGCGGAAAGCAATATTGTTGTATACGTACTCGTTGATGGAGTCGTGGAAGTCAATAGTGACATGTTCGTAGTTGGTGCTGCTGTTGTTGATGGTGGTCACGGGTATGAAACGGTTATAGCGACCGACTACCACACCCACTTGCAGCTGGTATTTAGTCTGGGGTTGTTTGAGATAAAAATCCAGTCGTAGTTCGCTTATATCGCCATAATAATCAGGCATGGCGTAAATGCCACGCTTGTTGAGAATAAGGGAGTAGTTGCCGCTGTGTGCGTTGGCTGAGGAGTAGTATATCATGGGTTCGTACTCTTCGGTCATGGTTACGTCCTGGCTGATGAGAGTCCAGCAGTAGGGTTTTTCCCCTGTTTTTGCGGTGGTGGAAGTGGTGTAGTAGTCGAAGTTGTTGGTATAGGGGAGATCAGAGGAGTACAATTCCGTACAGTTGCTATACCCATCAAGAACGATGTTGTCGATGTAGTTGATACTGTAGTCACCGGTGTTTCCTGGGGCAAGAATATTGCGGAAGGCGATGTAGTGTCCTTGGATATTTTTATATTCACTCAAGTCTATAAGCACATTGTTGAAATCCGTATTATTGTTGTCAAATGTCTCAAGAGGGAAGAAAGTACTTTCGTTGTTGAGGTCGGTCATTATGCCTACTTGGAGCTGGTATTTCTCTTGGGGTTGTTTGAGTTGGAATCGTAAAAAACAGTGGCGGGGGTTATCGACGTAGGGCATTGCATAGATGCAGCGCTTGTTGAGGATAAGGCTGTAGTTGCCTGAGTAGGAGTTGTCGGGGGAGTAGTAAACCATGGGCTTGTACTCGTCGGTCATCGTCACATCCTGGTGGGCGAGGGTCCAGCAGGCGGGCTGGATGCCAGTCTTGGGAGTGGTGGAGGTGGTATATGAGTCGAAATTGTTAGTGTAGATGGGGAAGATGTCGCTCACATGCAGTGAGCAGGCTGCAGAGTTGGGGATGGCGTTGAGGGAGAGGTCGTCAATATAGTTGATGCTGTAGTCGCCGGTTTGGCCGGAGGCGAGGATGTTGCGGAAAGCGATATAGTGACCTGAGCCGGTGTATGAGGAGAAATTGACGGTGACCAGTTTGTGGTCGGTAGTGCTGTTGTTGAGGGTTTTCACCACTGTGAAGGAGTTGGGGTTGTTCAAATCAGAAACCACACCCACCTGTAGCTGGTATTTGGTCTGGGTTTGCTTGAGGTACATTTTCAGAGTCAAATCTTTCACATCGCCTGTGTATTCGGGCATGGCATAGATGCCGCGTTTGTTAAGGATGAGGGAGTATTTGCCGCTGTGGGCATTGGTGGAGGAGTAGTAAATCATGGGTTGGTACTCGCTGGTCATGGAGACATCCTGTTTGACGAGTGTCCAACAGGTGGGCTTCACATTGGTCTTTGCTGTGGTGGAAGAGGTGTAGTGGTCGAAGTTTTCAGAGTAGGGGAGGTCGATGAAATCAATAGTAGTGGAACATTGATGTCTGTAGGCAAGGGTGTAAGAGACGTTATAACCGCCTAACCCTAGTACTTCCAAGTAGTAGTTTCCCGAAGATGTCGGTGTGAATTCCAATTTTCTTTCGGAATTGTCATCGTGAATGGTGTTACCTTCGGCGATTTGGGTGCCTGAACTATTGTATAAAAATAGTCTGAGGGGGCTATTGGCAGTGGCACCGTCGCCATCACCTGTTTTGAAGATGTAGGGAGTGCCAGAGTATAAATACACACGGTATATTTTTGTGTTAGAGCAGTTGCTTTCTGTTCCATTGGTATTGGATGAGTGGGTTTTCCACGAGGTGGAGGGGGTGATGGAAAAGTGGTAGTTGGGGATTTCGGGACAGCTCTTATTATAGGCAAGGGTGTAGTTGCCTGTCGCATTATTATATCCTTTTACTTTCAGGTACAGGTATCCCGATGAGGTGGGAGTGTAGGATAACTTGGACAAACCGCTGCCGGCACCGTCATCATCATATGCAAGCATGGTGCCTGAACTGTTGTACAATTCCAAATAGGTGTCGAAATCAGCTGTTGCATTGTCTCCACCTCCAGTCTTGAAGGAATAGGTGTAGTTTGCGTCAACCGATACTCGATAAATCATAGCATTGTTGCAGACTCCTGTGGTGGTGTTTGCTCGGGTCGACCATGAGTCGGTTGGGATAATAGTATGTTGGTATTCGGGTATGGAAGGACATCCTTTTTTGTAGGCGAGAGTATAATTGCCATAAGCACTGCTACTATATCCAATTACTTTTAAATACACATATCCAGTATATGTGGCAGTGTATTCAATCTTCGACCTCTGGTTGTCACCGCAGGCGTCATCGTTATAAGTGATTTGTGTGCCGCTGTTGTTATACAGATATAGTTTGGTGTCGAAATCAGCTGTGGCCGAGGAACAACCACAACCTGTTGAAAAAGTGTATGATTCTCCCGATGTTACATAAACACGATACAATCTATAATTGATATTGGATGTTGTAAAAGATGAGTGGTTTATCCATGACGTGGTGGGGTTAATCGCATAATTGTAGTCAGGAATGGATGGGAGACTCTCTTTGTATGCTAGAGTGTAGGAACCATGAGAATTCGACAATCCAGAAACCTTTAAGTATGCGAATCCCGAATAGGGTGCCCTGAATTCAATTTTTGATAAATTGGTATTGGTTTCACCATCGCACCCGTCATCGTCAGATGTAAGAATATTGTTGTTGGTGTCATATAATGTAAGGTAAGTGTCGAAATTGGCCGTGGCTCCGTCGCCGCAACCGGTTTTAAAAATATAGTAGCCGCCTTTTGTTATAGAGATACGGGCAAACTCTCGGTGGCAACTATAAGTTGACGTGGTAGAAGTGATTGTTTTCCAAGTGTCATCGGGAGATAGGTATTGGGAGGCGTAGGGAGGAGGAGCACAACGGTTAATGAAATTGTAGTATCTGTCAGTCGGCCATGTGCCGGAAGGCCAGGAGGAGGTGGATCCCGATGTAAAATGGGATACGGTGTTGTCGGAGTTAACAATCCAACCATCCGAGGAGTTGATGCAAAGGCCTCTCTGTTGGGATACGGCAGGAGCCTGGGCAGGAGCTGTTGGGTCAAAAACAACTGTGATTTTGCCATTTTTAAAGAGCTGAACTTGCCATTTGTACTGTTGGTTACGGGTGGTGGAATTCCAGGTGCCTAGACAAAACTCAACTACATGAAACGGTTCATGATTTGTTGTGTAGAAGGTCTGTGCGTGGACATAGTGTATCGAGCTGTTAAAATATCCGTCGCAGCCGAAGAAGTTAATCTTTGGACCGTTCTCGTTGGCATTGGTACTATTGAATGGATTTGTGTAGGAACCAGAACCGGTTACAGTTCCTCCTAAACGAAGGTTGCCGTCAGAGTTGACGGAAAATTGTGTGTAGACATTCCCTGCAAAGGGGAAATCGAATCCGATGTTTTGCACAGCAGACACTATTCCATCGCCACTGGTGCTTCCCAGCAGGTTTGTCGTACTCGTCACGTCTTTCCAGTTGGTACTAGAGCCACCTTTGTAGATGGTGTAATCTTCCAGTGTTTGAGCGCAGGCTGCCCCGGCAGCGAGGAGTACCACAGCAATGACCAGAAATCTATGTATAAGTTTAAGCATAATGAATATAGGGTGGGTTCCGATTGTCATATTCGGCCTTTGTGCAGGGAGAACCCGTTGACCTGCCAAAAGACCGTGATATGAATGGTGTTTTCGGCTGCAAATTTACATTTTTTTTTCAATCTAACAAGTTGTTTCTTGTATTTTTTTTGAGGATGTTTTTAAATAGCAGATATAGTGTGGTCTAAAAAATGTTAAAATACTGGAGGTGTCGTTTGCCATTCAGCGAATTGATAGAAAACAGCAAGGCACCCCGATTGGAGTGCCTTGCCTTTGTGAGTTCGGGTATCTTGCCCGTAAAAGTGTTTATTGTTTCACCACGCGGCGGACTTCAATGCGGTCGGGGAGGGTGACGCGGAGGGTGTAGAGACCGGAGGCGAGGCGGCTGAGGTCGAGGGCGGTCTGACCCTGGAAGGTCGCTACGTTGCGGCCTGTGTAGTCGAAGACATCCACGCGGATGACTTCCTCGTCAGTCTCGACGGTCAAACGGCCTGTTGTCGGGTTGGGGTAGAGGGTGAGGCGACGAGGCTCATCCATGGAGAATGAGTTGTCGGACTGGTTGTCTTTGGGCATGGTGACTGGGGAGAGGCTGAGTGTGAGGTCGTCGATGTAGTTACAGCTGAAGTCGCCGGTGGATTCAGGATCGAGGGTGTTGCGGAAGGCTATGTAGCGGCCTGTTCCGGTGTAGGAGGAGAAGTCGACAGTGCGGAGGACTGAGGAGGAGGTGGAAGTGTTGTTGAATGTTTTGACGGCAGTGAAGGTGGCGGGGTCGGCGGGGTCGGTCATGACACCTACCTGCAGGCGGTATTTGGCTTTGGGCTGGCGGAGATAGAAGCGGAGCTGGAGGGTGCTTACGTCGCCGTTGAAGTAGGGCATGATATAGATGGCGCGTTTGTTAATGATGAGGGAGTAGTTTCCGCTACGGGCGTAGGAGGGCGAGTAGTAAATCATGGGGCGATATTCGTCGGTGAAGGGCACGTCGCGGTGGACGAGGGTCCAGCAAGTGGGTTCGACATCGGTTTTGGGAGTGGTGGAGGAGGTGTAGGAGTCGAAGTTGTCGGTGTAGGGCAGGTCGGACTCATCGATGTTGCACACTGAGGTATTGAGTGCGAGGGTGAGGTCGTCGATGTAGTTGCAGCTGTAGTCACCTTTGTTGCCGGAGGCGAGTGTGTTGCGGAAGGCGATGTAGCGGCCTTTGCCGGTGTAGGAGGCGAAGCTGACGGTGCGCAGGATGGGGGTGGTGGAGGAGTTGTTGAGTGTGGCGACAGGGGTGAAGGTAGAGGCATCGTTGAGGTCGGTCATCACACCTACTTGCAGACGGTATTTGGCTTGAGGCTGACAGAGGTAGAACGTGAGCTTAAGCCTGTTGACATCGATTTCGACTGGAGGCATAGCGTAGATGCAGCGTTTGTTGATGATGAGTGAGTAGTTGCCTGAGTGGGCGTAGTCGGGGTTGTAGTATACCATGGGACGGTATTCGTCGGTGATGGTGACGTATTGGTGTGCAAGGGTCCAGCAGGGAGGCTCGATACCGGTTTTGGGAGTGGCGGTGGCGGTGTAGGTGTCGAAATTGTCGGTGTAGGGGAGGTCGCGGAAGGCTATGCCGCATTGCTGGGGACGTACGGTGAGAGTGAGGTCGTCGATGTAGTTGCAACTGAAGTCGCCTGAGTGGCCGGGTGCAAGGATATTGTGGAAGGCTATGTGGCGGCCGTTGCCGTTGTAGTTGGCGAAATCGACTGTGACGTATTCAACGCCCGTGGTGCCGTTATCGAGGGTGGTGACGGGGGTGAATGTGGAGGCGTCGGCGGGGTTGGGCATCACGCCCACTTCGAGGCGGTATTTGGTATATTGTTGCTTGAGGTAGAAGGAGAGTTGCAGGGAGTTGACGTTGGTGTCGACGGGAGGCATGGCATAGATGCCGCGTTTGTTGATGATGAGGGAATAGTTGCCGCTGTGGGTGTTGGCGGGGTTGTAGTAAATCATGGGTTTGTACTCGTCGGTCATGGCGACATCCTGATGCACAAGAGTCCAGCATGAGGGTTCCACGCCGGTCTTGGCTGTGGTAGAGGTGGTGTAAGTGTCGAAGTTGTCGGAGTAGGGCAGGGAGATGGGAGTCTGGCAGGGGTCTGGCTCGTTGCTGCAGCCGACAAACCGCATGACAGGACGGTAGGAATAAATGCGTTTGTTGCCTTGGTAAGAGTAGGGACGGGTCACCTCGGGGTCGTAGGTGTGATCGCTGTAGACAAGAAGTTTATTGGCAGTGCATGGTTCGGATTTGAAGTTTGGGGTAGAGGAGCTAAACAATCCGGTGTGTGAGTTGTAGTCGAAAATGACCATGAGGTTGCTGTGGCCATCGTAGTGATAGACTGAGTCGAGGCGGAAGTAATTCCATCCGGGAGTTACATGAAATGTGCGGGAGTAGACTCGTACTGCTCTGCAGGTGTCGAGGGCTTCGACATTCGAGGTGTTGATGAAGCTGGTTTTGGAGGTGGGTTGCATGTAGATGACACAGTTGGTGTGGTAGGTTGACCCCGAGTTGTATTCGAGGAAGTAAGCGATATATTCTATGTCCAAAGGACCACCCAACTCGGCGCTGTCGATAATGGTTTCGGTAAGGGAGTAGTTATAAGTGCTGCCCACGGGAGCTTCACTGGTTTTCCCTGTAGATTTTTCGGAGCCTATAGCGCAGTATGCAGGATAGTCGCATATAGTGGTGTAGAATGTGGTAGGGGTTATCCACCAAGCAGTGTCTCCTGCAGTGCAGATGGGACGGACATAGAAATCGTATCCTTTAGCGGTATCGAGTCCTGTAATGGTGACAGGATGGGTGGTGACAGTGAGAAGTTTGCGTTGATATGAGCCTTGTCGGTATCCTCTCGGACCGTATTCAATCTGCCATTCGGGTGCAGCGGTGGAGTCCACCCAGTCGATGGTGATGGATGTGGGTGAGGTGTTGGTGGCAAATATATTGTGCGGAGCGATACAAGAGGGAATATAGTCGAGGGTGATGTCGTCGAGGTAGGCATACCAATAACTGGACGAATTGATGGAATCAACCTTGATGGCTATGTAGCGGCCATGGCCAGTGTAGGAGGAGAGTGGCACCTCGAGCAGGGACCATTGGGCGTTGGAGATAACCATCGTGTCTACACCGACAAATGTTGTGGAGTCATCGGGATCGGTCATTACGCCGATTTGAAAGGAGTGAGGATTGTTTTCGTAAGTTTTTACCCAGAAATTCAGTTGAAGCCCTGAAATGTCAATGGAGGGGTCGAGTTCGGGAAGGACAAGAGCCTGGCAGGGGTCGTTCGAAGGGGAGTAGAAGTACATGCAACTGCCACCATGGGAAGAGTTGTTGGAGTGGTAGGTGACATGGGGATAACTGAGGCTACCGAAACGTGAGAAGCAATAGGGGAGGGAACTGCCTGAAGAGTTGTTGGGATTTGCCTCAAAATTGTTGGTGTAGGGCAGGGAACTGATGAGGGCGCAGGCGGAACGGAAACCTGTGCGTATGGTGCCGCCGTGGTCATCGATGCAGTCAACGGTGATGGAAACAGCGTATTCGGTGTTGGGAATGAGATCTGTGAGGGTGATGAAGGGGTTGGTGGTATGCAGGGTTTGCATATACGCACTGGAAGATTCGGTGGGCATGTATTGCACTGTCCATGAGGTGCCGTCGGCCACCTCGGTCCATGAGAGGTCAGCACTGTAGGCAGTGATGTTGTTGAACAATGGGTTCTGCACAGCCGGGCAGGTGGGTATCACTTCGAGGATGACATCGTCGATATAAAGACTGGAGTAACCAGTGGGCGGATTGGGGAATTTGAAAGTAATGCGTCCGTGGGGACCGGAGTAGTCTTGGAAAAGAACTGTGTTGTTGACAAATTCGTCAGAATTGGTGGCGTAAACAGTTTGTATGGGGATGAAACTGTTGGTGTCGTCGGGGCCGGTCAACACGCCCACCTCCACATAAGGATTTCCGGAATAGCTATTGTTATACATCATGAAGGAGAGCTGCAGGGTGGAGAGGGGGTAGGCGGTGGAGTCGATAGGAGGCAACATACAGAAGCGGGAAGGTGTGCTTCCTGTGGTGTCGGAGGAGGAAAAATACAAGACTTGGTTGTAGTCGCCGCCATTGTCCCAAAACTGGTCTACATAGATGTAGCTTTGCCAGTAGCTATCCTGTTCGAAAATATACCAACAGAAGGGGGTGGTTCTGTAGCAGTAATCTCCCTCGCTTTCGAAATGCAGCGGAACATCATCGAAATCCGTGGTGTCGGGCAGGTCTCCTTCGCCTATGGTGCAATTGTTGACGGAATAGGCAAAGCGTGCAGTGAGAGACCTGTCACCCGTGACGATGAAACTGTAGGAGGATGATGTGGAGACAAGGGTGTCGCCGCAGTACCAGCCCACAAAGTCAAAGTCCTCGAAGCTGGATGCCACCAAGGTGCAGATACTATCTTTGTCGTAACGGCCCACGCCCTCTGGAATACCTCCGTAACAGGGGTCGGAATTGGCGTGAATATTATAGTAAATGCCCCTTTTGTAAGCAAGGGAGTAACTTCCTGTGCTGTAATAGGGTTCCACCTTCAGGAATATGTAGCACGTGTCGGTTGGGTTGTACTCTACAAGCGAGTTGTCATAGTAATAGTATTCGTCGTAATATTCGTTGGGGAGAGAGTAGCCTAAGCTGTCGTACATGGATAAAGAGGCAGAAGTATTGTCCCAAGCGCCGTCATCGCAGCAGGTCTTGAAGGTGTAGGTGTATCCTGGGACCAAAGAGAATTTGTAAATGTCCCAGCAGTCCGAGTCGGGGGTTGAAAGGTTGGTGCTCCATCTGTCGTTAGGGGTAAGGGTGTAGTTATACGAAGGGAGGTAGGTGCAGTTGGAGGGTTCGATGCCGATAAGAATCTCGACACTGCTGTTGAAAGTGTATCTGCCGGGATTGAGTGAGCCAATGGTGAAATAGCCGTTGTAGCTGCCGCCCCAACCCCAATTGAAATGGAAAAGGCTGTTGGTGTCGTAACCGTCGCACACAAAGGCATGTCCACCGTACGAGCCTCTGCCCCCGTAGAGAATGGGACGGTTGTTGTCAAGCTCGTTTTTCAACAACGCAACCCATCTTGCGTAGTTGTAGTTTGTCTCGAACGCTTCGATGGCTTTGTATTTGAAGTAGGATTTGAGGGCATAGCTAGCCGAATGGTAGTACGCACCTCCTGTGATATGAGCGCCGCTTCCAGTTGTGGAATAGTCCATCTGCACAGCCACGCCGCAGTGATAGTTGAGCAGGGCTGTGGCGGCGATTTCGGCCGAGGTGCTCGCGGTATCGAGTGCTGTGGGCATATTGTTCCAGTCGTAGGTGGTGTTGAAATTGGCCGACAGAGTGCCGTAGGTGCTGTGGGTGTAAGTGTACGCGCCCGAGCCGGATACTGGCCAACTCCAGTAACGCATAATCTGTGCCATGGCTGTGGCTACACAGCCTGTTACTGCGCGGGAGCCGTATCTGCTATCGTAAGGACACATGTTGTTGTACAGAGGCGACTGGCTCCAGGTGGTTGTAATAAGGGGTGCGACAGCAGAAGTGTTGTTGCTGTTGAAACGAGGGACGTTGTTCTCTGCACTAAGCTGCATCCAAGCGTTACGTACTTCTGGACCTGCGGAGGTATTGTTCCTCTTCATTTCATATATCTGCTCCTCATAGCTGTCGAGCCAGCTTTTGACGTGTTCAGGAATATCTTTTCCAACAAAGGTGTTGGAAGTTGAATAGCCAAGGATGGGCAGGGCACAGTCGTCGCCTGAGACAAGGATGAATCCATTGTTGATGGAAAAGACGTAAAACTCTCTGAAAGGAGTAGTCGATGTGATGTCGTGAAGACTTTGGATGGTCAACTGGTCGATTCTGGGTTCGGTATTCCTCAAGAAATTCAACGCCACCGTGCAGGCTCTATCAAGACCGACAGGTTCGGCGTTAGCTGTTGCTATGCATAAAAGCATCGCAGAAATGGCAAGGAATCTAATATGTTTATTCATACTGAATCAATAGCGGAGTCGAATTGTTATAATTAACCTGTTTGCGGGGTGACTCCTTTGACCTGCCAACAGGCTGATATTTTGTGTTGTTTGTCTTTGCAAAGATACATTTTTTTTTCTAACTGACAAGAAATTGCGACCACTTTTTTTGAGATGGGATGGTTAAATTGCAGATATATCGTGTATTAAAAAGTGTTAAAATGCCGAAGGGGTCATTTGCTTTCGTTGGAATGAAATAAAACAGCAAGGCACCCGCTTGGAGTGCCTTGCCTTTTGGGAGCACGGGCATCCTGCCCGTTTGGGAGTAAGAGCACCTTGCCCGATTTGGGAGTAAGGGCACCTTGCCCGTTTTGATGGGGTACGGGCACCTTGCCCGTACATGAATCCGGGCATCTAGCCCGTAAAAGTGTTTACTGCTTCACCAC
>ODAI011408636.1_pt1 | contig 10749 bp, 6 predicted proteins | sample 1539321 | NCBI WGS metagenome assembly ODAI01 (sample SAMN02144231, study PRJEB22623) | gut metagenome | biome: sheep rumen | host: Ovis aries | place: New Zealand | reverse complement strand
TTTCCATAGTAACTTAGGATTAAGGCAGATCTTCAGCAGGAATCCAGAACCATCTCACACCATTACGTCTCGACGAGAAAGGATATTTGCCATTAACGATTGTCTCCAACTTTTTGTAATGCTCAAGGAATTGTGCCGTCAGATTATCAAACTGCTGCTTGCTGACCTTTTGCTCACTCTGAATATCAATGATAGTATGGGTTTCCAGAGCATTTGTCCTCACATTCAGTCCCATGATGCGATTCATAATCTCCGTATTATCCAGCTTATTCATCTCGCTTTCAGAGATATCAGGCAACATACTTCGAACCAAGGCCTTCATGGCATCGACATAGGGCTTGCGATTGTCAGAATGATTTTCTGCAGCATCCAATACAGGCTTAAGTTGTTCCATCAAAGTTCGCAATTCAGGATGAGAAATGTAGACAACAGGTTTGAAAAATTCTCTGTCATTTTGACTTTTTTGTGGAGTAAAGCCTTCAAAAGCTGTCAGATATTTATTATCACGCAAAGCCTTGAGGCCAGCAGCCGAGATTCTGCCTTTAATGAAGTTCTCATCAATAGCAGAGATAGCATCATCAGTAATAACGGTAGGATTCAGTTTACTCTCTTGGTTCTCAACAGCAGCATTAAACTTGTTGGAAGTACTCATCACAAGGGCATAGAGTCGAGTCACATCCAGCTCTTGATTGTTATGTGCAAAACGCATGCCACCAATAAAGAATGTACTCTCCTTGGCCACATCGAACTTGGCATCCCAGCCATCCTTGTCATCTTCGTATTCCAGCTTGATACCGCTACCCAGTTTTGAATACTGCTGCTTCATGTTGCTTACAACGATATCACCCATTTGCTTTCTGAATAGATTGTAAGAAAGGCTCTGAATGTTGCGCACTTGGAAGGGAAGAAGTTGTATTCTATTATCTACACATTTCTTTGTAATCTCCTCAAGAGAAAGGCATCTGGAATCTGACGGATCATTGCCGCAATCGCCAATGACAAACATCAGGTTACTATTCTGCGGGCTATACCCCATCTTCTTGGCATCCAATGCCACTTCAAGTCCTTTGAACAGAGCTTCGGTATCTGTTTGGTCATTTGGCGAATTCTTTACGCCATACTTACCGCCTTTTCGCAAGAAATCAGAGATGCTGACATCCTTCGCATTTCGCATAGAAAGATATTCGGTGACGTACTGCCCATCGGTATAGTCACGATAGATAACCACACCAGCCTGCACCTTGCGGTTTTCTTTTCCAAAATAGTCATTAGCTCGGCGAATGGCTTCCAAAGCTGCATCAAAATACTTGTCCATGCCAGAAGTGCCATCAATCACCAAGATAATATTCACTACGCGCAAATTATCAAGCGACCTGATAAGCTCTTGCTCGGCTTCTGCAGCTTTTGCCATCGTAGAAGCTGCAGAAGAGCCTCCTTCGTGTGCAAAAGCCGTGATTTTATAGAACTGACCTTTTCTATCGTTTTCCAGTAGCGGATAACGAAGAATGTTGGGATCTAAGCGGAATCTCGTAGCAGGATTGTTTGTTGAAACACTATTCGTGCGAGCACCTATTTCTATTGTTGTGGCAATGTCTTGCGAAGATGTTCCTTTGGGCTTTTTGCCATCTGCAGTTGCATAGACAGGAATTCTCTCACCCCTCAAATCGCTTACTACCTGTGAGTCCCAGTTAGGTTCCAAGCATGTGCGTTGACTCCAAGGCGCATACATACCCTCACTGACCCATCCAAACAAGGTTTCCCGCATATTACCGCCCACACGGCTTTCTTTAGCAAGCAAGACCAAACCTGATTCAATATCCTTTTTCATTACGAAAAAGAATTGTCCTGTTGAGCGTAAGTTGTTTTTACCCTCCTGAGTTACCGGATTGGTATAATAGTTGCCAATATGGGCATCATTTTTCAGTTTATCTATATTACCGACAATAAGAGCTTTATTATAAATACCGTATTCATTAGTGGGGCAATCTCTCCACAAAAGAAGATGATGCATGGAGACCCACCCCTTCACTTCTGCTCTTCTGGAGATTGTGGGGTATTGTGTTCCATTCTGCTTTTCGCTATACACCAATGCAAATCCATTCTTAATAGAAGCAATACGTAGTTCCTCATTGAAATCAAGGGTACCACAAGCATAACTGCTCTCGGAAGGTCCTTCATAAACTGTATTTCCACTACGGTCACTGAACACTTCCCAGTAGAGGTTTGTGCTAGGGCCATCTTGCCCCCACGACGATGCTTTCTTTTTGGGAGGAGATATCATATCATCCAAATCAGCCTGCATTACCGTGAAATTGAGCAGCAACTTCGGCCTGAAGGCTTCACACTTACTAGGTAGCTGAGGTTTTGCAGCTAATGGTGTTGAGAATAAGAAACAACCAATATAAAGTGATAATAATTTTAATAGTTTCATGATTCTGTATTTTAATATTCTAAGATGTTTACTGTTTCATTGATTCTTCCTAAATCATGTTTACCAAAAGGCATACCCTCTGGGTGCTCTAGCACATCTGCTTGTGGTTTGAAGACATTGAAAGACAATTGCGTAATAGGATACTTTTTCATATACGTAGGTATCTGTAGGCTTACGAACAAATTAGCGATAATGGCTTCATTATAATGTAGCGCCCAGAACCTTTTGCCAATATAGAAATCCATCGTCACCGACTTGAATCGCATACGGCCTTCATAGTCAACCTCTTCAAACAAGGGAATTTTCCCATCAATGCCTATGATGTCTTTGATGGTCTCTAAATCCATAGCAGAATATACATCATGATAATTAACTCCTTGGAGTTCATCTATGATGTTGTCAAAGTAACCCAGACTGTCACGATGCATATCTGGGAAAGGATCCTTCAAATTGGTAAAGGATATAAAAGGCTGATCCTCGTTTGACAAATACACTATTAACCGATCACCAGTCTCCAACGCGTCATTGTACAGCTTTGTTAACCGACTACATAACTCTCCTACAGGAGTCGTTGGCTCATGGTCGATATATACAAAATGGAAATTAGCGTTCTCCAATGATACAGTTTCAGCCATTATCGTATCAACGTCGACTTCCAGACTGTCTTGAGCATAAGTAGAAGAGCCGAAGAATGCAATAAAGAGAACTGTCAGTAATCTATTCATTATTCTATTCTCTGATTATTATATTGCAACTCTTCTTTCCTCACTCTGATAGACGGGGCGAATCGTAACAGAAGTCACGCGTCCTTGGTCGTCATACTCTACGTTCGAAACTGAGAAATCTTTCCATTGCTCAGTTCTTAGTTTGTCATGCACATCCATAGAGCTTTCCGGGGTTCTTTCTCCACTACGCATGCCAGAGGTATGAATACGGAAATTGGGAGAGAGTTTGTCGGCTCCCACATAGTCACCTCTTCGGAGCATGCTGCGTACTTCCGAAACCGACATCTTTGGGGCAACGACGACCTCTTCTTTAGGTTCTTCCACCTTTTCTTCAGCTTTCTTCTCTTTTCTCTTCTCTGCCTCACGTCTCTTCTCGGCCTCTTTCATTTTCTCTTTCTTTTCCAATGATGCAAGAACATCAGGCACTACGGTCTGCTCTTGACGTTCCTCCGTCACAGCCTCCTCGGTTTGAGTAGCTTTCTTCGTAACACTGGGAGCGTCGGTCGTTGCGGGAGAAACGGCATTTGCAGTTTCTGTCTGCACAGGGGCTGAGGGAGAATCACTCCCAGAGCTTTTTATTACTTTGGTTATTCCGAACCCTGCAGCCAAGCACAATAGGAATGCACCTGCAGCGATGGCTTTTGAATAATTCATCTTTTGCATATTCACTTCGTTTTATTATTTATGGATGCTAATCTTCCCGTACGGCCATTGTGATGGCTACAATGCGATTTTTGTCATTATACTCTAATTTTGTGACCTTAACAGAACTCCACATTCGGCCTACCTTCTCCATCACCTCACCCATTGTGGTCGGGATGCTCTTTGTTTCCGACGATAGCCCTGTGAAGTGCAATTTACAATTAGGATCAATAGCTTCATGTATGCCATACAGCGACATGTCATCATTGTCGATGAGAGCCTGCAGTTGTTGCTCGGTCATTCTGTTTTTCAGCTTCGTTTGCGGTATAAACCCCGACTTGGGAGTGACATCGCCCAACAGTGAGTCTTTCTTTGCATCGAAGATGGCCAGGTCATAGATGCCTTCTTGGTTTTTGCTTGGCGGAACTTTCGTGAAATGGGTACCGTCTTCACTTTTTGCGATAACACTCTTTCCTCTGTGTTCCAGTACGGCGACATAGTAAGGAGAAGCCGGAGCATTCTTAACTTTCACCGTAAACGAATAGCCATCGTCCTCATATTTCAGGTCGCTGCTATAGGAAATCTTTGGAGGTTCAACGATTTTCACATCGGGGTCGACAAACTCTTCCATGATAGTATCAATGGCTGTCGTGTCGACGGGTTCTATTGATGGTTCTTCCATCTTATCACCTCTTTGCAGGAAAAACCAGCCAACCAGCAGTACTGCTGCAAGAGCGAGTGCATACTTCCATATCCCTTTCGGGATACGGAAGCGTGCATACTCTACGTTATCTGATTGGCAATGAGGGCATTTCACCTCTCCCTGATCATCAGCCTCAAAGCGCTGATGACAGTTTTGACATTCAAATATTCTTCGCATTCTATTATTTCAATTAAAACTTATAGACCAAATGAATATTCAGGCGCATAGACTGGCGCTTGATGCTCTCGGAAAAGCCGGCCAACCCGCAAGCTTTTTCGCCATTTTCTATCGTATATTCTACGAGGTGTGACAAGCTGTTGCCCTTATCTTGCTTAAACATGTCGCCCATTCCGGTCACAATGCCTACGCCAAGCCCCACGGCAAACTTGCTGTTGGGAACATTGTAGCGCAAGCCCACATCTGCCAAGAGATTAGCCGTCATGCCAGATATGCCCTCCAGCTTGTCACTTTCGGCCAATGGCAAGTCCTCATGCGTGTTCGTAAAGCCATTGAAAGGCCAGTCACCATCAATGATGACTCCTTTATATTTACCATATATGCCATAAATCTGGTCAGCACTTGCATGATCGGTACTGATGCTATTCGACATATTCAAGTTGAAACGCAGGCCTAGGTCCAAGTAAGCCGACAAAGCATCGCTAAAGCCAAACTCAGCTTCCAGATAGAGAGGTATCGACAGATCGGTGAACTTTACAGACTGCTCAATGCTTAAGCCCTTATAGTAACGCTCATAGCTGTCGCCATCGACATCAGCCTCAGCACCGGCACTATAGTGATAGTCGCCCTCATATTTCATAGAAGAAAGTGAGGCCGTCATGATGCCCAGTCCAGCAAATGCCGACAACGAAAGCTTATTGCTGAGAACCAGCGGATAGCCCACGTCAACACCGATACCGAAACCAGAAGACTTGCAGTCGTCGAACATATTGTCACCTTTGATGCTGAGCGAACTTCCCATATCCATACTGATAGATGGTTTGATCATCAGCGACTTCTTCACATCGGTAACATAGCTCATCGTCATAATATTGCAATCTTTGTCAAACGAAGGCTTCAACTCACTGTCAGAATACTTGGGATGGCTGAAGCCATGAGGATCATAGCGTCCCTCAAGAATTGCCTGGTTGTTTCTATTGAACTTCTGCTCCAGCTCATCACCATGATAGGAAAGCATCCTGTCGCGCTCACTGGTCTTCTTGAAAACCTGGTATTCACTTGGCAGACTATTATCACTATTGATATAGCCGTCAATCTTTTCAATACGGCAACGCCCGTCGATGTCATCATAGACGATGGATGCCGTCAGGTGATAATCGTCTCCATAGAAGTCCTTACTTGAGAAATAGACTCCGCAGTTGTCATAGTACGACAATTCCTTGTCGAACGTAACCACTGTTTTCCATTGCTCTCCGACTTTCTTCGGTTCACCCTCCAGCTTCACGTTCTTAATGGTAATGCGCTTAGAGGTTATGGCTCTGTCGTTTAGCAACCGGGCATAATCAGCCACGGCTAACGTCTTGTCGGAAGAAAGTCCCAACAGGTCGTTATACACGGGAACTTCTTCGCTCACGAACAACCCCTTGAACGAATAGAAAGCATCATCGCTGTTCACATTTGCATAGGCATCATATTCATTAGCAATGAGGTTGATAGCCTTGTCGCGCACTTGACTTCTCATGGCAGCATCGCTTTGTGCAAATGCTGTCAATGCGCCTCCCATAAAGAGGCAGAACGCGAAGATACAACTTGTATATTTTTTTACTTGCATATTCATGATCGTTTCTCCTCTTTTTAATTACTTCTTAAATACTTTTCTTACTGTTCCATCCTCTAGGCGGATAATGTTCAGGCCACGAACCATGCTGCTCGTCTTCACTCCATCGATGGAGTACACACCTGTGACACTGGGTGCCGATTGAGGCAGAATGCCACGATTCTCATAGGTAGATCCATCCCATTTCACGACGGAGGTAAGATTAACCGGGAGAATATCACTTGTAATCACCACATTGTCGCCATAGTCGCGAACGGTGTAGAGGCATAGATCCTTTGCATCTCTATGACCCTCCATGATGAACCAGCCCGTACCATTTTCTGTGATTGTAGCATTGATCCTCTCGGAGATGGCTTTCACTTCCGTCAGACCGCCATTAGTCTTATAGGTACCAACAGCCAGACGGTCCTTCGACGATTCCTTCTTGAAGCCACTGATAATCCACGTGTTAGAAGTACCATTACCTTTCTGCACGAAGTAAGTAGGCGTAGGTGGCATCTTAAAGACATTCAGTGTCCTAGTACCAACAACTTTTTCCCACATCACATCCTTGCCATTGGTGTACTGGGCAAGGCAGGTTATCTCAAGAGAATACTGGTCATCGCTCTTGGTAGGAATGTCTACGACGTCGTCGTATTCCTTACCGTCAACAGACCACACGTACTTCCACTTATAGCCTTCCCACTCATGGTTGATGCTGATTTTAGGCGATTCTTCCGGCAGTTCGAGCTTGTTGCCGGCACGAATGCCCTTCTGCAGTTTGTTCAGTGGATTGTTGAGATCCTTAAACTCTGCTGCATCCAGCCATCCTTGTCCATCGGCAATAACGGGTTGTGGCCAGATGGTGACAGTGACGCTATCACTCTCATCAAACTCATCCTTTTTCAGAGTGAGCGTGACGGTCTGCTCACAAGATTCACCGTCTTCCTGACATTGAGCAGTGAAGAAGTATTTACCGCCCTTTTCCTGTATCAGGTCCACAGGATCCCATGTCAGAGTCCATTCATCCAAGTCTTTGACTTCGGAACGACTCTCGTTTTCAACTTTATAGAGCGTGAACGACAACTGTACATCATTGCCATCGAGGACATTCTCATCGTCAACAGACAGTTCGACTTCGTAGCTCAAAGGCTCCTTGAATTCAATATTAAACACGAACTCTTTAGGACCAAACCATTTCTCTCCGTTAGGACCTTCATTTGTTACTGTTACACAGATTTTTCTAGTACGAGAGTTGTTGAATTTAACCTCAATATTATCATCTTCCCCTAAAACCTCATCACCTTCAGTCCATTCAAACTCCCAACCTTTGGGATTACCACCGTGGTAATCGACACTAAGAGTCACGCCAACATTGGTATAGGCTATTACCGGATTATCTGCGGGAATTTTTTCTGCTGTTGCCTTAGGATAAACATTAAATACAAGTGTATCCGTTACCACAACACCTTCCTTATAGAGTTTCAATGTCACAGTATCAGTACAGAATGCTTTATCTCCTGTATATTCAGCAGTATAGGAGAATGTTCCATCTTCATTCCGAACGAACCGATTTTTCGGATTCATTTCATACTGCCATCCATCATCCAACTCTTCCGGATTACCATCTTTCTGAAGCGTAAGAGTAACTTTTAGAGTATCACCATGAAGAACCTCACGTTTACCTGCTGGTTCGGTTTCCAGCTTAACTGTATATGGGTTTTTATAATGGATTGTAAACGTCAAGGTATCACAGTACCAACAATCCATTCCATTGGGAGACATATTGTCAACTATCACCTGAATAGTGCGAGAAGACGGCTGAGTCTCATCATACTTCAGCATATACTCGCTGTCATCAGTTCCGATACTATCATTGTTTTCCATCCATCTATAATTCCATCCTTCACGATAACCACCTGTGGTATTTACCTTGAGAGGTACATCGTCACCAATGTTGGCTTCGATAGTATCTTTCTTTGGCTCAGCAGAAGGACGTTGATATACATTGAAGGTTATAGAACCTGAAGCAAAAGCGTCCGATTTTTCATTTCTCAATGTCAAAGACAGTGTGTCTACAGAGAATGAATCAATATCTTTTGCAGGATCATAATGAACTTTGAAGAAGCAGGATATACTATCAATGATTTCAACTTTAGGATACCAATTATTAGTCCAATTATCCAAACTATCTTTGTCTATTTGAACACCATTTTCCTTAAGAATATAGACAACCTTTACCGAATCACCGTCAAGGACATCCTTAGTGTTTTCTGGTATCGTCATGAGTTCGACTGTGTACGGATTCTCCTTGAACTTCACATTGAAAGTAAAATCTTTTTCGTACCATGTATCCTTCTTTTCGGGGTCAAGGTTCTTAACTTTCACTGACACCTCACGCTCATAATTCTCACCATCAAACTCGAGAGAATAGATACCTGTCTCATTTTTTTCATTTTTCTCTCCGTCAGTCCATTCAAATGACCAACCGTCATCATTACCGCCTACTTTATGGATCTTAAGTTCTACGGGTCTGCCAATAGTTGCAGTAATATCGGAACTTGGTTCCTGAGTAGCTGTTGGCTCTGGATATACGTTAAATGTAATCTCTTGCGTAGGAACTTTCTCATAAGCATAGTTATCATTCTCCAACGTCAGAGTAAGCGTCTGCTCTTTTCCATCAGAATATTTAGGAATAAATGTGAATGTTCCATCCTCATTGTTTATAACTTCTGCATTGGTGGGCGTCCAAGTCGGAATCCAGCCTTCTTTTACCCAATCAATAGGCTCATCTGCTTCCTCACCATCCTTCTTAAGATAAACATTAATCAGAGCTTCTTTCCCTTCTAATACATGATGTTTTTCTGGAGACAGCTCTATTTTGTATACACCAGGCTGCTTAAACTGAATTATGAATGTTTCTTCAAATGTTTTATTAAGCCATAGTTCCCCTTCAGGACCAACATTAGCCGCAGTCACTGTGATAGTACGAGTAAAGGCTCCGTCAAACTTGACAGTATAGGTTTTACCTATAGAATCAGTCGACTCTTCTCCTTCTTTCCAACTATAATTCCATCCATCCTTAAAACCGCCCTTCGGTATAACTTCGAGTTTTACTTCATCACCTGCGTCATAAGGATTGCCAGATACAACAACTTTTTTATTTGTTTCTATTGAGGGTTCCGGGTAAACATGGAATACCAAAAAATCGTTTAACTCTGGGCTTTTTTCCTCATTCGTTAAAGTTAATTTCAAGGTTTCATCACCATACTCATCAGTTCCCTCATAGGTAGGAGTATATTTATATGAAGTTAGTCCGACTTTCTCAGGTTGGGGGTCTACATTCCAATCAGCCTTCCATCCTTCTTCATCCCCTTCAGGATTAAGTACAAGCTCGTCTTGCGTAACATTTTCTAGAAGATATTCAACATTGACCTCTTTGCCTGAAAGAACATTCCACTCTCTCCGCTTAGGTTCTTGATTCGCGGCTAAAGTCAATTTGTATTTTTCCCAAAAGAAAACATGATAAGTGAAAGTTTCAGAGTACCATGGATCAACTCCCTTTGAGCGTGAATTTTGCACACGTACTTTAATCTCGCGCTCAAGCCCCCCAACTGGATTATAACCAATTGTAAAAGACGGCTCAGAAGTCTTTTCAAGAAGATTATTGTCTTCATCCATCCATTCATAAGTCCAATAATCAGAACCACCTGTTGGCAGAACCTTTAACTCAGCATAAGCATTGACTTTATCTGCCAAATCCACATATACAGTATTTTTTTCTGGTTCAGCAGAAGGTTCAGGATAATGGGTAACATAAAGATCTAATGTGCCACGAACACCCACCTCGTCATCTTTTGATAAAAAAGCATCTAATGGGTAATTTGCAATATCAGCTTGACTATTATAATCCACTGTAAAACTATAAATGCCATTATCATCTCGGATCGGCTTCTCAAAAGGAGCCTGTCCCCGGCCCCATTTTATGTTCCATCCTTCTTTTTCGGGATCCTCAATGGTTTGAGCATCAACTCCAGATTTGGGTATGAGCTTAATCTTGAACTGAACTATTTGTTTGTTGAAGAAAAGATGTTTTCCATCGTAAAAATATTTCTCCTCAATAGGCTTCAGTTCAGCAGTATAATTCGATTCTTCATTTTGCAACGAGCTAAGCGCAGGAATCTCTGGCGAAAAGACTGTGGGAAGCCCCATCGCCCGCATGTCAGCCGCCTGCATAGCCATCCCATCCAAGCAGAACAGCTGAAGAAGCATGCATGTTAATAGTAATAATTTTTTCATATTGAAATGTATTAATTTTACACATTAAGAATTTAGATAACAAATGCCAAGGCTACTCCCAAGGCAAGTCCTGCAAGTGCCAAGCCGGCTATGAGCGCATTCGGCAATGGCTTCGATTCCGTTTCCGACTCTAATGCCACCCGGAACTCAGATGCCGACTGGTAACGCTTCTCCT
>ODAI012868875.1_pt1 | contig 10750 bp, 9 predicted proteins | sample 1539321 | NCBI WGS metagenome assembly ODAI01 (sample SAMN02144231, study PRJEB22623) | gut metagenome | biome: sheep rumen | host: Ovis aries | place: New Zealand | reverse complement strand
CGGTCACGGCAGGAAGCCGTGGTATTGCCGCCAAAAGCGCGCAGGACGCGCGCATACAAAGCGGCATAAAGTGGATAGCTCTTTTTCTCTCAAATTGGGTTTTTAGAGGTTCCCTAAAGCTCCGGGCTGTTAAAGAAATCGCTCCGCGGAACTTGAAAAGTAACTTCACAGTTCATGCAATTACTTCTTTGACAAACAAAATCCCCGTACCGCTTGTGCAGTACGGGGTTTGTTAATATCCAGTTGTTTCAGCCTACGCGCATTGCATAGTGCTGGCATAAAGCATAGCCTGAGGAGCCGGTATGCCCTATCTTTTCGCCCGCTTCAACGGTATTACCCTGCGCGACATTCAGGTCTTTGGCAAGATGCCCGTACAGCCAGTAATGACCGTTATCGTCAAGTATCAGGACGGTATTGCCCCATCCTTGATAAAAGCCCGCAAATTCGACCGTGCCGCCTACAAGCGCTGTTACGTCGAAGTCGGCATAATCTATGCAGAATTCTGTGCCGGTGAATTTGAATATGCTCTTGTCGTATGGGAACGGGTAGTCAAAGTCTATACCGCCGCGCTCTTTCACAAGCTCCCACGCTTCGTCGCCGGTAATGGGAGTTTCAAGTAATTCACCGTAAAACTCGTTATTGCCTATCACTGTGGGAAATTCGGTGAGAACAGCTTCGTCTGAGTTTACGGGATCTTCGCTGCCCTCTATCACCTCATACGGAGGCTCATATCCGGGAGGATATATGCCCTCGATAAGCGAGAGGTCGCCCTGTTGTATTTCCACCAATTCTTTAAATATCCTTGAATTAAAGGCGCTGAAATCTTTTGTCGGTTCGGTCTTGCTGAAATCCACGGTACATTCAAGGAAAGTTTCGGACATCTGCGTATCGGGACGGCGTATCATTATCTTGTAGGTATGCGTTCCTGTTCCCGATATATCCCAGACGATCTTATCCGTTTCTGAAATATTTTTTGTTTCGGTAAGTTCCTCCTGAAGCTCATCGTCAATGTAGTACAGAAATTCATATTCACCCGGCACCTCAACTCTGGTTATATCAACAGATATTTGAGTTGAGCGTTCAAAGCTGTAATAATACACATCTGCAATGTCAATATCAATTCCGTTTGTCGGGAATGAAAGTATTCCGCCGCCGCTGTCATCGGGTACAAAAGTTCCTTTGCCCAATATTGTTTTGCTGCCGTCAAAATCTACCGCTGTAAGGTGTATGTTTTCAAACTCTGACGGGTCAGTAACATCAAGAAGCTCAAACGATATTTCTGCTGCGGTGCCAACGATTTTTCCGATATGGTATCTGTATGGATATTCCGGATCCTTAGTATCTTCAAAGTCCGTATTGCAATACTGTACGGAGGTTTTTCCGATATTGAGATAAATGTGCAGTTTTTTATAAAAACCTGGCATTTTGGGTGCGTCAATTGGCTTGTCGCCGATCTGTCTTGCCCAACCGTCATCCCAATCGTAAAATTTGAGCGTTACGGCATCTGTCGGCTCGTCGAAAGTCACGGTATAACGCCTTTTTTGCGACGAGCCCTCGGTGCTGAACACAGTATCCGTCCCGTCGGAATATGTGGGAGTGTCGGAAAGCAGCAGCATCACCCTGTTAAATCCAATGTTGTGATCGTAATCGGAATGCGGTTCTCCGTCAAATTCCACATTATACTGCACTGTGAGTTTTCTGCCGTCGAACTGCCACCAGTCAACTATCGCTCTTACTCCGTCAAACTCAAACACATTTTCCGGAGTTTCTGTATCGTATCGCATATCTTCCGTTGCAATAAGTGCGTTAGTAGTCTCTGCGGCACTCTGTGCTGGCTCGGTAATATCATCGTGATACCCCGCGCCGTTGCTGCTCTCAATTCCTCCCTCTTTCATTCCGCCGTGCTCACTCAGCCAGTTCAGCCCGAATACAGCTCCGGTGAGGACTGCGGCAGTTCCGGCTATGCCTGCGACTACGCTTATTGCCTTATGCGACTTCTTCGGCTCAATATATTCCGGAGTTATCTCCGTGAACTTCATTTGCTTTACATTATCGTCTTTCTTCATATTCTTCGCCCTTTCTTTAATGATACTCATAAATGTATCATCATCGGTCATGGGGGCTTTCTTATATGCAGCCGACAGAGCGCTTCTGAAAAAATCGTTATAATTCATTGTATAAACCGTTCCTTTCCTCCGACAGCAGTTTCTTCAGCTGCTGTCTTCCTCTGTGCAGTCGGGACGACACTGTATCGGAGCTGATGCCGAGTATATGTCCTATTTCTCCGATCGTATATCCCTCATAGTAATACATATAAAGTGCGATGCGATTGTTCCTGTTCAGCTTTTTCATTATCCCGAGCATTTCATCATCGTGATCGGTGTTATCCGCAACAGTCATGTTCTCTGCAGCCTCAAGAGGGACTGTAAACCTGTACCAGTGCGAACGCAGGTGATTCTTACAATTATTTATGGCACATCGGAGCAGCCATGCCTTTACATGCTCGTCGTCATTGAAGGACTTATTGTATGTATATAGCTTTAAAAAGGTATCCTGTGTAATATCTTCCGCGTCGCTCGGATTTCTGACATAACAGAGCACCGCGTTATAAACGTTTTTCCTGAAATTCCGGATATAGTATTCAAGCTCATTGTCCGTCACTCGCATCTCACCCCCTTTTGTTGATCTGAAAGGACCTTTCATATATAACACACTTCAAAAGCCTGATTTCGTTTGCTTATTTTAACTTTCGGCATTATCTACAATATTATACATCACTTTTACCGCAAAAGCAACAAAATCCCCGTACCGCTTGTGCAGTACGGGGATCCTGCTTATTCTGTTGTTTCTTCCTCCGATTCTCCGTATATCTTTATTTCGCTAAGATATACTGCTCTTATCCATAGTGCAGACAATAATGCCTTCTACAGATCTTCTGATAATAAAACAATCGAAAGACCTGTTTTTTGTCGCTCGAAAAAAATTTATGGAGATCACTTTAAATTGCCTGATGTATTTTTTGATTTTCAGAGATAGCTATGAACAGGAAAAATTAATTGACAACAGCGCCCCGACGTGATATACTGTTTATTGCAAAAGACAAAAACGGAGATAAGAAATGATAGGACGTTCAATGACGGAGGGCGCTCCATGGAAACACATACTGCGGTTCGCAATGCCGGTACTCGCCGGTTCGCTTTTACAGCAGCTCTACAATACCGCAGATTCGATAATAGTAGGTAAATTTTCCGGGCAGTCCGCACTGTCCGCGGTCGGAACAACAAACAGTTTTGTATTCCTTTTTCTTGCTATCGCAATGGGCTTCTCGGCAGGAAACGGAATCATCGTCGCACAGCATTATGGAGCAGGCAACGAGAAACAGGTGCGCAGGGACGCTTCAACCGGAATGATAATGCTGATGATAATGGGTGCGGTATCGGCAGTGGTCGGATTTGCCGCCGCATACCCTGCATTCAGATATCTCGTTGCTGTACCTGATGAACTGCTCGATCTGACGCTCCAATACTTCCGGATATACGCCTTCGGACTGATATTCCAGTTCGGCTATAACATTTTCTCGTCAATTCTGCGTGCTGTGGGCGACAGTGCCGCTACTCTGTATTTTCTGCTGATATCCTCAGTGCTTAACGTAGGACTTGATCTGCTTTTTGTTGCCGGATTCAACTGGGGTGTCGCAGGTGCCGCAGCAGCAACCGACATTGCACAAGCGGCATCGTTTGTGGCTGCGTACATTTACATGATAAAAAAGTATCCGGTATTCCGCTTCAGGCTGAAAGAATACGTCTGGGATAAAAGAGCGGCAGTAAAGACACTTACGGTAGGTTCTCCTATCGCGTTACAGCTTGTTATCGTGTCATTCGGATTTACATTTATTCAGCGCGCCGTAAATGAATTCGGTGAGAACATGACCGCATCATTCACGGTCGGCTCGCGTATCGAGATGTACCTCAACCTCCCGTGCAACGCGTTCCAGACAACACTTGCGACCTATGCCGGACAGAATATAGGTGCAGGAAAGACAGAACGGGTACGTTCGGGAGTGCGGCAGACAATGATGATATCACTTGCAATGACGATCGTTATATCGCTTGCTGTATGGTTCTTTGCGGACGATATAATAAAGCTGTTCGGACTGAACGAAGCAGCCACCGCATTCTGCCGTGAACATCTGCGGACAGTTGCATTCATAAATATCATTCTGTCAAGCTATGTTCCGCTGTTCGGTGTGTTTCAGGGAGCAAATCACCCTGCCGCACCGACACTCACCGCAACCTGCGCACTTTCCGTCCGCGTGCTTGTTACATACCTGTTCAGATACAGCGACTTCTTCGGAACATCTATAATATGGTGGAACGGTCTGTTCGGCTTCGGTACAGGATTTATCGTGACATGGACATACTATCTTACCGGACGCTGGAAGAAAAATGCGGTGATAGATTCAAAGAAGTGAAATGGAAGAGGTGATCTGAATGCCGTTTCTGCCTGTTTCTGAAAATGATATGAAAAAGCTCGGCATCGGGCAGTTTGATTTTATATGCATAACGGGTGACGCTTATGTCGATCACCCGTCTTTTGGCATTGCCATAATCTCACGCCTGCTGGAAAGCTTCGGCTGCACTGTGGGAATGATCGCTCAGCCTGTTTCCGACAAGGATTTTACAAGGCTCGGAAGACCGCGCTACTGCTTTATGGTCACAGGCGGCAATATCGACAGCATGGTATCGAACTATACCGTTGCACTGAAAAAGCGCAATGACGACGCATACAGCGCAGGCGGCAGGGGCGGCAGGCGTCCCGACAGAGCGGTAAATGTATATTGCAGAACGCTTAAAAGGCTTTTCCCGGAAACCGAGATAGCGATAGGCGGACTTGAAGCCTCGCTGCGGCGTTTTGCGCATTATGATTACTGGGACGACTGTGTTATGCCGTCGATACTTGTAAGCAGCGGTGCCGACCTGCTGATGTACGGCATGGGCGAGCTTACGGTCACCGAGATCTGGAACCGTTTCAAGGCAGGAGACAGACTCTCGGATATGCATGATATACGTGGGACGTGCTATCTGACCGAACCCGTGAACACACCTATAGGTTCCGTTCAGTGTGACAGCTTTGAGCTTGTGCGCGACAACAAGAAGTCATACGCAAAAGCCTGCCGCAAACAATATGACGAGCAGGACGAGATATACGGCAGAACGATCGTACAGCGTCACGGCGATATGATGCTTGTACAGAACCCTCCTCAGCGCAGCCTTACACAGTCAGAGTTCGACCGCGCCTATGAGCTTCCGTATATGAGAGCGTACCACCCGATGTACGAAAAGGAAGGCGGTGTCCCGTCGATAAAGGAAGTCGAGTTCTCCATAACTCACAACCGCGGCTGCTTCGGGTTCTGCAATTTCTGTTCTATCGCGCTGCATCAAGGAAGGCGTGTACAGACAAGAAGCGCTGAGTCAGTACTGAACGAGGCGAGAGAACTTGCGTCTTCACCGAATTTCAAGGGATATATACATGATGTGGGCGGTCCTACTGCGGATTTCAGATCTCCCTCATGTGAAAAGCAGATAAAAAACGGGCTTTGCAAGGGCAGAAAGTGCCTTGCTCCGTCGCCGTGTCCGAATATGAAGGTCGATCACACCGAGTATCTTTCAATACTCCGTAAAATGCGTGAGATAAAGAATGTAAAGAAGGTATTCATACGCTCCGGTATCCGGTATGATTATCTGATAGAGGACAAGAATGACGAATTTATGAAGGAGCTTATCGCAAACCACATCAGCGGTCAGCTCAAAGTGGCTCCTGAGCATGCCAGCAATAAAGTGCTCGACTATATGGGAAAGCCGCACATCGAAGTTTATGAGCGATTCGAGAAAAAATTCTATGATATTACCAAAGGAATGGGCAAGGAGCAGTATCTCGTCCCCTACCTCATGTCCTCACACCCCGGCTGCACACTGAATGATGCGGTGGATCTTGCGGTATTCCTCAAAAAACACAATATACGCCCCGAACAGGTGCAGGATTTCTACCCGACCCCCGGAACGATATCAACTGCCATGTTCTATACCGGACTTGACCCATATACACTCCAGCCCGTATTCGTACCGAGAAAATATGAGGAAAAAAAGCTCCAGAGAGCACTCCTGCAATACTATAAAAAGGAAAACCGTGAACTCGTAGAAAAAGCACTCACGATCACCGGCAGAAGAAACCTCATAGGAAACGGCTCCGGCTGCCTTATCCCGGCAGCCACCAACGCTGCAAAATCTCGTCCCAAGGATAATAACCGGCACGGGAAAAGAGAACGGAGAAGATGATAGCCGACGCTTACGCCGGAGATCGGGGAGAGGGGTTTTCTTCCTCCCCCCTTCTGCCTTCTGAAAGACGAACAGCTTCGCAGTTAATGGCAACAGAACTCTGCGCCTATCGCAGAGTTTTTTTATTATAGGGAACCCTCATAACTGCACATGACCGAAATATCTGTCACGGTATTCCTTCGGGCTGACTCCGCAGTATTTTCTGAATGTACGCGCAAAATGGCTGTAACTCGAAAAATGCAGTATGTCAGATATACCGGATAGCGTGAAATCCGAAAATCTCAGCATATTTTCCGCAGCTTCAACACGCTTCATGATAACATATCCCGAAATGCTCATTCCGGTCTCACGCTTGAAAAGTACCGAAAGATACGACTCGTTCAGACCTACCATTCCCGCAAGCGCCTTCACCGTTATCTGCTCGTGCAGATGATTCTGTATGTATTCGATGCACCTTATGACCGGCTTTGAATACACATTTGCGTTCTTGGCAGCTGCCACCTGCTTCGTAAAATATTCCGTGATCTCAATGTGAAGATCGTACAGTTCTTCCGTCGTCCTCGCCTTATCGCTCCTCTGAATAAAAAGGTCACTGGCATTGTATGCTTTCTCCGCGTCCATTCCGCCCTCTATCGCAAAACGTGTACACAGCGTTACATGACAGATATTAAGGTACAAAAGATTTTTAATCGGATCGTCAGAAAGATGCCCCACGCCGTCCGAATCCATTATCTTCCGTGTTGCCTCAACAGAGCGGAGATCGCCATGCCTGATAAATTCAAACTGTCTCATGTCATCGTCATAACGGTGATGATGAAAATTGTTCTCACGGTTAAGGTATTCAAGATATACTACTTTCCTGTCCATTGATTCCTTCATTTGCTGCACCTCCGGAATAATAATAGCACTTTTTGTTGATTTAGTCAATAATTATGACTAAAATACAATAAAAATGCTGTACTTATATGTTCGATTGTGATATCATTTCAGCAGAAAGAAGGAGAAAGTTATGAAAGCATCTACATTGAAAATGACGGAGGGCAGCATACTGAAAAATCTGATCTGGTTCGCTGTCCCGATACTTATAGGAAATATCTTCCAGCAGCTCTATAACGTAGCCGATACCGCTATCATCGGAAATCTGCTCGGTGACAACGCGCTTGCCGCGGTCGGAGCTTCCGCGCCGATCTACAACCTGATAGTCGGATTCGCCGGAGGACTTACAAACGGATTCGCGGTGATAATAGCACGGCATTTCGGTGCAAACGATATGCAGCGCCTTAAAAAAGCGGTCGCAATGACGTATGTGCTGTCAGCTGCTATCGCAGTGGTACTGACGATAACCAGTCTCGCTGTGCTTCACCCTCTTATGGCAGCACTGAAGACCCCGTCTGACATAATAGCCGATACCGAGAGCTATATGGGAATAATACTGATGTTCTCGGCAATTACGATCGCGTACAATATGCTTGCGGGAATGATGCGTGCAGTCGGAAATACAAAGGCTCCGCTGTACTTTCTGATGATATCCGTATTCGTGAACATCGGGCTTGACTTCTTGTTTGTAAAAGGATTTGAAATGGGCGTTGCCGGTGCAGCATACGCTACCGTGATCTCACAGACGGTATCGGTAGTTCTGTGCTTTATTTACGCAGTAAAGAAGTGCAGGTTCCTGATATTTGACAGGACTTGTTTCGAGATGAACAGACCTATGCTTGCAGATCTCAGTCTGACGGGACTCTCTATGGGTCTGATGTATGCAATAGTTTCGGTCGGTTCGGTCATTCTGCAGGGTGCAGTAAATTCGTTCGGCACTTCGACGATAACCGCACACACCGCAGCCAGAAAGATAGACGATATCTTTATGCTCACACTCGGAACTATCGCAATGGCATCTTCTACATTTGCAAGTCAGAACTACGGTGCAGGCAGGATCGACCGCGTAAAGAAGGGTATTAAATACAGCTTTTTCCTCGCCTTCGGCTGGAGCGCGTTCTCGGTGCTGTGTGCGGTGCTGTTCAGGGTACCGCTGATCTCGGCGCTTACCGGAACAAGCGATGAGACTGTAATAGATACAGCTTCGCAGTACATAATCATAAATATCTCATTCTTCTTTGTACTCGGGATACTGCTTGTGCTGAGAAGCAGTCTTCAGGGAGTCGGCAGAAAGCTTGTTCCCGTATGCGGCAGCGGCATCGAGCTGATAATGAAGGTCGTCGGGGCAATGGTCTTCGCGCCGCAGCTCGGTTATTTCGGCATCTGCATTCTCGAACCGATAATATGGACGATCTGTGCAGTCATAGTTCTGATAGATTACGGCGTATTCATCAGACATACGGAGAAGAATACGGCATTGCGGAAAAAGGCCGCACTGAACTGAGTTCACACCGTATAACGGAGAGCCGGACGGTTCGCTGAATTTCGGTGCGAGCGTCTGCAAGGGCGACAAGCTGAGATTTACATACGGTGCCCAGTCAAGGATACTCGGTCAGACATACGATGACAGCATCGAGCTTGGAAAATTCTCACCTCAGGCTGCTTTTCTTATCGTGTGTATGAACCGTCTGTTCTTTCTTAAAGAAGACGAGCAGAAAGAGATTGATTACTACCGAAGGATATGCCCTGATCTCGCGTTCGTTCATGGAAATTCTGAGATCTACCGGTTCAACGGAATGGGCGGAGAATTGTCCCGGCACCGGGAAATTATTTGACAAATCCGCGGTTTAGTGATATAATATCAATTGATATTATACTCGCGAATATATGCATACAAAGGAGAAGATATTATGAACTACGAAGAAGCCATGAAAAAGATGTCCGCTATCGGACAGGAGCACGTGCTGAAATACTATGATGAGCTTTCTGATGAACAGAAAAAGGGACTGCTCACACAGATCGCGGAAACCGATTTCTCTGTTCTGAAGAAAATAGAAAAGGGCGCCGGAAGCGAGCGCGGTAAGTTCTCACCGCTGGCGGCAATGCAGCGCTCAGAGATAGAAGCGCGTGAAAAAGAGCTTCATGATGCCGGAGTCAAGGCGATCAAAGAGGGCAAGACAGCTGCGCTTCTGCTTGCGGGAGGTATGGGAACACGTCTCGGCTCGGACAATCCTAAGGGAATGTTCGATATCGGTCTGACTAAACACGTCTATATTTTTGAGCGCATAATCACAAATCTGCTCGATGTCGTTCATGAGACAGATACATGGATAAGGCTCTTTATTATGACAAGCGAGAAAAACCATGATGCAACTGTGGCTTTCCTGAAAGAAAAGAACTTTTTCGGCTACAGAGAGGACAGGATAGTATTCTTCAAACAGGATATGGCTCCTGCCTGCGATTATAACGGAAAGCTCTATATGGAGGCAAAGGACAGGATCTCCACCTCACCGAACGGAAACGCCGGCTGGTACTCATCAATGGTCAGAGCCGGACTTGACAGGATCCTGACAGATGAAGGTATCGAGTGGATAGATATTTTTGCGGTGGATAATGTTCTCCAGCGTATCTGCGACCCATGCTTCGTCGGAGCTACGGTGCTTGCCGGAGTTTCGGTAGGTGCAAAGGTAGTCCGCAAAGCCGCTCCCGACGAGAAAGTCGGCGTAATGTGTCTTGAGGACGGCAGACCGTCAATTGTGGAATACTATGAGCTATCGGATGATATGATGAACGCAAAGGACGATAAGGGCGAACCGGCATATAACTATGGTGTCATACTGAACTACCTGTTCCATGTAAGTGAACTTTCGGCTGTGGCTGATGACAAGATGCCGCTGCACGTCGTAAAGAAGAAGATCCCTTATATCGACGAAAACGCACAGCTCGTAAAACCTACAGAACCGAACGGATACAAGTTTGAACAGCTCGTTCTGGATATGATACACCAGCTTACGACCTGCCTGCCGTATGAAGTAATACGTGAAAGGGAGTTCGCTCCTATCAAGAATCCCACCGGCATTGATTCGGTAGAAAGCGCAAGAGAACTTCTCAAAAAGAACAATATTGAACTCTGATAAACTCAGCACAGTACATTTACCGTACTGTGCTTTTTTTGTTTTAACAGCTAAGTGCGGATATGACAACAGGCTGTTGTTATTACACATCTTATATAATCAAATTTGTATATATTAAACAAAAAAAATGCTAAATTTCGGCAATTTGCAAAAAAGTATTGACATTCTGTTTGATTCTTGATAAAATAAAAAAGATTTAGATAAATATGCGGTATTTTTTACGCTTACAGAAGAAATTTTTTATACTTAATGTCTGCTCATTTTGTCCGAAGGACGAAATGAGCTTGACATCAAGGAATGTGTCCGTTGTGTAAATGCACCGCAGGCGCATTTACACAACATCTGAAAATCTGTTTTGCAGATTTTCAGCCAATAACTGCCAAAAGGCAGTTATTGAGGACACAT
>ODAI012682683.1_pt1 | contig 10750 bp, 9 predicted proteins | sample 1539321 | NCBI WGS metagenome assembly ODAI01 (sample SAMN02144231, study PRJEB22623) | gut metagenome | biome: sheep rumen | host: Ovis aries | place: New Zealand | reverse complement strand
GCTCTACGACCTGCAGCTGACCCGCACCGTCGCGATGCAGACCGGCCCGCAGATCCGTATGATCCAGTCCTCCAACACGATCATGGCCGAGAAGATCCAGTCCACGATCGTCAACACCATCCCGCTGTGGAAGAACCAGATGGTCATCGCCATCGGCGTCGAGCACGCCACCCAGGCGGCCAAGGCGCAGAACGAGGGCACCAACATGACCAACGAGCTGCTCAAGAAGAACGCCGACTCCCTCAAGATCGCCACGGTCCAGAGCGCCAAGGAGGCCGAGCGCGGCATAGTCGACATGGAGACCCTGCGCCACACCAACGAGATGCTCATCTCCACCATGGACGAAGTCATCCGCATCCAGGACGAAGGCAAGGAGAAGCGCCACGCTGCCGAGGCCGAGCTCGCCCAGATCGAAGTCCAGCTCCGCGAGAAGCTGCTGCAGGCTTCCCGCACCTGATCCGGGAGCTGTCCGGACGCAGCGGAAACAGTGCATTTTACAAAGCATGGCCTCACACAGAGAGCTGTCCCCTGTGTGAGGCCGGGGGCTTGCATCCGCGCCGCATTCCTGCTATAATGCGAAAACAATCTAATAATCAAGGCTATGAAGGAAAAGAGTAGCCCGAAGGAATCTTACAGAGAGCGTCCGGCTGGTGGAAGGACGCAGAGGAGAGCGGTGTGAATACATTCCGGAGCTGCCCCCCGAACAGGCATCTGAAGGAGTATTGGGATATGTCGTCGCGCGGCCGCGCGGAGGACCGTCCCCTGCGCGGTCAGGAATGCCCGAGTAGGCGGGGACGGGAGCGCCCGATACAGCGCGCAGTGTGTGTCGGCACACGGTGAGGGACAGGCTGTGAGGTCTGTCCGAAACAGAGGTGGTACCGCGAAGACTCCTTCGTCCCCTGTCGCAGCAGAAGTGTTTGCGATGGAGGGCTTTTTTCATTTGGTATGACCTGTCCGCGCGGAGGAGTCGCCGGCGGCAGGGAGGACCCGTCGCAGAATGTGGAGGCTAAAGAAATGGGAATCTATGAGGAACTGCAGGAGCGCGGACTGATCGCGCAGGTAACGGACGAACCGGAGATCCGGGAACTCATCAACAAGGGCGGCGCCCGCTTTTATATCGGTTTTGACCCCACGGCGGATTCGCTGCATGTGGGTCACTTCATGGCGCTCTGCCTGATGCGCAGGCTCCAGATGGCGGGCAACCAGCCGATCGTGCTGATCGGCGGAGGCACCGGCCACATCGGCGACCCCTCCGGCCGCAGCGACATGCGCACGATGATGACCAAAGAGATGATCGACCACAACTGTGAGTGCTTCCGGAAGCAGATGGCTCGCTTCATCCGCTTCGGCACACCTGAGGACGGCGGCGCGATCATGGTCAACAACGCCGACTGGCTGCTGAACCTGAACTACATCGAACTCCTCCGGGAGGTGGGTGCGCACTTCTCCGTCAACGAGATGCTCCGGGCCAGATGCTATGTCCAGCGCCTGGAGAAGGGCCTTTCCTTCCTCGAGTTCAACTACATGATCATGCAGGCGTACGACTTCTGGTACCTGCATGAGAAGCTGGGCTGCAACATGCAGTTCGGCGGCGACGACCAGTGGTCCAACATGCTGGCCGGCACAGAACTGATCCGCAAGAAGAGCGCGGACGACGCCTATGCCATGACCATCACCCTCCTGCTGAACAGCGAGGGCAAGAAGATGGGCAAGACCGCCAGCGGTGCGGTCTGGCTGGATCCTCAGAAGACGTCTCCTTTCGAGTTCTACCAGTACTGGCGCAATGTGGACGACGCGGACGTCATGAAGTGCATCCGCATGCTCACCTTCCTGCCGATGGAGACCATTCGCGAGATGGACGGCTGGGCACCCGAGAGGATCAATGAGAAGAAAGAAGTCCTCGCTTTCGAGCTCACCTCCCTCGTCCACGGCGAGGAGGAGGCTGTCAAGGCAAGAGATCTTGCGAAGTCCCTTTTTGCCGGCGTAGGCAGTGACGAGAACCTGCCCACCACGACACTCACCGCGGCGCAGTTGACCGACGGTGCGATCGACGTGATCTCTCTGCTGCTCGCCTGCGGGCTGATCCCCAGCCGCGGAGAGGGCAGACGCCTGATCCAGCAGGGCGGCGTGACTCTGAACGGAGAGAAAGCGAAGAGCATCGACGACAAGATCACGGCAGAGGCGCTGAAGGAAGGCGTGAAGATCCGCAAGGGCAAGAAGGTCTACCACCGCGCCGTGATGGAGTGACAGACAGAATGAAGAAGACCGCTCTGGCAGCCTGCCTGGCCATGATCCTTGCGATATCTGCCGCAGGCTGCGGCAGTACCGGACAGGGGCCCTCAGATACGGGAGAGGCAGACGGGCGGCTGCAGATCGTCGCGACGGTCTTTCCGTGCTATGACTTTGCCCGGCAGGCGGCCGGAGATGCCGCGGATGTGCGCATGCTCCTCCGGCCCGGCGAGGAGATCCACTCCTATGAGCCGACGCCGGCGGACATCCGCAGCATCCAGAACTGCGACCTGTTCCTGTATGTCGGCGGCGAGAACGACGAGTGGGTGGAAGGCATCCTGGAGAATATGGGAGAAGATGCTCCCGAGACGCTTGTCCTGACGGAGGAAGTCGAGACGGTCGCGGAGGAGATCGTCGAGGGCATGCAGGAAGGACGCGGCCACGAGCACGACCATGAGGAAAGCCACGGCGGCGATTCCTCCGAGGCCGAACACGCTGAGGCGGACGAGCATGTCTGGACGTCCCCGCTGAACGCGGCGCAGCTCACCGACCACATCGCCGCCCGCATGGAAGCGCTCGATCCGGCGCATGCCGAAAGCTATCGGGCGAACGCGGACGCGTATATCGGCGAGATCCTCGCGCTGGATGCCGAGATCGAGGACATCGTGGAGAGGGGGACCAGGAAGACCCTGATCTTCGGGGACCGGTTCCCGCTCAGGTATTTTGCAGAGAGGTACGGACTCACGTATTACGCGGCTTTTCCCGGCTGCAGCGCCGAGGCGGAGGCGAGCGCAAGGACGCTCGCCTTTCTGATCGAAAAAGTCCGGGAGGAGGAGATCCCGGTGGTCTTCTCCATCGAGTTCTCGAACGGCAATATCGCGCGGTCGATCTGCGAATCGGCAGGCGCGGAGCATAGAATGTTCCACTCGTGCCACAATGTGACGTCGCGGGAGATGGAAGCGGGCGAGACCTATGTCTCGCTGATGCGCGCGAACCTGGAGGGGCTCCGGGCCGCGCTCGAAAGTGGTGAGGAATGAGTTTACTGGAGTGCAGGGGCGTCTCGTTCGCGTATGAGGGCGTGACGGTCCTGAGAGATCTGAATTTCAAAGTGGACAGCGGGCAGTATCTCTGTATCATCGGCGAGAACGGCGCGGGCAAGAGCACCCTGATGAAGGGCCTCCTCCGGCTGAAGAAGCCTTCCGCCGGCGAGATCGTGACCGGGGACGGGCTGCGCGCCGACCAGATCGGCTATCTCCCGCAGCAGACGCCTGTACAGAAAGATTTTCCGGCGAGCGTGGAGGAAGTGGTCCTTTCCGGATGCCTGACCTCGCTGGGGAGGAGACCGTTCTTCGGCGGAGAGCAGAAGAAACGCGCGGAGCAGGCCATGACCTCCCTGGAGATCCTGGACCTGCGCAGGAGCTGTTACCGGGACCTCTCCGGGGGCCAGCAGCAGAGAGTCCTTCTGGCCAGAGCGCTGTGCGCCACACGGCAGCTGCTGCTGTTGGATGAACCGGCGGCAGGCCTGGATCCCGTCGTCACGCGGAGCATGTACGACCTCATCGGGAAGATCCACAGGGAGCAGGGGATCACCGTGATCATGGTCTCCCATGACCTGCAGTCCGCGGTCGGCAGCGCCACCCATATCCTGCATCTCGGCCAGGACCGGCAGCTGTTCTTCGGCACGAAGGACGAGTACCGGCGCAGCGCCGCCTATCACAGTTTCCTCGGCGAGAACAGTATCCGGATCCGCGGACACGCCAGGGGCAGGAAAGGAGGGGTGTGACAGTATCATGGAACTGTTTCTGTCAATGTTCACCTATCCGTTCATGCTGAGGGCCCTGTTCGTCGGAAGCCTCATCGCGCTGTGCGCCGCCCTGCTGGGCGTTACGCTGGTGCTCAAACGGTATTCGATGATCGGTGACGGCCTGTCGCACGTGGGTTTTGGCGCGCTCGCCGTTGCAAGCGCCCTCGGCGCGGCGCCGCTGCCGGTGGCGATCCCGGTCGTGGTGCTGGCGGCTTTTCTCCTTCTGCGGCTGTCCGAGAACAGCCGGATCAAAGGAGACGCAGCCGTGGCCCTTGTATCGACCGGCGCGCTGGCGATTGGCGTGACAGTCGTCTCCCAGACGACCGGCATGAACACGGACGTCTACAATTACCTTTTCGGAAGCATCCTGAGCATGTCCGGGGAGGACGTGGTCCTGACCACGGTGATCGCGGTCATCGTGCTGATACTTTTCATCCTGTTCTACAACCGCATCTTCGCGGTCACGTTTGACGAGACGTTTGCGCAGGCGACCGGCACGAAGGCGCATCTTTACAACATGCTGATCGCGCTGCTCACGGCGCTCGTGATCGTTGTCGGCATGCGGATGATGGGGTCGCTCCTCATCTCGAGCCTGGTCGTTTTCCCGGCGGTCACCGCGATGCGCCTGTGTAAGACGTTCCGGTCTGTGATCATCGCTTCCTCGGTGATCTCCGTCCTCTGCCTGCAGGCGGGGCTGACGATCTCCTACCTGTACGCGACGCCCACAGGCGCGAGCATCGTGCTGTGCAATATCGTCGTGTTTGGGATCTTTTATGCAGCCAGCCTGCTGCGGGAGAGGAAGACGCCGGCGTGACCGGGCGCCTCTTTCGCGGGATCTGCGGAAACAGCTGCAGTCCTGCAGGATTATCACAATAATAAAAGGCATCTTCTGCCGTGCGTACCTTCTGGCGCGGCAGGAGATGCCTTTTTCTTTTCTCTGCTTACAGATCTGTTCTTCAGCTGTCCGTCATAATCCTGTTCCGGAAACGTCGATATGCATGATCTGCCGGATCGCGCGCAGGCTTTCTTCCGGGTCCTGTTCTTTCAGGTGCAGGTACAGCTTCTCATAGAGATCCAGAATATCGGAGATGTCACTGTCCGATCTCATTCTCCGCAGCACATTCCGCAGCATCAGGTTCCGGTTTGGACCCTTTGCTATGGAAAAAGCATAGTTCAGCAGCTCATTATGCGCCATTCCGCAGAGGATCGTATGAATATCCAGGCTCATATCCGTGTGCGCCTGCGCTTCTTTCTCCGCGACAGCCGGGGAGGCGTTCCGCAGACGGGTATTCGCATGTCGGACCATCTCCTGGTATTTCTCCCAATAGGAAGCCAGGTCCTCGTCCGTACGCCTGTACACGGCAAGCCGCACGCAGGCGGTCTCGATGATATAGCGATACTCTTCGGCATCTTTCGCGGACGTGCTGCTGGAATAGAAGGCGGCGAGCTCCGAGATGTTCTCTGTCATATCGAGTGCTTTGACATAAGTACCGTCCCCGACCCGGATATCCAGAAGGCCGAGTGCCTGCAGGCGCTGAAGCGCGACGCGGACCGTCAGGCGGTTGACTGCGAACTGCTCCGCCAGCTGAGTCTCCGTCGGGATCCGTTCACCGATCTTCCAGACTTCCTCCAGGATCAGTTGCCGCATCTCCTCGAAGACCTGGTCTGCTGCTGATATTTTCTTGATTTTTCGTGGTCCTGCCATAGAGATCTCCTTTTTGTAGTTCATCTCAGTTTACGTCCCGTTCGGCATTATCGTCAAGTTTTCCCACAGTTTCTTGTGGAAACTAACGAAATCCGAAATAGGACGGAAATAGCAGTTGACAGGATACTGCGTTCAGTGTAGATTAAAAGCGAAAGAGCAAAACAGCGAAAGAGCGAACATTTAACGGAGATAAGGGGATTACACAACGACAAGGAGGGTGAATCATTGAGCACGATCGTTTCAACGAAGTACGGGCTGGTACGCGGACACGAGAAGGACGGGATCAGCCGGTTCCACGCGATCCCGTATGCGAGACCGCCCGTCGGAGAGATGCGGTTTATACCGCCTGCGGAACCGGACCGCTGGGATGGGATCTTTGACGCAACGGAGCGGGGGCCGGTCCCTCCGCAGGAGACCTCAGATCTTGACAGACCGATGGGGCCGGTCACACTTCCTTTTTCGGAAGACTGCCTGACTGTCGCTGTGTATACACCTTCCACGGAAGGGAAGTACCCGGTCGCTGTGTGGTTCCATGGCGGCGCGAACTGCTACTGCGGAGGAGATCTTCCCTGGTACGACGGAGCGTCTCTCGCGAAGGCTTCGGGGACTGTCATTGTAAACATCGGTTTCAGGCTTGGCGTCCTGGGCTTTCTCTGTGTGAAAGATGTCATTGAGGAACCTGTTTCCATCCTGGACCAGATCTTTGCGCTCCGCTGGGTACAGCAGAACATTTCCGCATTTGGCGGAGATCCTTCCAGGGTCACTGTCTTCGGACAGTCCGCAGGCGGCAATGCCATCGCGCACATTCTGTCACGCGAGGATACGGAAGGGCTGTTCTCGCAGATCGTTCTGGAAAGCGCTTCTCTCGGCCGCGGCAATCATCTGCAGGCGGACGCATTTGAAGTGGGGACCGCCGTCCTGAAGAATCTCGGGATCGATGAGTCCCGCGGGGATGTGCTGCAGGAACTGCAGAAGAGAACGCCCGGGGAACTGCTCGCGGCGGCATCAGGCATACCCGCGGAATTGAAAGGAAAACACCAGGGGATGTTCTTCAAGCCGGTCTGTGACGCGTGGCACACTCCTTCGCAGACAGCGGTAAGAGCGGCGGAGATGGCGGCGAAAAGGAAGATCCGGATCCTGATGGGATTTACCCGCGAGGAGACATGGGCATTCTGTGAAGACAGGGATCCCGATACGATCGCGGCGCTCGCGAGGGGCCAGCATCTTCGTTATGAGATTCCCGGAACGATCTTTTCGCGGGCGGCAGCGGACGCGGGATGTGAGGTCTGGAAATACCGGTTCGACTGGTCTGCGCCTGAATCCATATATGGGGCCTGCCACTGCCTTGAGCTGCCCTTCGTATTCGGGAATCTGGACAGCTGGGACGCGCCGTTCCTGAAAGGCGCTGACCGCGCGGAGATGGAGGAGCTCACAGCTTTCATGCAGAAATGCTGGGGCGCTTTTTTCAGAGGGGGATCTCCGGACGGAGAGGCATGGCCCATGTATGATTCCGCGTCCAGAAAGATCCGTTTCATCGACAATGCGGAGAATGCGTGCGGCACGGAGCCGGCGTATGAATGAGGAGAGAACGGAAATAATCCGGAAAGGTTGAAAGAAGGAGAATGTAATTATGGAAAAGAAAAAAACAAAGCTTGCGTTCCCGCATGTAATGGTCCTTCTGATCGGACTGATCGTCCTCGCATGTATCCTGAGCTATGTCGTGCCGGCGGGACAGTATGATTTTGACGAAAAAGGGTATGTGATCGCGGATTCCTTCCACTATGTGGAGAATACGCCGGTGAATCTCTGGCAGGCGGTCATCAAGCTGACCGGCTCGATCGCGTCCATGGGCACGACGTACGCACTGCTGTTCGTGATCGGCGGAATGGTGGCGGTCCTGATCTCCTCCGGCGCCGTGGAAAACATCGTTGACTGGTGCCTCTATAGATTCCAGGACAAGAGCCTCGTGATCCTGATCCCGATCATCTCTGTGCTGATGTCCCTCCTGGGAGGGCTCGCGGGCCAGGATTCCCTGATCACCTTTGTCGCGTGCGGCATGCTGCTGGCAAGAAGGACGAAGCTGGACCGGGTCGCGGGCATGGCGATCTTCTACCTGCCGTATATCACGGCGCAGGCGATCGGCCCTACGGTCCTGATGATCCTGATGTGCCAGCAGATGAGCGGCATCCCTGCGCTGTCCGGACTGCCTGTCCGTATCGTCCTGTGGGTACTCTTTACGGTTTTCGTTGCCTGGTACAACACCCGGTATGCGTTAAAGATCTCGAAAGATCCCTCCAAGAGCATCGACGGAGAGATCCTCACGCTGGAAGACGGGCAGAGTGTGGATCTGTCTAAGCCGGTCGACCTGAAGAAGTCGTCGGTCCTCGGCATGCTGATGATGATCGTTCCTTTTGTGATCTATGCGATCGGTTCCGCAAAGGCCGGCTGGGGCTTTGAGTATCTGATCGGCATCGGTTTTCTGGATGCGGTGATCCTTGGTCTTGTTTTCCGGTTCTCCCCGAACGACTGGTCCAGGCGCTTCTGCAAAGGCGCTGCGGACATGGGCCCTGTCTGCCTCCTGATCGGTTTCTCCAAGCTGATCAGTGTCGTGCTTGCGGACGGGCAGATCATCAATACGATCGCGCACGCCGCGCTTCTTCTGATCCAGAGCATGGGTTCCGGATTCTCGGCGATCGGCATGTTCCTGTTTACGACACTCTTCAACCTGATGATGCCGTCCGGTCCTGCAAAAGTGCCGCTCCTGATGCCTCTGTTCACCCCTGTCGCGGACATTCTCGGCATCCCCCGCCAGGTCCTCTGCACCTGCTATCAGCTGGGCGACGGTCTCACGAACTTCCTGACCCCGGTCTCTTCGGTCCTGGCGACAGGCCTGATCCTTTCCAATACCAAGTATTCCAAATGGCTCAGGTACGCCGTTCCGTATGCCCTTACGCTGATCTGCTTCTCCGCGGTCTGCATCTTTGTGCTCAATACGCTTGGCTGGACGGGTTTTTGAGAATTTGAAAGGAGACAGGACATGAAGGATTACGGAAGAGCAGCGATCCGGAAACACAAAGAATGGAGAGGGAAGATCGAGATCGCCCTCCGCGCGCCGGTAAACAGCGACGAGGCGCTCTCGCTGGCCTATACGCCGGGCGTCGCGGCTCCCTGCCTGGAGATCCGCGACGATCCCGACAAGAGCTACGAGTACACGCGAAGGTGGAACACGGTAGCGGTCGTTACGGACGGAACGGCCGTCCTGGGACTCGGGGATATCGGCCCGGAGGCCGGCATGCCGGTCATGGAAGGGAAATGCGCGCTCTTCAAAGGATTCGGGGGTGTGGATGCGATCCCGCTGTGCATCCGGTCGAAAGACGTGGACGAGATCGTGAAGACGGTCACGCTGCTCGCGGGATCCTTCGGCGGCATCAACCTGGAAGATATCAGCGCTCCCCGCTGCTTCGAGATCGAAGAGCGGCTCAAAGAGACCTGTGATATCCCGATCTTTCATGATGACCAGCACGGAACGGCGGTGATCACGCTGGCAGGGCTGATGAATGCGCTGAAAGTCGTCGGGAAGAGGCTTGAAGACGTCCGGATCGTCACTTCCGGAGCAGGTGCCGCGGGAATCGCGATCATCAGGCTGCTTATGGCGATGGGCCTGAAAAAAGTGATCATGACCGACCGGAAAGGTGCGATCTATGAAGGCAGGGAAGGGCTGAATCCCATCAAGGCGGAGATGGCGAAGATCACGAATTTCGAACATCGCGCCGGCACCCTGGAGGAAGTGATCCGCGGGGCGGATGTGTTCATCGGTGTCTCAGCCCCCGGGACACTGACACAGGAGATGGTCCGCACCATGGCGAAGGATCCGATCATCTTCGCATGCGCGAATCCGGTGCCGGAGATCTTCCCCGATGAAGCGAAAGCAGCAGGCGCGGCGGTCGTTTCCACCGGCAGGGCGGACTTCCCCAACCAGGTGAACATCGTTCTCTGCTTCCCCGTGATCTTCCTGGGGGCACTGGATGCCAGGGCGGCGGATATCAATGATGAGATGAAGATCGCGGCAGCGAAGGCGATCGCCGGGCTCGTATCGGAGGAGGAACTGTGCGCGGACTATATCCTTCCCAAAGCATTTGACCCCCGCGTGAAAGGCGCTGTGGCGGAAGCGGTCTTCAAGGCAGCCGTCAGGAGCGGAACTGCCCGGATCAGATAAAACAGCTTGCAAAAGGTACAGCTTATCCTATAATAGAAAAGTGGCATCGATACAGCAGGGCCGGACCGGGCATACCGATCCGGACCTGCACAGAATATTCCCAAGGAGAAACAGATGTTTTCTTTTCATAAGGAGGAACAGAAAGTGAATACTGAGAAGATCACGACCGACATGCTTGTCGGCGATATCCTGCGCGCGCATCCGGATGCGGCTTTCGCGCTGATGAACTGCGGCATGGGCTGTGTGAGCTGCCCCGCTTCGCAGATGGAATCTCTCGCGGATGCGTGCATGGTCCACGGCATGGATGCTGATGAGGTGTGTGAATACGTCAACGCAGAGCTCGGGCTGTCCTGAGACAGATCCCAATAGAGACACAGCGGACCGAACCTGCCTGCCGGAACATGACGCAGGCGGAGAAAGGAGAAACCATGGACTATATGCAGATCGAAAAAGTCATCGGCCGTGAGATCATCGACTCCCGCGGCAATCCGACAGTGGAAGCGGAAGTGACTCTCGCCGACGGCACCGTCGGAAGAGGCGCAGCTCCCAGCGGCGCGTCCACCGGTGAGTTCGAGGCCCTCGAGCTCCGCGACGGCGACAAGAGCAAATTCGGCGGCAAGGGCGTCTCCACGGCGGTCGCCAACATCAATGAGAAGATCGCCCCCGCCCTGGAAGGCGTGGATGCTTTTGACATCTATGCTGTCGATAAGATCATGTTGGACCTGGACGGCACGAAGGACAAGTCCAACCTGGGCGCCAACGCGATCCTGGCAGTTTCCATCGCGGCTTCCAAGGC
>ODAI010067927.1_pt1 | contig 10750 bp, 7 predicted proteins | sample 1539321 | NCBI WGS metagenome assembly ODAI01 (sample SAMN02144231, study PRJEB22623) | gut metagenome | biome: sheep rumen | host: Ovis aries | place: New Zealand | reverse complement strand
GTCTATCCGGAAACCATGCTCGCGAACATTTACCGGACGCGCGGGGTCATCTTCGCCCAGCGCGTGATGAACGCCCTCATCGCCAAGGGGCTTTCCCGCGAACAGGCCTATGACACGGTGCAGCCCATCGCCATGGAAGCCTGGACCCAGAACAAGGACTACAAGACCCTGCTGGAGGCTTCGCCGCTGGTGAGTGAAAAAATATCCAGGGAAGAACTGGATCAGTGCTTTACCCTGGATTATTACTTCAAGAACGTGGATGAGATTTTCTCCCGTGTGGGCATTGCCTAACGGAGAACGGTATCTTCCCGGTCCGGCCCGACGGATACGATTTTGATCCGGCAGCCGGTTTCCTTCTCGATAAAAGCGATATACTGCTTGAATGCCTCGGGGAAATCCTCGTAGCGGCGAAGGCCGCTGAGCGGGGTTTTCCAGCCGGGGAATTCCTGATACACGGGCTTCACATGCTCTCCGCCGTCATAAGGGAAATCCTTGACCGTTTTCCCCTCTTCCTCGTAGGCCACGGCCACCTTGACGGTGTCGAAACTGTCCAGGACGTCGGATTTCATCATGATGAGGTCTGTTACGCCGTTCATCATGACGGCGTACTTGAGGGCCACCATATCCAGCCAGCCGGTACGGCGCGGACGCCCGGTGGTGGCGCCGAATTCGTGGCCGATTCTACGCAGGCGCTCCCCGTCTTCGTCGAAGAGTTCCGTAGGGAAAGGCCCGCTGCCCACCCGGGTGCAATAGGCCTTGAAAATGCCATAGACCTTGCCGACGCGGGTGGGCGCGACGCCCAGGCCCGTGCAGACGCCGGCCGAAAGCGTATTGGACGACGTAACAAACGGATAGGTGCCGAAGTCGATGTCCAGGAGGGCTCCCTGTGCCCCTTCGGCCAGAATGGGGGTGCCGCAGGAAAGGGCCTCGTTCACGTAAACCTCGGAGTCGATGAACGGGAAGCGCTTCAGGGCTTCGACGGACTCCATCCACCGTTTCTCGTAGTCGGTGATGTCAAAAGAGAAATCGTACTGCGCCAGAAGGCCGAAATGCTTCTTCTTGAGGGCTTCGTAGCGGGCCTGGAAATCCCGGGAAAGGATGTCTCCCACCCGCAGGCCGTTGCGGCCGGTCTTGTCCATGTAGGCGGGGCCGATTCCCTTGAGGGTGGACCCGATCTTGGACTTTCCCTTGGCGGCTTCACTGGCGGCATCCAGCATGCGGTGCGTGGGCAGGATAAGGTGGGCGCGCTTGGAGATGAGCAGTTTCCCGCTGATGTCCACTCCCTTGGCTTCGATGGCGGCCACCTCCTCCATGAGGATGACAGGGTCGATGACGACGCCGTTTCCGATGATGTTGACCGTATCCTTGCGGAAGATTCCGGAAGGGACGGTGTGGAGGACAAAACCGTCGCCGTCAAAAACCAGCGAGTGTCCGGCGTTGGGACCGCCCTGGAAACGGGCTACCACTTTGTAGGAAGGAGTGAGCACATCCACCACCTTGCCTTTTCCCTCATCCCCCCACTGGAGGCCGAGTACGATATCTAATTTGTTCTGTTCCATATTTGCAAATTTAACAAAAAAAAGAGTTCCTGTCAACACGGATTTGGTATTTTCAGAATAAATATGTATCTTTGCGCCCGTGAACGAGATAGAGGACGGAGGTCCCCTATCTTTTTTATATGGAAGGTTATGACAAAACAGCAGATTGAACAGGCTGTCCAAGCCGCCGTCGCAGAAAGGGGCTGCTTCCTGGTGGAAGTCAGCGTAAGCGCGGAAAATGACATTGAGATTGTCATCGAGAAGGAAGAAGGCATCGTGGACTGGGATGACTGCGCCGCCATTGACAAAGTGATGCACGAGTGCTTCAACCAGGACGAAGAAGACTATGCCCTCACCGTTTCATCGGCCGGGCTGGACCGTCCCTTCAAGGTGCTCAGGCAGTACCTCAAGGCCGTCGGGACCCAGGTGGATGTCAAGTTCAAGGGCGGGAAACGCCTCATCGCCACCCTCGTCGCAGCGGATGAAGAATCCGTCACCCTCCGCTACTCGGCCCTGGAGGCCGTGGAAGGCAGGAAGAAGAAAGAGAAGGTGGAGCACACGGACACCTGTCCCCTCTCTGAAATCAATTCCGTCACGCCTTATATCGATTTCAAATAATATTCTATCATAATGGCTAAAGAAAAAGAAAAGGAAGTAACCTTGATTGACGCCTTCAAGGACTTCAAGGAAGAAAAGAACATCGACCGCGCCGTGATGCTGGGTGTGCTGAAGGATGTGTTCCTCACCCAGATCTCCAAGACCTACGGCAGCGCCGACAATTTCGACGTGATCATCAACGTGGACAAGGGAGACTGCGAAATCTACCAGAACTTCGAAGTGGTGGAGGAAGTGGAAGACCCCGTCACCCAGATCACCCTGGACGAAATCAAGGCCGAGACCGGCGACGACGACTACGAGATCGGCGACAGTTACACCCGCAAACTCTCCCTGGCGTCCTTCGGCCGCCGCGGCATCCTGAACATCCGCCAGAACCTGCAGGGCCGTATCATGGATATCGAGAAGGCCAATGTGTTCAAGAAGTATTCCGAGCGCGTGGGTGAGATTTTCACCGGCGAAGTGTATCAGACCTGGAAGAACGAAGTGCTCATCCTGGACGAGGAAGGCAACGAACTCCGCATGCCCAAGAGCGAGCAGATTCCCGGGGAACGCTTCAAGAAAAGCGACTCGGTCCGCGCCATCATCAAGAGCGTGGAGATGAAGAACAACACCACCCCGTACATCGTCCTCTCCCGTACCACCGACAGTTTCCTGGAGAAACTCTTCGAGATGGAGGTTCCGGAAATCTACGACGGACTCATCACCGTGAAGAAGGTGGTCCGCATCCCCGGTGAAAGGGCCAAGGTGGCCGTTGAATCCTACGATGACCGCATCGACCCCATCGGCGCCTGCATCGGCGTCAAGGGCTCCCGCATCATGGGGATCGTCCGCGAACTCCGCAACGAGAACATCGACGTCATCCAGTGGTCCAGCAACCCGCAGTTGATGATCCAGCGCGCCCTCAACCCGGCCCGCATCTCCCGCATCGACCTCGGAGACAGCCCTGAAGAGAAAATCAAGGTTTACATGCAGGCCGACGAGGTGAAAAAAGGCATCGGCAAGGGCGGCGTGAACATCAAGCTCGCCGGCATGCTGGTGGGCCGCGAAATCGAAGTCTGGCGTGAACTCCCTCAGAACGAGGAAGAGGAGGACGACGTCCTGCTGAGCGAATTCGAAGACGTCATCGATCCTTGGGTGATCGAACGGCTGCAGTCCATCGGCTGCGACACCGCCCGCAGCGTCATGGCGCTTTCTCCGGCCGACATCGCCTCCCGGGCCGACCTGGAAGACGAGACCGTGGAAGAGGTGCTCCGCATCCTGCACGAAGAATTCGAGGATTAATCATTTAGACAAAAAAGGGGTTATTTATGGCAGAAATCAGACTATCGAAACTTATCAAACAATTCAACATCGGGCTTGACACCCTGGTGGACTTCCTCAATTCCAAGGGCGCCGGCATCGAAGGCGCCAATCCCAACATGAAAGTGTCGGACGAGTATCTTCCGGAACTCCATAAAAAGTTCGGAAAAGACCTGGAACTGAAGGAAGCCGCCGAAAAGGTGGATGTCAAACTGACCGAAATCCTGGACAAGGCGTCGAGGAAACAGGACGTCGAAGAAGACGAGTTCGAACCCGAACGCGTGACGGTCATCAAGAGCAACAACCTGTCCCGCAACATCGTGGAACCCGAGCCCGTGGCAGAGCCCGAGCCGGAGCCCGTGGCAAAGCCCGAGCCCGAACCCATGGCCGAGCCTGAACCGGAGCCCGTGGCGGAACCCGAGCCCGAACCCGTGGCCGAGCCTGAACCGGAACCCGTGGCCGAACCCGTGGCCGAACCCGAACCGGAACCCGAACCGGAGCCCGTAGCGGAACCCGAGCCCGTGGCCGAACCCGAACCCGCCCCCCAGGAAGAGCCTGCCACCGCACAAGAAGAAGAGAAGCCCGCCCCGACCCCAGCGGAAACCTCTTCGGCCCCGGCAGCAGCGCCCTTCAAGGTCCTGGGCAAAATCGACCTCTCCCAGTTTGATCCCAAACGCAACAAAAAGCGCGAACGCATCAAGAGCAGCGGGTCCCAGAAGGTGGACGTAACCAAGGTGCAGGCCGAAAAGGCCCCCAAGAAGAAGGAAGAGAAGAAAGCCCGCCCCGCCAAGAAGGGCGAACGCTTCAAACCCGCCATGACGGAGGCCGAGCAGGAAGAACTGCAGAAGGAAATCCAGAAGCAGGTGAAGGAAACCTACGCCAAGATGAACGAGAGCAAAAACAATTTCGGCGCCAAGCACCGCAAGGAGAAGCGCGAAATTGCCGCCATCCGTTCCGAAGAAGAGATGCGTGCCGCCGCCGCAGAGAACAAGATCCTGAAAGTGACCGAGTTCGTGACGGTGAACGACCTGGCCACCCTGATGAACAACACCCCGGTGGTGAAGGTGATCGGCGCCTGCATGTCCCTGGGCATGATGGTGTCCATCAACCAGCGCCTGGATGCGGAAACCCTGGTCCTCGTGGCCGAGGAATTCGGCTACAAGGTGGAATTCGTCACCGCTGAACTCACCGAGGAAATCCAGCAGCAGGAACCCGACCGGGAAGAAGACCTGGTGGAACGCCCGCCCGTGATCACCGTCATGGGCCATGTGGACCACGGTAAGACCTCCCTGCTGGACAACATCCGCAAGTCCAACGTGATTGCCGGTGAGGCCGGCGGTATCACCCAGCACATCGGCGCCTACAACGTCCAACTCCCCAACGGCCGTCACATCACTTTCCTGGACACCCCGGGTCACGAAGCCTTCACCGCCATGCGTGCCCGCGGCGCCCAGATGACAGACCTCGCCATCATCATCATCGCGGCCGACGACGCCGTGATGCCCCAGACCAAGGAAGCCATCGCCCATGCACAGGCCGCCGGCGTTCCCATGGTCTTCGCCATCAACAAGATTGACAAGCCCGGTGCCAACCCCGACACCATCCGCCGCCAGTTGTCCGAAATGAACATCCTCGTGGAAGACTGGGGCGGCAAGTACCAGTGCCAGGAAATATCGGCCAAGAAAGGCATCAACGTGGACAAACTGCTGGAAAAGGTGCTCTTCGAGACCGACCTCCTGGAACTCAAGGCCAATCCCAACAAAATGGGAAGCGGCGCCGTCATCGAAAGTTCCCTGGACAAGGGCCGCGGCTATCTGGCCACGGTGCTGGTGCAGGACGGAACCATGCGTGTGGGAGATGTCATCATCTCCGGCTGTTACTACGGCCGCGTGAAGGCCATGTTCAACGAGCGCGGACAGAAGGTGGAAAGCGCCGGTCCTTCCACGCCCGTGAGCATCCTGGGCCTCAACGGCGCCCCGGCCGCCGGTGAAAAGTTCAACATCATGGCCGATGAAAAAGAGGCCAAGTCCATCGCCCAGAAGCGCGAACAACTCATCCGCATCCAGGGCATCAAGACGCAGAAGCACCTCACCCTGGAAGAGATCGGCCGCCGTATCGCCATCGGCAACTTCAAGGAACTCAACGTCATCGTGAAAGGCGATGTGGACGGTTCCGTGGAAGCTCTGTCCGATTCCCTCATCAAGCTTTCCACCGAGGAGGTCCGCGTGAACGTCATCCACAAGGCCGTGGGTCAGATTTCCGAATCCGACGTCCTGCTGGCCGAAGCCTCCGACGCCGTCATCATCGGCTTCCAGGTGCGTCCTTCCGCGGAAGCCCGCCGCTCGGCAGAGAAGGAAGGCATCGAAATCCGCCTCTACTCCGTCATCTACGACTGTATCAACGAGGTGAAGGAAGGTATCGAGGGCATGCTGGAACCGGAGAAGAAGGAAGAAGTCACCGCTACCGCCGAGGTGAAGCAGACTTTCAAGATTTCCAAGGTGGGCACCATCGCCGGCTGCCTGGTGAAGGAAGGAAAACTCACCAGCAAGGCCCAGGTGCGCCTGATCCGCGACGGCATCGTGGTGTACACCGGAGAACTCGCCTCCCTGCAGAGAGGCAAGGACAACGCCAAGGAAGTTCCCTCCGGCATGGAGTGCGGCTGTGGCCTGGAGCGCTACAACGACATCCATCCGGGAGACATCATCGAAGCCTTCCAGATTGTGGAAATCAAGCGCAGCCTGTAAAAAGGATTATAGCAGAATGAGCAGCGCCGCCAGATATACGCAGAACCCCTGCGTGTACAGGCGGCGCTTCACGATGTAACGGGTGGAGAGATCGACCGGGTCGGCCTCGAAATCCTGGGCCAGGGTTTCGGGGAAATGACGGGCATCCCATTTGTTTACCAGTTCGCCTTCGTTGAAATACGTGCCGCCGCCGTTGGAACGGTTCACCGTGATCAGGGTTTTGTAATCGGCAAAATACGGACGGAAGGAAAGGGCGGGCAGATTCTCCGGAAGGTCCGATACCAGGACGAGAGGGGTTCCGCCGGCGTTCAGGACCTGCTGATAATGGGATTCCAGCCGGTCCCAGTCGGCCTTGGCGGGGTCATAGACCGAGAAAACCACGACCCGGCCCTCGGCCGCCATGCGATCCTGACTCTCCCCTTCCTCATCATAGAAACGAAGCATGGGATAACTGTCCATCACGGCGGTCGTCTTGCGGAAAACCGTATCTACCCGTACGAAAGTCCAAGTGCTGTCCGGCAGGGCATCCAGTTCGAAAGTGCCTTCCTGACCGTCCTTCTCATAGACATAGGCCGCCTGATAGTGGTTGTCGGCCGCCACCTCGTCGTCCAGGGAGGCATAGAGTTCCGCACCCCAGTCATACTCCGTGAAATCCACGATGGGGAGATGCGTATTGCTGCAATAGGTCACGAAAAGCACGGAAAGCGACGCCAGCGCGGCAGCCACCTTCCGGTCCCGCTTGGGTTGTCCCAGACTGTGGAAAGGGAGGAAGGCAAACGCCGTGAGCGCCAGTAGGATCACGTTTTTCCAAAAACTCTGCGCATGGGTAAGATGAATGGCCTGGCCGAAACACCCGCAGTCCATGGCCGGGTTGGAAATCCAGAGCCAGAGGGTCAGGAGCGTGAAAAGGCCCAGCAGCCCGAAGGTGATGCGGGCGGCCGTCTTCCGCAGGACGCCCGTCACAAGGGCGATGCCCAGCAGCGCCTCCAGCAGAGCCAGGGCAATGCCGAGCCCCTGGGCCAGCGGAGACAGGAACGTCAGGTGAAGAATCTTGAAATATTCCTTGACGATGAGCATGGTGCCCACCGGATCGATGATTTTCAGAAGGCCGGACACCAGAAAGACGATGCCCACCAACAGGGCGGCCAGGCGGCGCAGGCGTTGATAAATAGAAGTCATGGCAGATAAGGGTCAATGGTTGCACGGACCTTGGCGAAGATGGCATCCGGCGGCAGCATCTCCCCGGCGGCGTCGGCACAGTCTATCCGGAGGAAATGCCGGTCCAGGCGGGTCTGCGCCACATAGATGGAACGTACATCCTGCTGGAAGGCAATGGAGGCTTCGTGGATGTCCTGCGCCCCTTCCAGGTAATCGCGGTCATTGCCGATGCGCTCCTGGGAAAGGCTCTTCCGGACAAAGCCGATGGGGACGTCCAGGAACAGGTTGAGGTCCGGAACCGGAAGGTCGAAGGCGCCATACTCCGTATCGAAAATCCAGTCCCTGAGGCGCTCGCGCTCCTGAGGGTCTTTGAGTTTGGCACACTGATAGGCGATGTTGGAATAGACATACCGGTCCAGCAGCACGGTCTTTCCGTCCCGGAGAGCCTGCCGGATGGCCGGGGCGGCGCCATGGCGGTCTTCGGCGAACAGCAGGGCCACCAACTGCGGATGGACCTGCTCATTGGAGCCGAAGTCTCCCCGGAGGAAGCGGCTGATGAGGTCTCCATAGACGGGAGCGTCGTAACGGGGGAAATGGATGTATTCCAGTTCCCCGCAACGTTGTGCCAGATATTCCTTCAGTTTCTTGACCTGGGTGGATTTCCCCGCCCCGTCAAGTCCTTCCATTACGATGAGCATGGCCGTGGGTTTAACCTTGCAAATATAATAAAAAGAGCCGGCCTAAAAAAGACCGGCTCCAGTGAATCAGGTTTTAGAACACATCAGGTTCGTTCTGTTTGGGCTCTTCGTCCTCGAAGCGGGGCTTGCGGGGTTTGTTTTCATGACGATCGCCTTCGCGACGGGGTGCGCGTTCGCGGCGCTCTCCGCCACTGCGGTCATTACCACCCTTGCGGTCTCCCTCACGACGGGGACCACGGTCTCCGCGGGGGGCGCGCTTGGGCTCCACATAGCCTTCGGGCTTTTCGGTAAGGGCGCGCATGGAAAGGCGCATCTTACCGGTCTTGGCATCGATCTCGAGGAGTTTCACATCCACCTCGTCACCGACCTTCAGGACATCCTCCACCTTCTCGGTCTTGTTCCAGGCGATTTCGCTCACGTGGAGGAGGCCTTCCTTACCGGGGAGAATCTCGATGAAAGCGCCGAAGTCCAGGATGCTCACCACCTTGCCGTGGTAAACCTGACCGGCCTCGGGAACGGCGCAGATACCCTTGATGCGCTCCAGCGTGGCATCCATGGCAGCCTTGTCGATGCCGAAGATATCCACGACGCCCTTGGTGGTGCCGTCGCCGTTGTCCACCTCATCGATGGTGATGGTGGTGCCGAATTCCTTCTGCATGCCCTGGATGGTCTCGCCACCCTTGCCGATGACGGCGCCGATGAACTCGGCCGGGATTTCGATCTGGACCATGCGGGGAACGAAGGGCTTGTAGTCCTCGCGCGGGGCGGGGAGGGTCTTGAGCATTTCACCCATGATGTGGATGCGACCCTGACGGGCCTGCTCCAGGGCCTTCTCCAGCACTTCGTAGGACAGGCCGTCCACCTTGATATCCATCTGGGTGGCGGTGATACCGTCCTTGGTGCCGGTCACCTTGAAGTCCATGTCACCGAGGTGGTCTTCGTCTCCGAGGATGTCGGTGAGGATGGCATAACGGTCATTGGGGTGTTCGGCGTCGGTGATGAGGCCCATGGCCACGCCGGCCACCGGCTTCTTGATCTTGACACCGGCATCCATCAGGGCCAGGCAGCCGCCGCAGACGGAGGCCATGGAGGAAGAACCGTTGGATTCCAGAATATCGGAGACTACGCGCACGGCGTAAGGGAATTCGGGAGCCGTGGGGATGACGGGCTTGAGGGCGCGCATCGCCAGGTTGCCATGGCCGATTTCACGACGGCCGGTACTACGCTGAGGCTTGGCCTCGCCGGTAGCGAACGGCGGGAAGTTGTAGTGGAGGACGAACTGCTGGTCGTCCTGGATGAGGACCTCGTCCATCTCCTTCATATCCATCTTGGTACCCAGGGTGACGGAAGCCAGGGACTGGGTTTCGCCGCGGGTGAAGATGGCGCTGCCGTGGGCGCAGGGAAGGTAATCCACCTCGCACCAGATCGGGCGCACCTCGTTGGTCTTGCGGCCGTCCAGACGCTTGCCTTCGTCGAGGATGAGGTTGCGCATGGCTTCCTTCTCCACGTCATGGTAATAGCGGTCGATCATGGCGCCCTTCACCTCGAGGTCTTCCTCGGAGAACTGGGCCTTGAACTCATCACGGATGGCGTTGAAGCCGTCTTCGCGCTCGTGCTTGGGCTTGGCGCTGCCGGCAAGGGCATAGCACTTGTCGTAGCAGGCCTCGTGCACGGCCTTGCGGAGGTCTTCGTCTTCCTCGTCGTGGGGATAGTCCCGCTTGTTCACGTCCGTACCGAGTTCGTGCATGAGTTCCTTCTGGATGCGGCAGTGCTTCTTGATTTCTTCGTGGGCGAACTTGATGGCTTCCAGCATGTCGTGCTCGGAGACCTCGTTCATCTCACCTTCCACCATCATGATGTTCTCTTCGGTGGCGGCGACCATCAGGTCAAGGTCGGCCCGTTTGTTGTCCTCGAAACCGGGGTTGATGACAAACTGACCGTCGATGCGGGATACGCGGACCTCGGACACAGGACCGCCGAAAGGCAGGTCGCTGCAGGCGAGGGCGGCCGATGCGGCCAGACCGGCAAGGGCATCCGGCTGGATATCCTTCTCGGCCGAAATGAGCATGACGTTAACAAAGACTTCCAGGTGGAAATCAGCGGGCCAGAGGGGACGGATGGGACGGTCCACCAGGCGGGCGATGAGCACCTCGTAATCGGAGGGACGGCTCTCGCGCTTGAGGAAACCGCCGGGGAAACGGCCGGCAGCATAATACTTTTCACGATAATCCACGGTGAGGGGCATGAAGTCGGTTCCCTCCTTCACCTCCGTGGCGCAGGTTACGGTGGCGAGCAACATGGTGCCACCCATTTTGACAACGGCAGAACCGGCGGCCTGCTTGGCCAACTTGCCGGTCTCGATCTCGATTACCCGTCCGTCGGGTAATTCAATGGTCTTTTTGATAATGTTCATCTGTTTACGTCTTTGTTACGTCTTGTATCGTTTTCCCGGACCGTCCGGGAATCTCTTTTCACTAAAAAGGGGGAGAGAATATGCCTTGCATATTGCTCTGCCCCCGTATTTTCCTATTTTCCGGCTTATCGGCGGAGACCCAGCTCCTTCACGATAGCCCTGTATCTCTCGATGTCGATTCTCTGGAGGTAGTCCAGCAGCTGACGACGCTTACCGACCAGGCGGAGCAGGCTGCGGCGCGTTACCACGTCTTTCTTGTTCTGCTTCACATGCTCGGTAAGG